>Ga0182027_10009127_pt1 | contig 14303 bp, 13 predicted proteins | sample 712E1DmetaG_FD_121300 | JGI IMG/M metagenome (GOLD analysis project Ga0182027, IMG submission 121300) | Permafrost microbial communities from Stordalen Mire, Sweden - 712E1D metaG (Illumina Assembly) | ecosystem: Environmental > Terrestrial > Soil > Wetlands > Permafrost | place: Sweden...
GGTTGCCCTCCTACCGTTTTGCCTTTCTGGCTCGCCCGGATGGCGGAATTGGCAGACGCACGGGACTCAAAATCCCGCGACCTTAAAAGTCGTGTCGGTTCGACCCCGACTCCGGGCACCACTTAAGCAATTTACCGATAGCAGCTTAAGTTTTCTCTGAAGCTAGGTTGCCCGGTTGACGTGGCAACCTAAGCATGAGCCACAACACAATGTTTGCCGTCAGCCGGTTTGAAAACCGCAACGGCGTCACGTCCTGGCGGGTGTCCGGCTTCCTCCACGGCGTCCGCATCCGGAAGAACCTCAAAACCCGCGAAGAAGCAGCGGCCGAAAAGGCTGCACTCGAACGCAAGTCCGAGCAGATCGATGCCGGACTTCTCTCCGTCATGACCTGTCTCACGGCGGAACAGGTGCGCGACGCCGAGGCGGGTTTCCACCGGCTCTCCGGCCAGCCGCATTCGCTCGCGTTCTGCATCGATTATACGCTCACCAACTATCGCGCTCCGGAGCGCGAGAAGCCGCTCAACGAGGCCGTCACCGAGTATCTCGCGTTCAAGCGGCAAGAGCACGGGCGTGGGATCATCTCGGAGGTTCAAGTCGGCAATATCAAAAAGGAGCTGGCGTTGCTGATGGGCCATTTTTCTGGCCGTACAATATCAGCACTGTCGCCGGAAAGTCTTACCGCGTTTTGCGAGCGAGGAAAGCCGGCGCTCAAGACCTACGACAACCGACGCAGCATTCTCAGCACTTTATTCAAGTTTGCGTTTCAAAAGGCGTGGGTCGTCAGGAATCCGGTGGAGAGGATTCCATATTACCGGATCGCACACCGTCGTGGCTCGGCTCAGACACTCACTGCCGCGCAGGCGCAGGAACTCATGGCCTTCGTTGAGAACTACGATGGCGGCCGGCTTGTGCCGTTCTTTTCGCTATGCCTGTTTGCTGGCATCCGCCCGTGCATCCGGACTGGCGAAATCACCAAACTCAACCCGAAGGACATCAACCTGGATACGGGAGTGATTCATGTTGAGCCGGAGGTTTCGAAGGTGCGGATGAAACGCAATGTGGACATCCAGCCAAATCTCGCAGTCTGGCTGCGGGCCTATCCCGTGGGCCGTTTCCCGATTGTCCCGCCGAACTTGGAAGAAGTGCGCACATCCATTGCGAAGAAGTTCGGTCTCACGCATGACGTAATGCGGCACACGTTCGTTTCGATGTTCGTGGCCAAATTCCGTTCGATGGGCGAGGCCGCGCTCCAGGCGGGCAATTCCGAGAGCATCATCCGCAAGCACTATCTCGACTTGAAGAGCGCGGCGGAAGCCGAGCGGTTTTGGGATATCCTGCCGCAGGGCAGGGCGGCAGCGGTCGTGACGCCGTTTGTCGCGGCACAGGCTCCGGCCCAGTCCGGTGCGGCGCAGGCGATGCCGGCCGCGTGAGTTGACGGGAAACCAAGGGTATGGAAATGACACCCTCACCCATCATCGACACCAAGCTCACGGATATCGTCGGCCTGCGCCACAGCGGGATTTTCCCGAAGGACAAGGAGCCATCGATCCGCACGCTTCGCTCATGGACCAAGCTCCGGCGGATCCCCCATCACAAGGTCGGCCACTTCGTCTATTTTGATTGTGCCGAGGTTGCGGTTCACATCCGGACGAAGCTGAAGGTGCCGGCCCGGGGCTGATCGCCCGCCTCGCCCTCCCGACGCCGCGCTGGTCCAACTGCCAGCGCGGCGTTGTTGTTTCTGGGCGATGCGACACGCGCCGCGTCGCATGCAAATTGATCCAATGCGAAATAGGATCAGCACGGGGGAATCACGCTGTATCTATTTCCGGAACTCGGCCGCGCCAACCGACCCTTCCCGGCGCACATCCAACCGTTGCCGCAACGCGGAGACCGACGGTTTGAACAACGAATGGGACGGTCAATGCAGATAACCCGCCCACTCTTCCACCGCCCTCGATAACCGCGCCTCCTCTGCCGCGGTCAAGCTGGAGAGCGAAGCGAAGCTTGACGGCGGCGACACAATCGAGGCGCGAAGGGCGGTGAATTGATCTATCGTCACCGGCTAACAGTCAGGCACGCTTTGAAGTTCTTCCTACTCAATCGGTCTGACTTTGTATTCTTTGACGATCTGTCGTTCGGATAGTTTGGTAAGATCTGCATCTTTCGGGAACTCAAATAAATACGCTTCAACTCTGTTTGCCACAACGCGCCTGAACGCCGGTATGTCAAAGCTCCTCCCTTGGCCAAAGGACAATGTGGCATCCATCAGGACCAAAGGACCATTGAGCCTTGGACGAATGACTATGGTCGATCCAGGAATGTCTAGTATGCTAGTGATCTTGCCGTTGTCGGCAGCCTTGAAGGGTTGCTTCGTGCCGCCCTCGACAGAGAACTTCTCCGTTTGGGTGTCATAAAGAATATGAAGCTTTGGCTCGCTTCCGCGGCCAAGAGCCAATGCGCCTAAGCTCAGATCAGGGGCGGTTTTCCCGCTTAGGATATCAACAGGCTTTACTCCGCTTGAATACCAGTCGACGTCCAGAACTATCATCCTCGCGATGTTTGAGGCCGAGTTGCTGCCGTTGATTAGCGGAGATTCTGAGGGAATTATCAGACGATTAGTGCCACCCAGCGCTACCGCAATGCCACCAGATAAACTTAGGTGATTCTGACCGGACGCGCGCTCTTGAACAAGTTTCGTCAGTTCTTGCCGTAGTGAACCTAGGCAAGCAGGGGCTGCCGGATCGTCTTCGCTTAAATCGAAATGGACGTAGAAATCGATCTCGCTTATGGGCTGTAAAAGGCGGCTGCTGTTGCGCAGTGTCTCTTCGGCACGTGACGTGGATTCTCTGGCTTCAACGGCGGCGGTTTCTGCCTTCTTCTGTTCTCGCGAGAATTCTAGCCATTGGACAGCAAGACCGACTAAGGCCGTTGAAACGATCCCGACCATGATAGCAGCTCCAGGCTTGGTGACCTTCTTTGTTTTCTTGTCGCGGAAGTCCTTCAGCAGTCCGAGTAAACCCAAAAGCCCAGCAAGTATGGTCAAAATGGCTTTAAGCAGATTAAGAATAAACTCCATAATATGTACATACGCTTGCTGGAAAATGTTTTGCAAACACTGTCTCTCATGAGACGGGCATATTAGTGGAGTTTACGGGCGGATAATGTTCACAAATAGCGGAATGGAATGGTTCGGGCAGGAGTCTCTGATCGATATTGTGTTAGACGAATCAGGTTCGCTTCACGAGACGGATAGGGAAAAGTGGTCTCAGCGATTCGTTTGACAGCCGTCTCAAAGCAGGCCGGCGCTTCTGAAGCTGTAGTGACCGACGCCTGCGGGATCGGCACTGGCATTTCCGATAATCAAATGGTCGGTCAATTCGATGTCGATGGCCTGCGCAGCCTCGCGGAGGCGACGGGTCACCTGGATGTCGGCGGAACTGGGCGCCGGGTCGCCGCTGGGGTGATTGTGTGCGCACACAACGGCGGTCGCTCCATGCTGGATGGCGGCTCGGAATGCTTCGCGCGGATGCACCAACGATCCGGTCGCCGTACCTGACGTAACTTCGACCAGCTTCTTGAGCCGGTTCTTTCGGTTGAGGCATAAAACCCAGAACTTTTCCACCTCGATCCCTTTAGCGTATGGAGCCAGGTACTCGGCAATGAGTTCGGGCCGGTTGAGCAGGGGCGCTCCCGAATTCGGCTGTTTCATCATGCGGCGGGCGATTTCGATCACGGCGGCAAGTTGCTGGCCCTTGGCCCGGCCAATGCCCTTCAGCCGTCGGAAATCTTCCGGCTGCCAGCTGGCTAGTCCGGCAATCGAGCCGGCCTGGGCGATCAGTTGCGAGGCGAGTCCGAGAACGGAGTGTCCGCGGATGCCACTGTGGAGCAGTAGGGCGATTAGTTCGGTGTCGCTGAGCGCCCCTGCGCCGTAGGTTTCAAACCGTTGCTGGGGCAGCTCGCCGCAGGCGATGATGGGTGTCTGGTCCTTCCCATTGAGGTCAAACGTGGATTGGAACATGTGGCCGTGCGCCCGTGCGCACCCTGTCCGGGCTTCCTTGCCCGGTTATCAAGGCGCACTCCGCGCGCTGGCCCGTAGCGGCACGCCCAGCCACGCCCGAGGCCGCCGAGCGATGAGCCTAGTCGCTCCTCGCGAGGGGGAAGGCCGAAGGGCGGGATGGAGGAGCGGAGCGAAGCGAGAACTCCATGGCAGGGCGTGCGACAATAGGGGAAGCGAGCGGGAGGCGGGAATTCACTCCAAAGCGCGACCGCGTTCGCGGATGACGGCGACTGCCGAGGCCGTACAGCGACAGCTTTCGGCGGTCGCATCGGTGTCGCGTCATGTGCCATGGTGATCCTATTTCCACGTGGGCGCGGGTCGCCCACAACCGGCGGCCGGCGCGGAGTCTTGGGGACGCGACGGGCGGAGCCGGGCCGGGAGCCGTAGCGTGCTCCCCAGGTGGTGGCCAGCGGAGGCGGACGGCGGGCGAAAGCGAGGAGCGTCCCCATGTCTCCGCGCGCGTGCCGCACGCTCCGCGAGGTCCACGAGGGCACGCCGAAACAGGGCAGCGCGGCGTGTCTTCGTGGCGGTCAGGAATAGGCGCACCTGGCGGACGGGCGACTGCCCCTATTCCCTCCGGAGCGCAGGTCTGCGCCGGTTGCCGCTTCGCGTCATGCGACACGGGTTGCGTCGCACTTACGTAATTCCAAACCTTACGCTTTAGCGCTAAGGGGTCCAGTGTCTCACTGAAAAAGTAACGTGGCTACGTTACACAAGTCATCGCCGCCAAGTCGGGCTTAACACGTCCTGCAAATAGGGACCTCAAATCGGGTACGATTTGCTGCTCCTGTAAAAAACGAACCGCGCGGTTCGTTTTTTTACATTCACCGTCTGTCGGTAACCGCCGAAGCCGTACTTGGGACGCGAATCGAGATCGGCCTTATCAGCGTACCAGCCGGAATACGCAGATTAGTGCGACGTGAATGCGGGACCAATTCGGCCTGCAACGAACCTCGGGACAGAAGGAGCAAGAAAAACGAGTGCCATTCATGGACACAACCCAACAGCACACGGGCGATCCATATAGCATGTCTGCCTGCAAGCAAAACAGTTCGGGCTTAGCGGTAGGTCCGGAGAAACGAACAATCCAAGACCGGGAAATGATTCAGGTGCAGGAGTACAGCGTCGTCTCTTCGTTCGTTGACTGAAGGACGATTTGGCCGAGTTCTCGAATAGCTTCGTTTTCGATCAACTCTTCACCTTTTAGCAATTTGAACTCGGCAGCCGAGGTGACCAACCGATCACGCTGTTCGAGCACGGAGGATAGATCCTCCGGGGTGGGGTCGATATTCAGCGGGTTCATAGGACTAGGGAGCGTTTCGTCTGAGCTTCGAGTTGCATGCGCAATGTAGTCAAGTCTGCTTCAGCTCCACAATGGGGGCAAGTGAACTTGTTGTTTTTCGGGAAAGGTACTTTTGGCGGCGTTACCTGCAATTTACCTGTGAAACTGGCCTCGATGATCGTCATCTTCCTGCAGTCAGGATTCTGACACGCGAAATTGATATCAACCTTATCGACACGTCCTTGCGGTACTTGAGGAGGAGGCGCGGGTTGGTTGAGGAATCTGTATATCTGAGAAGTAGGCGTTTCGTAGATCTTAACTATGTTGATATCGAACGACATGCGAAGAAGCGTGTGATAGCGCCGGATCGCATCCGCCAACTCTTGTTGCAGTTCGAAATTGGTGATGAGAAGCCCCATCTTCTCCAGGTCCTCAATTCGGAGGGACCGGCTGTGGGACAACCATTTTCCGTGCGTGCCGAGCTCTTCCGCGATCTTTCCGGCCTTTACCTTGCGTTCTTCAGGCGTCACGGGGAGACCCGAACTACTGTGTGTCGTCCAATGCTTGAATTTGAATTCTTCAAGCCACTTCCGAGCCAGATCCTTGCCAAACTTGAGGGCGTTCTTCGCCGCTTCAATTTCGCCGGGCGATATCCCTTGGAGGATGGGAATGTAGGCTCGGTTGAGACTCTGGGTGCTGTCAGACTCCTTTTTTATCTCCTCAATGCCTCGTAGGAATGCCTCAGCTGAGAATTGCTTACCGTCTCGGGCCAGTTGTGCATCTATTGGCCCTAATGACGAAAGCGATCCCATGAGTATTTCATCACCCGCCATGACCATGATCGTGCCTGCACTCTTTGCGGTGCCTGGTACGATGAAATTCAACTCAGCGTGGCGACGCCGAAGGTGCCGTACGAGTTCTTCGGCGATTTCTCCCGAACCGCCTGGCGTTTCAAGAATTACATCAAGTTTATCTCCATTTAAGGAGTCAACTTGGTCGGCAATCGGGATGATATCCGAATAATCGATTGAACTGTTCGGCTTCCCAATGGCGGAGGCAATGACAATGATATCCTTCTTTCGGATTTCGGAAATGCGCCTCAATTGCGCCTTCCGTTCCCGAGTGATGACGTCAAATGTTTTCAGGGTATTCAGGTAATCGGAGTAGATACCCATGGGGCGATTATGATCGTCCGCTAATCTAGAACATTTGTCGACAGCAAAACAGGGGTTGGTCGTGAGGTGGGATGGGGGCTTCGCTGCCCGTGGCCGTTGTGGTTTGCGGATTCGTTGGTGGAAAGGTTTAGCTTCCGTGCCGGTGTCCGTCGCGATTTCGGTGGGTGATGGTCTACAAATGATCGTCAGTTTTCAGGCAGATCGACCGCGACTTACGTCAGTTTCAAACGTTACCATTTTGGTAAGGAGGCAGGCGTTTCCTCCACATGAAACGAGGGTTCGTTTCGCAAGTGATGCCCGGCAATCGCGTAAAAACCGCAGGTGCGACGATCCCCTAAAAGGCACAGACCGATCTGAAGAACGGGCGAGATATCCGGACGAATGACGCCAGCCGCCATTTCAGTACGTAGCGTGATTGACCGTGCCGTTTTGAGTCAAGGCGAGCGATACTTACGCGATTTTCCAATCTTGCCGCGTGGCAAGGGGTGGTGCGTTTCCTCCACACGAAACGAGGGTTCGTTTCACAAGTGATGGCAGCAAGTCGCGTAAAAACCGCAAATGCGATGCTTCGACCAAAGAGACCGTCCAATCAAAAGCGCGCGGGATTATTCTCACGAACACCAGTGAGTCGGTAATTACTTCGCTGCCGGTCAGACATTTTCTGGTGAGTGGATCGGTCGGAATGCCGTGAATTTGGGGTTCACGGGCCAAGTTTTGGGGTAAGCCATCCTCGAAAATATGCGGCGGAATCGATTCGCGGTCCGGTGATCGACTCAGCAGCGGGTGAAATAGACGTGGGAGGACGGGGAATCGAGTGCGCCGAATCGTCGCATCTTCTATACGTTTACGCTTAGTCCGCCGAAAAGTGTTTCGGCGCGGCCTACGGTCACCAACCGGTGGCAATCGGAGCGATTCGTGGCAACAGGATCACCGTTTTCGATTTCAACGCGATTCCGAGATTGCAGGAAACTCTGGCCAGCAGCTATGGTGGCACGTCTGCCTTCTTCGCGCTATCGTCTAAGGAAGCCATGACCATGAGTTTCAATAGCGACGGAGCCTAAACTCTTTCTTAGCCTCACATTGTCATGCCTTTCCATGATCCTGGATTCCTACTGATCATCGGCTATTGCGTGTTCTATTTCCTCTTGGTCTATGCCGGACTCAAGTGGGCACGCTCACGCCGCAAATCCCGCTTGCCTTTCCGCGAAGACACCCGGCTTTTGCGGTCTGCAGGGGAAACCCTGCGAATTAAGGTATCCGAGTTTGAAGAGGCTTTTTTTGGAGAGATCCTCGGTGCTCTAGCCGTGCCGGTCATCGCCTTAGCTGGGGTGGCAGCACTGGCAGCTATTCACCGCTTTTCTGCTATCGTTATCCTCGGGATATTCTTCTCCAGCCTTATCATAGGCGCCGGGTTCAGCATGTGGCGCGTAGTCCGGCTCTGGCGCAATCGGGCGAACTACTATCTCGGCTATTTCGGTGAGCGCTACGTCGCGGAATATCTCGATAAGCTTCAACCCCATGGCTGGCGGATTCTCCACGACGTGCCGGTCGAGGCCGCCATGAAGAAGTTCAATCTCGATCACGTCGCCATCGGTCCCGGAGGAGTGTTTGTCGTCGAGACCAAGACCCGACGAAAGCAGTCCGTCCGTCCTGGTGTTCCGGATCACAAGGTGATGTTCGATGGCCAAGCCCTCCACTGGCCTTGGGGGAAAAGCGATTCCTACGGCCTCGACCAAGCCGAGGCTAACGCGCGGTGGCTGGCCGAGTGGCTTCGGCGCGAAACCGACATGCATCTCTCCGTCACCCCGGTCCTTGCCCTGCCCGATTGGTGGGTCGATGCACCCGCACGTGCGACCGTCCGTCCCGTCCGAGTCGTAAACCCCAAACAGCTTTCCCGCCTGCTCAATCATGAGCCCCCATCACTGGACGAAGATCGCATTAGCTTGATCGCCGCCAAGCTCGAAGCGCTTTGCCGCAACGTGGAATACTGAGGAAATCCGGGCAGAATGGTGGGCAGAGTCACCGCGAACATCGTGGCGGTCTGGAGCGGGCATGACACCAGCGGGGAACTGTCGGAGCAAACGCCGTCCGGTGGCTCTCACGCAGCCCAATCGGCGCAGAGCAGTTCGGCCTGGGCCAGGACGGTCTTGGTTGCCTCTTCCTGCAAATCGGGCGGATAACCGTGCTGCTTCAGAATTCGTTTCACCATCACTCGGATCTTGGCCCGGGCACTCTCACGCAGGGTCCAGTCGATGGTGACGCTCTTGCGGACTGCGGTTACCAACTCGGCGGCGATCACCTTGAGTTCGGGCACTCCCATCGCCTTCACAGCGCTTTCGTTGGCTGCGAGCGCGTCGTAGAATGCGATCTCGTTGTCGTTCAGACCAAGGTCTTCGCCGCGCTGGGTGGCGGCACTCATGTCCTTGGCCAGCTTGATCAGCTCTTCGATGACCTCCTGCGTGGCGATGGCGCGGTTGTGATAGGCGTTGAGCGTGCGGGTGAGCATCTCGCTGAAGATCCTGCTCTGGACGAGATTTCGGGCCGAGCGGACCTTGATCTCGTCCTTCAGCAATTTCGCGAGCAGTTCGGCCGCAACGTTCTTGTGCTTCAGACCGCGCACTTCGGCGAGGAACTGCTCCGATAGAATCGAGAGGTCCGGCTTCTTGATTCCGGCGGCCGTGAAAACGTCGATGACCTGCCCGTCCGTCACGATGGCCTTGGAAACGAGCTGCCGGACCGCCGCGTCGAGTTGATCTGGCGTCTTCGTCGAGCCGGCGGAGGATTTCACCAAAGCCGCTTTGATCGCCTGAAAGAACGCCACATCGTCCCGGATGCCGACTGCGTCATCACTCGCGGCGCAGAGCGCGAATGCACGCGATAGCTCCGCGACCACCTGGATAAAGCGCTTCTTCCCGTCCTCCTGCTCCAGCACATGCTCCTGAGTCGCGGGCAGAATGGCGTAGGTCTTCTTCGCGTCGCCGACCACCTGTCGCCACTTGAATCCGTGCAGGATACCGCAGGCGACCTCGTGTTTCTCCAGCATCACGGCGATGGCCTGCGCCGTGTCGATGCTCGGCGCTCCCTGGCCACCGCTCTCCGTGTAGGCGGCCAGCGCCTGTTTGAGCTGGTCGGCCAACCCAAGGTAATCGACCACCAGACCGCCGGGCTTGTCTCGAAAGACCCGGTTCACTCGGGCGATGGCCTGCATGAGACCGTGACCGCGCATCGGCTTGTCCACGTACATCGTGTGCAGGCAGGGCGCATCGAAGCCGGTCAGCCACATGTCCCGGACGATCACGATGCGGAACGGGTCCTTCGGATCTTTGAAACGGGTGGCGAGCTTGCGGCGCTTGTCCTTGTTGCGGATGTGCGGCTGCCAGTCGGGGCCGTCGTCGGCACTGCCGGTCATCACGATCTTGACGATGCATGCCCGCGCCTTCTCTGCCTTCGGATCGTCGTCCTTGGCCCCCGCCCACTTGGGGCGAAGCTTGAGAATGGCATCGTACAAATCGACGCAGATGCGGCGGCTCATGCAGACGATCATCGCCTTGCCGTCCATCGCTTCGAGCCGCCGCTCGAAATGCTCCACCAGGTCGGCGGCGACCAGCTTGATCCGCTTGGGGTCACCTACAAGTGCCTCCAGCGCCGCCCACTTGGTTTTCAGTCGCTCGCGGCTGAACTCCTCCTCGCCCTCGGTAATCTCGTCGAATTCCTCGTCGAGCTTGGGCAGCTCGGCGGCATTGAGACCGAGCTTGGCGATGCGGCTTTCGTAGTAGATCGGCACCGTCGCCTTGTCGGCAACGGCACGCTGGATGTCGTAAATCGAAATGTACTCGCCGAAAACCGCTCGTGTGTTGGCGTCGGTTTTCTCAATGGGCGTGCCGGTGAAGCCGATGAACGATGCCTGCGGCAGCGCATCGCGCATGTGCTTCGCCAAACCATCGATCAGGTCGTACTGGCTGCGGTGGGCCTCATCGGCGATGACGACGATGTTCCGCCGCCGGCTCAACGCGGGCATCTTCTCTCCCTTCTCCGGGAGAAACTTCTGGATCGTGGTGAAAACCACTCCGCCGCTGGCGACCTGGAGCAGGTCGCGCAGCCTTTCCCGGCTCTCCGCCTGCACCGGCGTCTGACCGAGCAATTCGTGGCAACGCTGGAACTGGCCGAACAACTGATCGTCGAGGTCATTGCGGTCGGTGAGGACAACCAGCGTCGGATTCTCCATCACCGGATGCCGCACGATGCGGGCGGCGAAGAAGAGCATCGAAAGGCTCTTCCCGGAACCCTGCGTGTGCCAGACGACACCCGCCCGACGGTCACCGGTCTTGCCGCCGTGCATCCTGCCCGCCCAGTAGTTGCCACCGTCCTCCTTCACCAACCCGCCAGCTTCCGCCATGCCGCTTGCGCGCACGGTCTCGACGACGGCGGCGTTGACGGCATGCATTTGATGGTAGCCGGCAATGATCTTGTTCAGCCGGTCGCTGTCGGGGTCCTCCTCGAAAACGATGAAATGCTGGAGCAGGTCGAGAAACCGGCGCTGGTCGAACACCCCGCGCACGAGCACCTCCAGCTCGTGCATGGTCTTGGGGGCGTCGTGTTCGCCGTCGATGGTGCGCCAAACCTTGAACCATTCCTGGTTGGCCGTGAGCGACCCGATGCGCGCTTGCAGACCATCGGAAACGACCAGCACGCCATTGTAGTGCAGGAGCGACGGGATCTCCGCCTTGTACGTCTGCAACTGCTGGTAGGCGGTCCAGATCGTCGCGTCCTCGTCGGCCGCGTTCTTCAGCTCGATCACCCCGAGCGGCAGGCCGTTGACGAACACCACAATGTCCGGCCGCCGATTGTGCTGCGCTTCAATGACCGTGAACTGGTTCACCGCTAGCCAATCGTTCCGCGCCGGGTCCTCGAAATCGATCAATCGCACACTGTCTCCGGCGATGGAGCCGTCTTTTCGGGGGTACTCGACCTCCACCCCGTCCCGCAGCAGATGATGGAAACGGCGGTTGCTTCCGGCGAGCGAAGGTGTTTCGAGACGCAGCAGCTTCCGCAACGCGTCCTGCCGAGCCTCTTCGGGAATCTTCGGGTTCAATCGCCGGATCGCTTCGCCCAACCGCCCCACCAGTACTACATCCCCAAACGACTTCCGTTCCGCTGCCCGCTCGCCCGGCGCCAAGTCCGGTCCGTGGCCAACCGCATACCCCAACTCCCCGAACCATTCGAGGGCGGCGGCTTCGACGGTGGATTCGTTGAGGGGCATGATGTCTGAGAAATCGGAATACCCTTACCTGTTCAAGAGCCGTCGCTTCCCATGAATTGGCCGGAATAAGCCATCCAATTTAAACCACCGAAGATCAATGGGATGGGATGAATAAGCCCCAGTTGGCCCCAATAAGCCGCGTTTTGTGGCGTGGCCATTATGCCAGCCTCCATCGCGCGCCCCGGGCGTAGCCTTTGGTGGCCACTGACGCCAGCATTGGGAAGGATAGCCCCCGCTTTGGGCGATCCCGCCAAAATGGCGGGATCTTTGGCGGGATAAGCAATAACGCTCCTCAGGCCTGTGCCTATCCCGCCATTGTGGCGGGATCTTTGGCGGGTTCGGCGGAGTGTGAATCTGGAGTTTCATCGGCGAATCACTCGATACTGAGTTGTCGGCCCAGAGCCGGTCTTTTCCAAAAGCTTCAAACTTGTGAATCGCTTGAGGTGATTGAGCGCCGTCCGATTGGGAACTTCCATGGCGGTGGCATATTCGTTCGAAGACGTCGTCTCCCTGGTGGCTAGCCACTCCCAGCCAGCCCGTTCCGCCTTGCTCAAGTTCTCAATGACATCCTTACCGAGAGCCGAAGTCGCCGCAGCCTTACTCCGGTAAATCGTCAGGACGAGCGAATCTCCTTCCATCGAGAAGCTGGGAAGCGGCAGGGCCAGTTTCTCCGCCTGCGCCTTCAGACTGTTCAGGCCAAAGCCCTGCTCCTCCGCCAAGCCCAGTCGCGCGAAAACATAATGAAGGAGGGGGTTCCGGCTTATCATCGGAGCCGTAAAAGAGCGCATCTGCTCCATGGTGATCGGCGGAATCGGCGCACCAGGACTCTTGATGACTATAGTGTCCGCAGTCACCACGAGTTGGCACTTTGCCCCGGTAATCCCGTAGTCCCGGTGGATCAGCGCATTCACCACCGCTTCGCGAATCATCTCGAACGGCAAGTCCACCTGTTCTCGGCGCTCCATGCGGCTACGGTCCAGCGTGCTTGGTAATACCTTATTGAGCCACGTCTCCAGGCTACCAGGGACCAAGACCAGCGCCTCGCCGAATTCTTGGCGAGAAGACTTCCCGTCCGCCAACTCGGCCCGCGCCAACAACCGCGCCTGGGGCAGCGCCTCACCAGGCGCCTTGCCGAAAAGTATCAATCCGAATCCGGAAGGAACGACCCGCCTACCAACCTCCAAGAGGATCCCCTGGCGCAACAGTAGTCGCCGGAAATCCGTGGAACCGACCGCCCCGCCGAAATGCAGCCGCGACCGGTAGAACTCCATCGCCTCGCGTGACAAATCGCCCATCCCCGTCGTTGGGACAGGTTTCTCATACTTCGACAACTCTGTTGGCGGCTCCGCCAGTTCCTCCGTCTGGCGCCGCGCCCACTCAAAAAACTCCTTGTTCGCCGCCTCGATCGTCTGCTGCAACTCCCGGGCGAACATTTGGACGACGACGCCATGCCGTTCCAAATACTCGATTCCCTTCCGGGCCACTGCCGGATTGTCATCAATGATGCCGACATAGACTTCCTTGATGCGCGCGCTAACGATGTGACGGGCGCAACCACGTTTCGGCGCGTTGCGGTCCAAGCACGGTTCGAGCGTGGAAAACAGAACGCATCCGTCCAGCTTCTCACCGAGGCATTTTCGCTCCAGAAGTGTGAATTCGGCATGGTTGCCATCTCGGAGTTCGCCACGGGCTGCGGTCACGACAGTACCATCCGGCCTGACCAACACGGCGCCAACCTTCGGACTCGGCTTCCCGTCATTGCGCTGCTCGGGGATGGATTGGTGCATCACCTCGATGGCCTTCTCCATCATCTGGCGCGGATCGAACTTGGAAATGGTAGGCATGGTCGTGATCCTCTTGAGCTCCTAAACGGCAATCACATCGGCATCGCTGCTGGCGACGGCGCTGGCGGTGGTAGTGGTGCTGCTGCTGGTCACCATGGTGATCGCCGTCGTTATCGTCATGATCATGGTTATCATGCTGGGATCACGGCCTGTGACGATTCCGTATTGCACCGCCGCGACCGGTCCTGCTGCGTTGGTTCTCCGTTCTTCATCTCTGTAAACTGGTTCCACAGCTCATCCTTTAGCGCCAGCAGCTCCGCCCGGACGCCCGGTGAAAATCCGACGCGATGGCCTCGGCCCAACCCACGAATGAGTGCGGCGACATTGGCGTGCGCATGCGCATATTCTGCCGTCCCATTTTTGCCAAAGTAGCGGAAATCCATGCTTAACAATACCTGCGCACGTTCAAAACCCAGCCCGACGTCATGCTTCAGCTCATCAGACGTGGTGTGAAACCGGGCATCGGGCCGTCGCATGGCCCGCCCATCGGGGGCGCGCTCATAGATGCGATCCGGCCGCCGGGAGAATTGCTTATCCCAATAGTACGAACCGTCGGCGAGCCTTCCGGTGATGACCGCCGCATAGATCAGGCGCTCCCGCAAGGCACGACCGCCAAACCCGAAGACGAGGTCGCCAACGCTGGCGCATCGCCGGATCATCGGCTTGCAGATGGAGAGACTCAACA
>Ga0182027_10009128_pt1 | contig 14303 bp, 12 predicted proteins | sample 712E1DmetaG_FD_121300 | JGI IMG/M metagenome (GOLD analysis project Ga0182027, IMG submission 121300) | Permafrost microbial communities from Stordalen Mire, Sweden - 712E1D metaG (Illumina Assembly) | ecosystem: Environmental > Terrestrial > Soil > Wetlands > Permafrost | place: Sweden...
GATTCGCTCACGAAGCATGAGTGAGGCCATCAGGGCAGTCACCACGGGCGAAAGCAGGCCCAGGATCGAGGCATTCGATACCAGCGACCTGGTTATTCCTGACACGAAACTGAATTGAGCGATCACCTGCCCGAGTCCGGCGACCACGAACCGCACCCAATCACTCCCCGAAATCTTGTTGCTGCTGTTCGCACGTCTGGCCCGGATGAGCAACGGAATCAGTAGGATAGTTCCAGTATAGTAGGGAAGGAAGGTGACCAGGATGGGCCTGAGTTGCCAGCTCAGGAACTTGATGGCTGTCCCTTGCCCGGCGAACATTATGCACGCTACGACCAGCAACAGAAAATACCAGCGCCTATTCATCTTTGGACTCATGCCTATTACCTTCCCGCCCTGCACCATGACTGCTATCCAACGGACAGACCCAAAGGACTGACCAGTATAGTGTACGACGTCCACTAATAAGCCGCCCTGTCTAACATTTTGTCCAGTACTCTGGACACTTGCGCGTTCTATGCCATTTTCGTTACGAACGGTGGGCGGGCTGCTAGGTTAGAGTCTTGTCGGTGTGTAAGTCATTGCGTCTGCCCGGGCGTTTGGAGAATTCGCTGCAGCGCAGAGCTTGTATGCTCACTGGCTTCGCTAGGCTCACATTGGTACTTTACACCCCATCGAGCTTTGAACATATAATCCTGGGATTCGCCATGTTGGTTAGGCCTTGAGGAGGGCCATGAAACCAAAACAGCGCCAACAACAAATTCTCTCCCAACTGAGGGCACTCCAGTCGGAGCTGAGCGTTGAGGAACTCGCGGAAAAATTCACGGTCTCGGAGCTCACGATCCGCAGGGATTTGGACCTGTTGGAAAAAGAGAAGGCGATTCTTCGAACCCACGGTGGCTGCGTCCTTAAGACTTCAATGGGATCGTCATATCAGCAGAGAGTGGCAATCAACTTCGAACTCAAGCAGGCGATAGGACGAGCAGCCGCCAAGGAAGTGAAGGCGGATGATGTCATCTTGCTAAACGATGGATCAACGCCGTTCCATCTTGCCCCGCATTTGGGCCAAGTCGGAAAACTCTATGTATACACAAACTCCCTGGCGGTCTTGTCAGTCTTGAGCAGGTTTCCTGCTATTCGACTTTATATTCTGGGAGGGGAATATCACACTCAGATGGAATATATTGGCGGGAGCATGATGGAACAGACGCTGGAAGGGCTGGAGTTTGACACCGTCTTCTTGGGGACAGACGCCATCGATGCGAAGGGGAACTGCCTGGTTTTAGATCCCGATATTGCCCGTCTCACCGAAATAATGCTACGGCGTGGGAGCCGGCGCATTCTTCTGGCGGACCACACCAAAGTCGGAGCCAGGGGGCACATCATCTACGCCCGCCTTTCTGATTTCGACATCTGGTACACGACGCCGGGTATAGACCCTGTCCAACAAAGGCAATTCAGCCAGGAAACGAAGGTTAAATACGCCACCCCTTGAAGGCGCACCACACCATAACCATGGACTGGCCGGGGAGGGTGTGAGCACCCGCTGATCTCCGCGGTCAGGCGACCCGGCAGGCTGACCGGTGGGTGGGCTCGCCGTTCAGGGTGATGCCGCTCGAGCACAATTTCTCCGGCAACCAGCCTGGACTTCTCACCAGCAGAGGAGGCTTCCCCGGGCAGGTGGAAGGCGGCGAAAACGTCCTATCGTGGTGAGAACGGGTTAGGCGCTTACTCCATGCATCAATTCGGCATATCCGAGTAAGGTAATCCCAGGGATTCCGCTACGGGCCGGCACACAATCTGCCCCCCAAAAGTATTGACGCCGTCTCTGAGGAGAGGATTCGCGGCGATCGCTCCTTTCAGCCCCAATGCCGCAATGTCTCTAACATAAGGAAGGGTGGCATTCGTCAACGCTATGGTTGAGGTTCGCGGCATCGCACCCGGCATGTTGGTTACGCAATAGTGCACAATCCCGTCCACCATATAAACGGGGTCGCTGTGGGAGGTCGGCCGGGTGGTTTCAATGCATCCCCCCTGATCGACGGCCACGTCAACTACCACCGAACCGGGCTGCATGGTGGATATCATTCTGCGAGTAACCAGCTTGGGAGCGCTGGCCCCAGGCAGCAGGACAGCACCAATCAGGAGATCGGCTTTCTTTACGGCTTCCCCAACATAGTAGGCGCTGGAAATCTGCGTCTCGACCCTGCCAAAGAACAGGTCATCCAGGTGCCGCAACCGGTCGAGATCGATGTCAAGGATAAGGACCTGCGCACCCATTCCTATTGCCATCTTTGCCGCATTGATTCCCACCGTGCCGGCGCCAATGATGGCGACCCGCGCCGGACAAACTCCCGGGACACCACCCAGCAGCACACCACGTCCGCCATGCCCTTTCTGGAGGAAGTAGCTTCCCACCACCACCGACATCCGTCCGGCAATTTCGCTCATCGGAATCAGTAACGGCAATCTGCCATGAACATCTCGAATCGTCTCGTACGCCACGCCGGCCGCGTGGGAGTTGAGCAGGGCGTGCGTCAACTCAGGCAAGGGAGCCAGATGCAAATAGCTGAAGATGATCTGCCCTTTTCTCAGAAGTGGGTATTCTGCGGGCACGGGTTCTTTAACCTTTACGATCATGTCGCTTCGCTCATAAACATCGGCGGCGGCTTCCAAGGTGGTGGCGCCCGCCGCCCGGTATTCCTCATCCGAGAATCCCGAGCCGCCCCCTGCTCCCTTTTGCACCCAGACACAATTTCCATCTTGAACCAAAGCATGGACTCCCGATGGAACCAATCCCACCCGATATTCGTTGTCTTTGACTTCTTTCGGTAATCCAACGTCCATCCGCACCCTCCTTGTCTACCTTTGGCAATCGACACTAATCCGTATCCGCCGCCGGGCTTCCATCGAATCCCGCGGATCCTGTCCGGTTCAGCTAACTCTCCTTCTGAATCGTGGCGGGTTCCTCAAGCTGATATTTTTCTACTGCCGCATCGGGTTCAAGCCCGCGCTTGACAACGTCACACAAGGCCTGTTGAAAAGCCGGTGGATCCGGTACCTGGATCGCATTCCTTCCAAACACCACCCCCCCTGCACCTGCCGCCACCTCGTCGGCTGCCAGTTGCAGAGCCTCGCGTTGGCTGGGCAGCTTTTCCGCCCCCAGACCCAGAACGGGAACGGGTGAACTCTCCGTAACCGTTTTGAACGCATTTGTGTAAAAAGTCTTGATAAGATCCGCACCCAGCTCAGCCGTAATCCGTACGCCCCTGTAAACGCTTTCGTGCAATTCGTCCGCGGAAAGACTCGCCGTGTTTACCGGGAAGTACTCTCCGATGACCGGCATACCCAACTCATGGGCTTCCCGGCAGGTTTGCCGAAACACGGCAATGTTATTCGCGTCATTGGATTCGTCACCCGTTTGCAGCGTCAGCGACACGAGGGCAATGTCCGCCCCCAATCGTAATGCCTCGGCGGGCGAAAATGCCGCCACCGTCACCGCCTGATTATAGTTCCACCGGAAACAGTAAGTCGTGCTCCAGTTCAGGCGCACGACCGCCATGGGGGCTCCCTTATAGCTCAGCGCATCTTTGCAGACGGGGAGCATAGCGGGTGAAAGCAAGATACCGTCCACACACGGCGCCACCTTGCTCGCAGTTTCGGCCAGGTCGATCATTCCTTCCGTCGGCCCATCAAAAAGGCAATGATCCATTGCCACGATTACGGCTCGTTCCGATCGATTAAAAAGGCGCTGGAACCGTATATTGTTCATGCTAGTACGCTCCTTAGATATTTACTTTCGAACTTAGGGGAGGCTGATCACCTGAGACTTCCGATGTGACTCCAAGGCGGCCGTAAATAATTCATGGCTCAAGGCAGTCTCCTCCGGTGTTACGCAGCCGGCAAACGGCCTCAGGCGCTTGCCTTTTGTCAGCTCGAACATGAATGAAGCCCACATCTGCAGAACCGCATCCGAGAAGCCAAATTCAAAAATGCCTCCGGTTATGGTCTTAAAGGCTGTCTCCTGGCCCATATCCAACTGACGCCATGACTGATCACCACTTTTGTACACAAGCAGTTCCAGACGACGCGGATTCCTGGTACTAAACCTGGCGGAGGCCAGGGTTCCTAGAATTTCCAGATACCAGGTGTTGGTTTCCCCCGGCGCGATGCGATGCATCTTAATGGTCAGTGGAAATAACGCGCTGCTATCTGGACATTCGGCTTCACAAAATAGCGTTGCATTGTCCCAAGTGAGGCAGGGTTCCTTTCCCCCTTTTCCATCGGGCCGCTCGCTGAAGATCTTCGACAGATGCGCCCGCACGTTGCGGGGCCGCCATCCCGCCCGAAAAGGGACGTTGCAGGCGTGCATTCCCAAATCACCCATACAACCATATTCCCCATTGAATTCAATCTGGCGTTTCCAATTGATCGGCTTGTTAGGATCAAGGTCGCTGGAATGAAGGAATCCGCAATTGACTTCGATGATCTGCCCGAAAGCCTGCTGCTCGATCATTTGCCCGATCCTTTGCACGGGAGGGAAGAAGGGAAATTCCGACGAGCACCGAACCAACAACTCGGGCTGTTTCCTCAGAGCTGCCATGATGGCCTGGTTGGCGGCCTGGTCAATGCCAAAGGGTTTTTCGCCCATGAGGTGCTTCCCATTTTCAATGGCAGCGCAACAAAACTCCTGGTGCAGGTGATGCGGAACAGCGATGTAAACAGCTTCCACCTCCGGGTTAGCGAGAACTTCCCGGTAATCCGACGTAACCTGGCGGATGGAGGGAAAATTCCCGGTATACCAATTGACAAAGTCGGGTGGCTTGCCCTCGAAACGATCACAGACGGCCACCAGTTCCGGCCGCACATCCATATCAGGCAGGTGGCACCAGCGCGCTACAGCACTGGCAAACTCCCGCCCCATCAGCCCGCAGCCGATCAACCCGAAATGCACTTTGCCTCCAACCCACGGTGCCGGACTCATAGGGTTCACCACCCTCACCGGGCAAAACCGAAGTGGCGTTCTGCCTCCCCGATGGCTTCATCAATGATTTCCATCCCCTTCGCGGCGGCGTCCAGATCCATCACAATCGGGGGGCTCATGCGCAGAATATGGCCGGCGGGAATCCAGGCCAGGCCCTTCCGGAACGCCGCCTTGTAAATGAACTCACCCGCTTCGACGAACGGTTCCTTGGAGCTTCGGTCTTTCACCAATTCCACCCCCATCAGGCACCCTTTGCAGCGCACATCGCCAACCATCGGGTGGTCAGCCATCATCTTCGCCAACCGCTTGACGAAATACCCCTCCAGCCGCAGGGCATTCTCGAGTAATCCTTCCTCCTCGATCGCCTCAATCGACGCCAGTGCGGCAGCGCACGCCATGGGGTTTCCTCCATAACTTGTGGAAGCACTGATGCGGTCCACACTGGCCGCATAAGGCTCCCGGACTACCATTGCGGTGACGGGAAAACCATTGCCAAAGCCTTTCCCCAAGGTCACCACATCCGGCAGAGTATTCCAATGCTCCATCGCCAAGAATTTCCCGGTGCGCCCCATTCCCGTCAAAACCTCATCCGCCATCAGCAGGATTCCGCGCTTATCGCACCATTGCCGCAGCTTGGGAAAGAAATCGTCAGGAGGGAAGATCGATCCCGCCCACCCCTGAATAGGCTCCAGAACAATCCCTGCGATTTGGCCGGTGGTTGCCTCGCCAATGAATTCGTTATAGAAGGCAAGGTACGCATCCGTATCGATTGTCCCATCCGCCTTCTTGAACATAGGCCGATAGGTATTGGGACGCGGCAACATGTAGAAGCCCTGGGCACGCGCGGAGCCGTTCACAGGCTTCATGCGCGCTAAACTGACGGAGTGGCCGCTCTTGCCATGGAAATCGCCAAAACAAGACAGAAATTCTTGCTTGCCGGTTGCGGCTCGGCAGACTCGCAGCCCCGCCTCGACAGCGGTTGTCCCATTGTCATACAGTTGCACGCCAGCGAGATCCCCGGGCAGAACTTGCTTGAGTTTCTCGAGCAGCCTAAGCTTGACGGGGGTGGTGAAGTCGTGACAGTTCATCAACTGTCCGGCGGCTTCCTGCACGGCTGCGGTGACCCTCGGGTGGCAGTGGCCCAAGGTGGTCACATATATCCCCGAGGAGAAATCCAGATAAACATTCCCGTCCACATCCGTCAGAGTGCATCCGTGTCCTCTTTCAAATACTACGGGGAACAAGGTCACCTGGCTCGACAGGCCTTTCATGATGGCCGCCGCGCGCCGGTGCATTTCCTGTGACCTTGGCCCGGGCACGTCTCCACTGATAATATGTGGGACTTTCTTCAAATCGACCTTAGCCCATTCGATTGAGCTTCCGGTGTAGGTTGTAGTCATCGTGTCGTTCCTTTCTGGGCAGTACCCACGGCCGGGTGTGCCCCAGGGGTCACAATTCCCTTGGGTTCAGGCCGGCGCCGCAACCCTCCCGGCTAGTAGACCCGGCCCATCGGGTTAATTCCTTCAACCTCCCGACGATCAGCAAAAGACACCGCCAGCAGCCGCGTGCGCCGCTCTGCCCCCGATGGCAGGACCATCTGTGTCCCTGCTTTAATCGCTTCGGTAAGGGTGGGAGGGTACGAGGACACCGGCTCTAGGGCGGCGGTATAGTTCATGCCATACCACGGGTATCCCATCCCGCCCCGATAGAGTTGCCAAAACCAGAGGAACGGGAAAGTGTCTTTCTCCCAACGGAGGCCGAAGCCCACTCCACGCGACTCGTTCACCAGAGCGAACCAGCCATCCTGCAGGTCGTACAGGTACGCCATATCATTCGAGCGGACTTCCGGAGGAACAAGCCGCGACAGGTCAATGGCTTCGCCTTTTCGACCCTTCACCAGGGGCCATTCAGTGTCTTGCCCTTTTTCCAGCCGGCTGGTGGGAGCCGGGTACTCAGCCGGGGTGCGAACCCGACAACGAGGAAGAAAGAGCCGGCAGGATTCGTCAAGGAACGGCCAGCCCAGGGCGGGGTGGTGTCCCCACATGAAATCCAGGGGTTCATCGGCTTCATTGCGAACAACTTCGTCAATCGTCAGGATGGCGTCCTGATCGTTCATCGAAAGTGTCTTTTCAATGTAGAAAGGAGTGCGAGCCGCGCGCACGCAAAAGGTGACGGCCACCTCGGCGGGGTTGTTCTTGGCGATGTGATAAGACCAAGGCAGCAAGCAAACCTCGCCATGGACCCCCAGGGCAGCCCCCTTATACATGCAATTTGTTCCGGCATTCGGAAACAGCTCTTGCCATCCCCCGCCATAGAAATCAATAAAGCTGCCGTGGGGATTGGCAATGGTCGGGATGAAATTACCGGACGCGGGTAACCCCGTATAACTGCGCCACAGGAAATCGACATCAAGCGGCTTATAAAGGAATTCAACGATATCCGTCCCTTTCCCCGCGGCAATCACAACGCGGAGAAAGCGATTCTCCATGGCGACCATAGGGTAGCCGCGATATTCGAATTCGGTCACCCGCGCTCCCCAATTGCGCTCGTGATGGTAAGTTTGGTATGGCATGGTCATGCTCGATGACTGTAAACATGTCGATAGAGCCGGACATAATTCTTACCGAGCTCTTCGTAAACAGCATGCTTCTCCGGACAGGGTGTAAAAATCCTTTCTCGCTTGTGGAATGCCTCGCTACTCTCTCCCAGAGATGAGAAAGCCCCGGCGCCGACGGCCGCTATCATCGCTGCGCCCAGGACCGCCGCCTCAACCATTACCGGCCTTTCGATGGGCAATCCCGTGATGTCGGCGATCATTTGCAACCAGAGATCGCTCTTGGCGGCGCCTCCAATGGCGCGGACGCTGTTGATGTCAAACCCCGACTGTCGGAAAAGCTCCAGGCATTCATTCAACGTGCAACCCAGCGCCTCCAGAGTCGCGCGGTACATGTCTCGGCAGGTGTGATGAAGTGACAGGTTCAGAAAAGCGCCGCGCGCCTGCGGATCGGGTTGAGGAGAAAGCATGCCATCAAAGTGCGGAAGCATCATCAATCCGCGGCACCCGACGGGAACATGGGAAGCCATCTCATCCAGCTCGTGAAGGCTTTTGCCGGGGCACAATTCCCGGTTGAACCATTCGAGAACTACACCCGCGGTCTTCGAGAAAGCCAGCGCATACTGATATCGGGAGATGGGGAATCTGCCTCCGAAAAGTCCAGGTGGCATGGGCTCAGGAAGCTTCTCGGTTAGCGTAACCAGAGCAAGACATGTTCCGGTCGTCACCGATACGATGCCGGTTCGGCAATTGCCGGCTCCCAGGGCTCCCGCGTATTGGTCATTAGTCCCCGTCACAACCACGGTGTCAGCATCCAATCCCCAGGCTGCTGCGCTTTTCGGCAAAACCCGGGCTATGAGCTGGCCGGGCGTTTGTATTTCCGCAAGCGCCCCCTTATCGATCTCCGCCGCGGCCAACGCCTCAGGGCAATAGTCCGCCGTATCCTGCGCATACAAGCCGGTGCTGGAAGCTGTCGAAGGGTCAGTGACAGCTCTTCCCGTCAACCGATAGGCAAGATAGTCGGGCAACAGCAAGTACCGTTTAGCACGCGCCATCAGCCTCGGAAAGTGCTCGCGTAACCATATGATCTTCGGCGCTGTGGAGATGGGAGGGACTTTCGGCATAACCTTGTGCAAACTGGCGGATTGCAATGCGTGCCTCAGGCGATCCGCCTGCTCGGAAGCGCGTGCGTCATACCAGAGGATGGCCGAATGGAGAGGCTCATCATGCTCATCAAGGGAAACGAAGGTTTGTCCTTGTGAGGAAATGCTGAGCGTCACAATCCGGGCCCCACTCTCACGGATTGCCGAAACCGCGGCTTCTTGTGCCGCCGAGTAAATCTTGTCAATCGGAATCTCAACGTGCCCTTCCTCGGTCAATCCAGGAGAGTAAGGGCTATGGGAGAATCCGAGCAGCCGGCCGCGCACATCGACAACGCCGGCTTTGGCGCCCGTTCCTCCCACATCCAACCCCAGGTATCCCTCTGGCTTCATGGGCGTTTGCAGACTCCTATTTCAGCACTAGCGTGTTCCAGCGCATGAGTTTGCCCCAGTTCACGATCTCTTCCGCGACGTTCCCATAGACGAGCGCCGAGTGATGAGTGCCACCCGCACGGCTGTACTCCGCCAAAAACTCGCCCACCGGCAGAGCGGCCTTGAACCAGCCGTGGATGGAATCCGCCATCCGATCCGGTCCTGTTACATCCTGCATAACAACAGGTGCGACAATCAGCGAATAGGTATCATCCCGGGCGGGAGCCAGGTTTACCAACACGGCTTCCCCGGCGCGAAAACGGGCTACCGCAACCGCCGGGTTCCCCACGTCCGTGAACGGGAAGGGCATCTCCACGAGGGTGGGGGCGCTGGCGGCTGTGTCAATGTTCATCTCACCCATGTGACTGATAAAGATCTGGTCGCCCTCCCAATCCGGACAGAAAATCTCGGTGAAGCTGGTCTGGGGATAGACCGACGCCAAAGCTCCCACAAAAGCAGCAGTGAGAACGTCTCCTTCGCCCGCATAACCAATGCCGCGTGCCATCGCTTTGCTGGCTTCCAGGAAAGGCATAGTCGGCAACCCCAAAGAGCTGTCAACCGCCATAAAGTTAATGGTGAAGGCGGTAAGCTTCTCCTGCTCGATCCAAAGGCGAATCACCAGCCCCGCACGTGTGCTGCGTTGGTGACATTCGGAGTCTAAATTGTTGACGATGAACCGTTCCCGGTCGGAAGCTATCTCCGCCTCAACCGCTTGGTCGCTTACCTTCGCCATTAAAGACTGGACGAGCGCTGAGTCACCCTCGATGGTTTGGACCCCCAGGGTAGTCCGCAGTGTTGCCGGGGGCACAGCAAAATCCCCCATGCCCACGAACGCAGGTCCAAGTCGGCCCACGCGCGCCCGCCGCATGCTGGCTGCCAGTCGCGCCGACCGCGCGAAACTTGCAACGCGGTCCAGGACGTCGGATTTCTGCCAGTGTCCGGCTGCAATCAAAAAGGATTTCCCATTCCTTATCAGCAGGTTGCACATGTCCTGGACACCGTGGATTCCATGGTTGTAAGAAACCTCTGCGGGGTCTTGTCCGGGACCGTAGGAATAACTGGGCGTCGTGTCCAGAACCACCAGGGGGAGCGATGTGGAAGCCAACGCCTCAGAGGATTCGAGTGAAGGAGAGTAGGCCAAGTGCAGAGTTACAACGGCGTCGACCTCATCGTTCTCGAACTTGCGGATGGCAGCATTGAACTCGGATTTCAGCCGGCACACCTGAGCCGTGCTGACTTCCAATCCGTGATCGGTCAGGGCAGAGGCAATTTCTCCATAAAAACCTTCTATCCTGGGTCTCCGTTCAGGCCGTTTTATATCGTAAAGTTCAAGATACAAGGGTAATAGGCCAACCCGCGGTTTGTTCATGTCATTCCTTCCGTGCCATTCAAGAAAGATTCCGAAATCCAGCCTCACTGAGTATTTCCACGGCATTCCGGTAGAAAATGGCCTCGACATCATCCTTTCCCAGGCCGGTTTCTATCGCCGCCCGGCGAAAGGCATCGATTTCTTCATACATGAAAAATGTCAGTTGTTCTTTGTCCTTCCCATCGACTTCCCGCATGTGGGGATCGCCTGAGATATCTCCGTAGAATCCTTTGGGAACCAGGTTGACATAGATCCCGCCCTCACAGATCCGCCGCATGCGCATGCGCACGACCGGTAAATCACTGCCAAATAAGATGCGTTTTGGACCCACCGCCCGGATGGTCCGTTCAAAGGTTTCGGCGCAGGTGTTGGCGGAAATGTCGAAAAGCATCTTCTTCGTTTCTCCCAGGACCTCGAAGGCGTTGCCGATATCCTCCGGGCAATAAGCACGGCCCACATGAGCAACAATGACTTTAACGTTGGGATAGCGCCTTTCTATTTCGACCAATTGGGCCAGATTCAGGGGATCTCGCAAGCGGGCATTACGCGGCAGATGGAGCATGACGATCCAACCGTGGGAATCCAATACCTTCAATTGGTGAAACGGAAGGAAGTCGAAAATCTGTATGTCTTTCTCAGGTATGCGAGGGTCAGATAGGGTTAGGTAGACTTTTGCTCCCAGAAAATGCCCGGATCTTATACGCTCTTCGAATTCAAGTTCACTCCATTTCGGGTCGGCAAAGATCAGAGCAGGGAAGTTATTCCTACCTGCGCATTCGCTGACATATTTATTGCCTCCGTCGATATCATCCCCGAGCGCTGAGGTACTGCCAAATATTAGCGGGGTGACCCTTTGATCCGGGAACATGAGCTCGTAGGTTTCCATTAGATCTTCAATCGAGTTGTCCAAGGCGACACGGCGCGGCCAAGTCACGGAACGAAGGCACTCCTCCTTTCGTTTGGACTTGAATTGGTCAAGCCAGACATGCGTATGGATATCGATCAGGCGGGTGGGCAGAAAGCCTCCCAAACGCTGCTGGTAAAACTCCTGGTCGATCGCCCTGACCTCGAAAAGCGCCCCCCTTGGTTCTTTTGCACTGGACACTTTAGAGAACGACCTTCCCTTTCTGTGGGAGCTGCCCAAGGGAGACACGCCATTCGTTTTCATCGTGTCCGCCTTTCAACAATGAACCAATTCAATTACATTTTTGAACGGTACCGTCAGCAGTTAAGAAAAAACAAGAGTTTTCTACCCAATCTGCTTCGCAAAGTTCAACCTATTGGACTCGATGCAGGGTGAGCAGGCCATACTTGCCCCGGTGCAGTGAGTGGGGCTGTCTCAAGGGCGGTTCCCCGACTGGCTTCGCCGTCGCGCAAAGCGCGCCTTGGCTCCGGCGAAACTCCCACTTGTTCCATCCGCTTCTTCCGGCTTGCGGTCGTAATAGCGGACTTGCTCCAAATAAATAAACCCCACGATCGAGACGGCATGATCCAGTGCCCCAGGGGCCGCCCTCGTTTGGTTCTTATCTCGGTCACCCAAACGAGCTTCCGAGATCGCGCCATTCTACCATACTCGATGAACGAAACATTCATAATCATGTTTTTGAGGAAAGCGCTAAATGCCGGAGAAACTCGCCGGGGATCGGCCCCTCAAAATCCCGGACTGGAGCGTTGAAACCTGCGATTCTACTGGAGGTTTCGAGTGGAGAGCCCGGTGTTTTGGGCCTCGAGTGAGGTCAGGGTGGAGGGCGTTATTTCTGCTTGACATGCGAATAAAATATACGTATTGTTTGACCATAACGTTTTGTTTGCTTGGCGCCGAACCCACGCTTGGAAAGATGGAACATCCAGAATGGCGCATGGCTCATTCGGGCTCTGGCCGAAGTCGACTGGCCAGAGGATCAAAGATCGTGGCAAGCCACCTTTGCCGACCCACACGTAATTCGGACGGCCGCAGGAGGTTGATCACTATGAGCGACATTAAAACCCAATCGGTCCCTGCTTTGGAAAGGGGTTTGGCTCTGCTTGAAATGCTGACGGGGTCCTCAAATGGGCTTACGGTTTCGGATTTTGTCCGCAGGTCAGGCCTTCCTAAGAGTTCCGTCCATTGTTTGGTCGTTACGCTGGCGCGGTGCGGTTATCTGCGCCGGTGTGAAAGGACACATAGGTTCGTCCTGGATCTTAAACTACTCCCCATGGCGAGCACGGCGCTTGGCCAGATCGAACTATCCGAACAAGGGGCGCCCCACTTGAACGTCTTGACGCGGGCAACCCAGTTGACAGCTCACATGGCGATATACGATCAAGACGAGTCAGTCCTCATCGGCAAAGTCGACTCTCCTAACTCGTGCCCGATGCCCACGTGGCCAGGCAAACGGATGCATACCCACTGCACGGCGCTGGGGAAGGTAATGATTGCTAACTTGGACAGCGAAGAACTCGATCAACTCATCAGGAAACATGGGCTCCCGCGGCATAATGAGAACACCATTGCTTCGCCCCGTAAGCTAAGATTAGAACTGGACAAAATCAGAAATGTCCAATGGGCGCTGAGCGACGAAGAATATGCCATGGGCCTGAGGTGCATTGCGGCTCCAATATTTAACCATCTTGGCAAGGCTTTTGCCGCCGTGAGCATATCGGGTACCGTGTCCCAAATCACCGGCGACAATTGTTCTTCCCTTGCCGAGAGGGTAAAAGCCACGGCTTCGGCAATCTCCATAAGTCTGAAAGCCAGATGGAAGCCCCCCAGTCCATGGCTCGGCGAAGCATGGGCAAATACCATGCCAGCGACAGCATCCAGTGTCTAGTGTTAGCCGCCTTCGTCGCACATCAAAGCGCGCACTTCGGCAGGGAGGCCGTTATTCGGCCAAGTGGGTTGTTCCGCGACGTGTAGCGCGTCCTGTTTTGTTGGTCCGCGGTTCTTCCGCCCATCACAACGAAAAGCCGCGGACGAGAACAGGTCGCGCTCTCATGTTTGTCACCAACTGGTTATGATTAATTCGCTTGTGATGCCACGTTTGTCCGGACCGGCGGCTATCACGCTGTAACGGGTCACACTCTGAACTGAAAAGACCTCATCATAAAGTTTCCGAATCGGCGGGCTGTCGGCGTTCGTCGCCAAGACATGCACTCCCTTTTCCTTAGCCTCAAATAGGCAATCCCTTAAGCGCACTTGGTCATCCCAACTGAATAGTTTTTCATTGTATTTAAGGAAACCGTTGTTCGAGTGGGATGTTACGTATGGGGGGTCTGCAAAAATCAAGTCTCCTTCTTGGGCTCGCTGGATAATAGGCTCAAAATCGCCTGAGACGAGTGCCGCACGCGCTAGAGCCAGACTTACTCTGCGAAAATTGTCGGTTTCCAGAATTACTTTTTCCTTTGTTCCCTTAGGGATGTTAAATGCCGCTTTGAAAAGTGGCCAATTCTGCTTGGGGTTGTCCCCTGGGGTGAGACAAACAGTTAAGGCACTCCTAACCGTTCGCTGGAATTGCATTGTACCGCGAAAGCGACTTGAACGGAGCCGCCCGTGTTTGCGGCGGACGCGGGCAAATTATGGGGTTTGAATGGGGTTCAGCGGACCCGCCGTGGGATAGAGAGAAAAGTGGAAGGGCCGTCTGCGGGCGAGAACGCATGTGCTACCCGTCAACCTGTGACCTCTTGGAGATAGTGGGAAGGGATCGGATGAGGAGTGACGGATTAAGCGGATGTGACCAGGCACACGAGAGCGCGGGCGTGGTGGGCGGACGCGGTGGGATCGGATGGGAATAGCGTATTTCATGAGAGCCTCGGGGGAGTGGGCGGTGGAGAACGCAGGCGCATTTCCGCCGCGCTGAGTCGCTCCAGGATGATCATGGGGCCGCCGCA
>Ga0182027_10009129_pt1 | contig 14301 bp, 15 predicted proteins | sample 712E1DmetaG_FD_121300 | JGI IMG/M metagenome (GOLD analysis project Ga0182027, IMG submission 121300) | Permafrost microbial communities from Stordalen Mire, Sweden - 712E1D metaG (Illumina Assembly) | ecosystem: Environmental > Terrestrial > Soil > Wetlands > Permafrost | place: Sweden...
ACCGTTCAAATGTACCGAAGTCGTACCGAGAAAACAGCACTCCTGGACAGGAAGGCTGGTAGCGCTACCGGGAATCGAACCCGGGTTTTAAGATTGAGAATCTCACGTCCTAACCCCTAGACGATAGCGCCATGCACACTTTTCGGGAACCAGCTCGCGGATGCGAGCTACCTTCTTACTTTAGCAAAAATCGGGGTCCAAGCCAAAGGCGCGTCCGCCGGTCAAATCCCCAGCTTGCGCACTTCATCGTTGTAGTACTTGCGATACAGAATGTCCCACTCCTGCGAGCCTTCCACGATGATCTTGCGCTGGTTGGCGATCTTCAGCCGCGCCGACGCGTCGATCTTCGCTTCCTCGGTGAGCAGCACTTCGAGCGCTTTGCGCGCCTCCTGGCGAATCGTGTTGCGATCCTCCAGGAATCCCACCGCGTCGGTCTCGGCCAGGGTATCGGCCACCATGTGGGCCAGCTTGTTCAGCTTGTCGCGGCTGATCCTCATAGCACCGCCTTGTACTTCTTGGCCAGCTCGGTCTTCACCTTCTTGAACATCTCCGCGTATTGCGCGCCGCTCTTGCGCATCTCCTCGGAGTAGGCCTCGAGAATCACGCGCACCTCCTCGTTGATGCGGTCCTCGAGCGAAAGCTCGTCGAGCAGCGCCGTGTTCACGCGCGCTTCCGTCACCTTCAAGTCGCTGGTGGTGATCATCTTGGCGTCGATGAGGTACTTCACCGTGCGACGCGCGAGATACCCAATGTAATCGCGAGAAAAGATCATGGGTTAATTGTCAGAATACCGCACCGGCCTCGCGCCTGTACACCAACGCTCCAGCGCGCCTGCTGCAGGCCCCTAGTTTCGGCCGTCCGCCAGCGCGGGAAGCGGCCGCAAAGCGCCTCACCGCCCCGCTATTGGCAGTGAATCGTAAAGTGGATCTCCTTTTCCAGATTGTTGGGAGCTTGCAGAACGAGCTTGACGGATCCGGTGTAGTTGGCGAACCGGGGAGTGTTGTTGCCCAGCGTCCATGTGTAGTACACGGGGTAAGAGCGGCCGGGCTGGTCAAGACGCGCGAAGGTCGAGGAACTCTGGCCTCCGCCATCGCTGCGTGTGAAGGTGTAGGCGATCTGAGTGGGGCGGTCGGAGATCAGTCCCCAACCGAACTTGAGTTCCACAGGGCAGGATCCAGTGTACTGGAAACCCTGGGTAATCTGGCCGTTGGCGCGCAGAGACTCGCCGCCGACGCGGACGGGACCCTGGGCATGGGCAAACTCGGAGACTAACGAAACACAAAGGCACATTACCGCCAGAACCGTGAGTTTTCGCACGTTCGTTTCTCCTCCTATTCCGGGTTTCTGGAATGTGGGCAGAATGCTACTACGCCGACGCGAGCGGAAGCCAGCGAAATCTCCAGGTTGGGCGCACTGCCGGGCCAAATTCGCCTCACCCCTTCGCCGATGTCCACGGCACGCCCGTCCCGGCGGCCGAAACCCAAGTGCTTGCCATGAAAAATCGCGAATAGTGAGCGACTGGGCACATCGCCATGCGGTATATTGTCGTATCCCCCAAAGCCAGGAAGGCAGCTTCCCGGAAAGACTCAACAAGAAGGAGAACATCGTGGCAAGCTTCTGTTCGAAATGTGGAGCTGAACTGTCCCTCGGCGCGCAATCCTGCACGTCATGCGGCACACCCGTTGCGGGAGCCGCCGCGGCCGTTCCGCCCGTGCAACCCGTCGCCGTACCCGTCGCCGTCCCGCCGAAATCCGGCACGAGCGCCCTCAAGGTCGTTCTGATCATCGTCGCGGTGTTCGTAGGGCTCGGCCTAGTCGTGGCCGGCGCCTTTGGCTATTTTGTCTATCGCGTTGCTCATGCGGTCAAGGTCGCAGAAAACGGCAAACAGATTTCGGTAAGCGTGCCCGGCGCCGGCGGCTTCAGCGCAAGCACCTCTGAAACCTTCAGCGCAGCCGACCTTGGCACCGACATCTATCCCGGCGCGACACAGAGTAAGGGCGGCGGGCGCATCAGCTTGCCCTCCGGCACCATTGTGACTGCCACCTATGACACATCCGATTCGAAGGACCAGGTTGTCAGCTTTTACAAGGACAAGTTCGGCAGCGGTGCTTCGGTCACGGATACTCCTGGCGCCGCGATTGTCAGCCTCAAGAAAAGCGATCAGGATTCGGTGATGGTCACGATCACCGAAAATTCATCTGAGGCCGGGGGCAAGACGCGGATCACCATCGTGCACACGACGACCCCTAAGCCTTCGTAGAAGGCAATGCAACCGGGGCGCGCCGGGCCAAGCGGATTGTAACGGGTGGCTGTGTGTGCGGAGCTTGTTCTGAAATTTCACGACGTCGCGAACATTCAGTTGAGACCCCGGCGCCCTTGCTGAACCGTGCAACGTTTTGCGGCTCGCCGCCGGCTCTGGCGCCGCAATCGGCCGCCCTGACCTTGCGTCACGCGCCCCTCCTCATCACCGTGTAGTACGGCTGATTGGATAGCGTCGCATTCAACGCCGGTTCGGCCCACGCTACGCCGCTTTTCGTGAGCAGCTCAAAGGAATACTGCAGCGGATACGGCGATTGCGTGTACTCGGCCGGAATTCCCGCTGTGAAAACATCCTGATTCCCCTGCATCTCCAGCCGCTGCCACCGTTCCGCCTGATTCACGTGACGATAGTTGAGGGCAATCGACGCCACTGCGGCTTCCAGGGTCTGTTGGGGGATCGAAATCGAGAGCGCGAGCGGCGCCCCAGGCTGGAATGCCGCTGGCGATGTGTGGACGCTTTCAATCGAGGGTCGAACTGGCCTGCCGGTCGCGGCTTGGATTGCCCGCCTGGTGTTCGGCGATAACAAGCCTGTTGGCGGTGCGCCCCGCACTTGCTCTCGGAGTGCTTCGATGTCTCTGTCGATGACTGCGAGCCGGTCGCTCCAGTGCCCCCGGCGCATCCGTGTGCTTCCATACGCAATGTCGCTGCGATAGACCGACGACGCCTGGGCCGCCATGGTGTTCCAAGCCTCCCGGGCGAGCCTGTACTGATCGAGCGCCAATACACCCGCCTGCGGAACCGCCGATTGCGCAAAAATTGAGAACAAAACGCCGCTGCGCAATTTCGCGGCGAAGAATCGCCCCAGCCCGACTTGGATGAGAACATCCGCCTCCATCCTGCGGAAATCCGGAGATCTGACCCGCGCCGCATTCTTGCGCGCCTGGGCAAGTGCGTCGCTCGCTGCCGCCGCACAGTCCTCCATCCACTGCGCCACCTCGATTGGCGAGTACTTCGAGTTCCCGCTTCCCGCCAGCAAATCCGCGGCGTGTTCATCTATCGTGCAAAAGGTTTGCGGATCGAGCGGACTCACCGTCGCAAAGCTCTTTGGCTCCGGCGTGTCACTGTAGGGCGAGGGCTCGCTGCCGGGCACGATCGGCATGTTGGTGTAAATCTCGGGCCAAAAAGAGTGATTCGATGCCGAGGGCAGATGCGCCGAAGTCAGCAACGGCAGAATCCGGCTTGCATTGGCCACGGCCGTCTCCATGGCCATCGCACCACTGCCAAACTCGCTGCGCAGCCATCGCCGCCAGACCTCTGCATTCGCGTCGGGATCGTAGAGCTTGCGTCCCCACACGCGATAGTAGAGCTCGAACTTCTGCCAATCGTACCTGGGGTTCAGCGCCGTATCGATATAGGCGCACCGCCCGCCCGGCTTCCCTGATCCTTCGCGCCCCTTGAACGTCAGCGGCTCCATCAAGTCCAGCCCAACCGCTCCGCAGAAATGTGCGGTCCGCCCATAAGCCGCTGCCATTTCAGGGTCGGCGCTGAGCAAATGCCGCTGTGTCCCTGGCCAGAGCCGGAACAACAATTTGTAGCGGCTGCCCGTCTCGAGAAAATCCGCGTAACCGTACCGCGTGAACGAGCGCGACCCAGAGCTCAAACTGAACGGCCCCTCACCCTCGTGCCCCGCTTTGGGAACCTCCAGCGCCCGAATGTCCGCCTGCTGGTAGCCCAGGCTCTGGTGTTCCGCAGAATACTTGGCTCCCAACTTGACCGGCATCCCGGTCGCCACCGCGATGTCGATCATCTTCTGGTCCACACCCTTCGCGTGCATGTCGATCTCGACCGTGCGCCCGCAGCCCTTGATCGCTTCAAACAGCGTCGTCCAGAACTCGTAGCTTCCCTCGGGAATTCCGCTCTCGCCGTGCACGCGCATCGTCAGCCCCTCGATCTCAGGGCACTGCTTCAAAATCATGGCCAACGCGTCGCGGCAATAGGCAGCATGCGTCTCCGGTGTCAGCCCCTCGATGCGGTGATACGCATGGGGACTGTCGGTCCACTCATACGCGTGGGTCCAGATTCCCAACTGGAAGTGCACTCCACGCGCGGCCGTCTGAGCGGCAATAAAACGCAGCGCATCGAAGTTCCTCTTCCGCTCTTCCTCGCTCAGCGTGCGTGGCTCCGGCAACACCGAGCCGTCCGCCTTGGCAAGCTGCACCACGCGCACGTTGTATCCCGGTACACTCACCAGGTACGGATACGGAAAATGCAGATAGTCGCTGGTCACGCCCTTGGGAAAGTCGTATTCGAGTCCGAACGCCAGGCAAAAACGGTTGAACCGGCACTGCGCGAGCAAATCCAGGTACCCCGGCCAGAAATCTCTGTCCCAGAGCCACGCCGTGTCTTCCGTCTCGCTGCAAAAGTAGCGGCCCACGCTGCGCACTTCGTTCGCAGGTTTCTCTTCGAGCAGCTTCGCAAGATGCAAAGCAGATTCTGGATTGACGTTGAATCGCACACGTTCGGCGAGTTCCAGCAAGCCGTAGACAAAGCCCCCCACGTCGCTCCCGCAGACGAGAGTGGCCGGCACGCCGCCTTGCCGCCCTGGCGCCAGCCGGAAACATTCTCGACCGCCAAGCTCCGCGCCCGCCTTGGGAAAGCTCCTGGTCATGCTTGAGTCCGCCGCAGCCACAATCACATAGAAGGCAACTCCGCGGACACGTTCGCTGGAGGTGACGACCTGGCACAATTTCCCCTTCGCCGCAAGCGCCCCGCGCAGTTGGTCCGCGGCCCATTGCACAGCAGGTGAGCCGGCCACAGCGTCGTTTGAATCGATGACGATGGCGAACCTGCGGCCCGGCTGCGCCATCGTGCCGCGCACCAGGGTCGCAGCCGAAGCTGCCCCCGCCACCTTCAGAAATTCTCTGCGCTTCATTGCGAAACCCGCTCCCGGCCTCTCGCTCCCTTGCTCCCTCACTCCCTGTCTTTAGCTCCTGTGCGGGCAACTCTTCGTGTTCAGGCACTCCTCGGCGATGCGCAGCCGCTCGACCGGCCGTCCGCCCACCAGGTGCTCGGCGACGATGGCCTCGGCGTCCTCGGGCTTCACGTTGCAGTACCACACGGCCTCGGGGTATACCACCACCATGGGACCGTGCTCGCATTGGTCCAGGCACCCGGATTTGTTGATCCGCACCCTGCCGTCCAGGCCGGCCTCGCGGGTGAGTTGTTGCAGCCGCGTATGCAGGTCGCTCTTCCCATCGGCAGTGCAGGAGCGTCGCGGAGCGTCAACAGGGCGGACGTTGTGGCAGACAAAAACGTGGTGTTCGAATGCGGGCAAGCGGCGATCCTCCTCGCTTCGGATGATTCCAGAGTAACGCCTCCGCGCCGCGGCCGGATTTCTCCCGGAATTGCTCCGCCAGCATTCCTCAGCCTGCCGCGGCCCGCCCAGATCGCGGCCCTAGCCAGCCCCGCCACCCCGCCAAAGATTTCCTGATTCCCACCCCACCCCCATCTGCGAGAATGGGTGTTTGACAATGAGCACCGACAACCTGCTTTCGCTGAAAGACGACATGGTGGCCTTCATCGAGGGCCACGGTATGCGCCGCCTCCCGGGCTACGTCACTGACGACATTCCCTCCATTCTCTGGGAAGGGCGTGGCAACCCCGACGCATGGAAAGATTTTGTTGAAATGGCCAAGCACGCAGGCGCGCCCTTCGTCACCTTCAGCGAGATGACGCTCGACCGCGAAGAGCTTGACGCACTCATTGACGAAGCCGGCGAGATGAACTTCCCCGATGAAGAATCCGCGGAGTTGGTCGAGGCCAAGTGGCTGCTGAAGTATGCCGGCAAGCTTGGCTATGTCCAGCTTGGCTTCATCTACGAGGGCATCGTCTTTCTGCATGAAACCACCACCGAGTGGTATGAGCGCTACCAGGCTCTGCTGGAAAACATCGAAAGTTTTCACGACATCGTCATCGACGACGCTCATTCGCACGACGACGAGGACGAGTAGGCCCCGTTGGCCGATCGAGCCAGCACATCCGGGGCCGGGAACCACACCATCGCGGCACAAAGATCGCTGCCACCCCAGCGTTGGCTACTTGCCGAGCCGCATCCTGAAGAAGCCGCCGCTCTGGCTCGCGAGGCCCGCCTGCCGCTCGCGCTGGCCGAACTCCTCGTCGCGCGCGGCATCACCCAAGCCCCCCAGGCTTTCGCCTTCCTCAATCCCGAGCCGGCCCACCTCCACGATCCCTTCCTAATGCTCGGCATGTCCGCCGCCGTCGAGCGCTTGGAGCGCGCCATTGCCGCGCGCGAGCCAATCCTCCTCTACGGTGACTACGACGTGGACGGCACCGTCGCCGTGGTCCTGCTCAAAACCGCCATCGAAATGCTCGGTGGCGTGGCTCAGTTTCATGTTCCCCATCGCCTGCGCGACGGCTACGGCATGCAGTCGAGCGTGCTCGAAGCAGCCTGCGCCGAAGGCGTACGCCTCGTGGTCACCGTCGACACCGGCATGCGCGCCTTCGCTGAAGCTGAAACCGCGCGCCGCCTCGGCCTCGACCTCATCATTACCGACCATCACTTGCCTGCCGCCAACGATGCGATCCCCGTCGCGCTCGCCATCCTCAATCCCAACCAGCCCGGCTGCGAGTACCCTGAGAAATCGCTCTGCGGGGCGGCCATCGCGCTCAAGCTGGCTCAGGCGCTGCTCGAGCGCCGCGACCCCGTTCGCTTCCGCGAGAAGACCCTGCCCAGCTTTCTCAAAATGGCGGCCATCGCCACCATCGCCGACGCCGTTCCCCTCCGCGGCGAAAACCGCACCATCGCCGCCCTCGGCCTGCACGAGCTGCGACGCCCCGTCGGCGCCGGCCTGCGCGCGCTCTTTGCCGCCGCCGCGCTCGATCCCGCAACGAAGCAGCTCACCGGCTTTGACGTCGCCTTCCGCCTCGCCCCGCGCATCAACGCCGCCGGCCGCATGGACGTCGCTTCCGACGTCATCGAGCTCTTCTCCACACGCGACTCCCACCGCGCTGCCGAGCTAGCCGCCAAGCTCGAGCGCCTGAACCGCGAACGCCGCGAGGTAGAAGCCGCCGCGCTCACCACCATCGAAGCGCGCCTCGAAACCGACGCCGAAATCGCCGCCGATCGCCTGCTGGTGATCGATGGCGACGGCTGGCATCGCGGTGTCATTGGCATTCTCGCCTCGCGCGTTGTCGAGCGTACCGCCAAGCCCGCCATTGTCGTCAGCGTGGAAGACGGCGTGGCCCACGGCTCCGGCCGCTCCGTCGACGGCTTCGCGCTCCTCGCCGCCATCGAAAGCTGCGCCGATCTTTTCACCCGCTTCGGCGGCCACGCCTTCGCCGTCGGCTTCGCCCTGCCCGCCGCCGCGCTGCCCGAGCTTAAGCGCCGCCTGCGAATTTACGCCGAGGCACACTTGGCCGCCCGCGAGCCTGCGCGCCTCCTGCGCATTCACGCCGAGCTGCCGCTGCACCGCATCACGCCCGTGCTCGCCGGATGGCTGCGCAAACTTGAACCCCTCGGCCATGGAAACCCCGAACCAATCTTCCTCGCCCGCTCCGCGCGCCTGCTCGCTCCGCCCCGCATCCTAAAGGCTCAGCACCTCTCGCTCGAACTCACGCAGGACATCGCTCCGCCACCGAACCGATCTTCTGCTCGCCTGCCCGCGAGCCCCGCGCCCTCAAGCGCCATGCGCGCCGTCGGCTGGGGCCTGGCCGAGCGCGCCATGCAACTCCATCTCGCCCAAGGCAGCCTCATCGATCTCGCCTACCGCATCCGCGAAAACGACCACCCCGACTTCGGCGGCCTCGAAGTCGAGATCCTGGGCATGCGACCGGCCGAGGCTTGAGCATTGCGACATAGACCGACTCCCCTCCGTATTCGGACAGGATTCTCTGCGGCCTTGCCGTGGGAGCGGCGCGAAATGGACAAAGGCAGGGCTTCCCGCGGAACAAATCGCGAGCCACTCGCGTCCTCGGTGCTACTATCTCTGCAGTTTCCAATCAATCGTCAGGTGCGCGCGAAATCGCGCCCAGATGCGCGCAATCGTCGCCGAAGGAGGCTTAAATGCCGGCATCGAATCCCGAAGAGTGCGATGCGTTATTCGCCCGCTACCTCAATACCGGAAACGTCGACGCCTTGCTCGAGCTCTACGAGCCGCAGGCGAGCCATGTCCGTCCCGACGGCATTGTCCCGCACGGCCGCGACGCGATCCGATCCGCGCTCGACGTGTTTGTGGCCATGCATCCGATACTCCACGTTGACGTGACAAACGTGGTGCGCGCCGGAGACGATCTCGCTGTGCTTTATGACCACTGGACTCTTGCGGCAACCGGGCCGAACGGCGAGCCCCTCGATATGGAAGGAACAGGAGTCCACATTGTCCGCCGCGAGCAGGACGGCGCCTGGGCCTTCGCTGTTACGGGCCTCTCCAACGCCACTTGGTAGTCCAGCGGGCTTGCTTTGAGCGCCAGCCGAATACAACCGGGCCGTGATTCTAGAATTGCCAACTCTAACGACGAGGAAGGAACCATCATGCGCCGCTCTCAAATTCACTTGTTCGCGCTTCTCATTGTTCTTGGCACTTTCACTTCATACCTATGGCCGCAGACTCCCGCCCCGCAGTTCTACTCCTATACTCAAGACCCCGCGATCAGCATCATGGGGCCCTCCATCGTCAAAGTGGCTCGAGACGGCCCCAAAGAAGCCATCGACCAAATCCTCCCCGTCGGCCCCGGCCGCGCCAAGGAATTCCACAACCACATCCTCTACGACTTGCAGGCGCACAAGATCTACACCAAGATCATCAGCGATCCTTCCGTGCCCTGCTCAGTGATGGACTACACGTCGCCTGCCGTGCCGGCGGAGTTTGACGTCATCACTGGCTCGGCGGATTCGATAAAGGACTTCCTCGACCACGCCACACTGCTGCGCAGGGAGACCGTGAACGGCATCCCCGCCAAAGTCATGGAAATGACCGCCAACCAGATGAAAGTCACGGCGTGGATCGCCGATCCCGGCGGCTTCCCGGTCAAGGAGATCATGGTCCCGCCCGGCGGCGCGGCCACGACGATGTTCGAAGTCAAGCAGCTTAGCTTCGCCAAGCCACCCACGTCTGCTGTCGCACCTCCCTCTGGCTGCAAAGTCGTGAGTGGCGAGGCCACGGCGACCGGCGTTCACGCCGAGTTCAGCACGGGCGAATCCGCTTCCAAACCGGCCGTAAACGTTACCGCCGTCAAGCTCGATTCCATTCCCAATTACACCGGGCCCTGCCCGGCCCACATCAAGTTTACCGGAACCATCACCACCGACGGACCCGGAAAGGTCTTCTACCAATTCGGCGCGGGTAAGATGGAGCCCGGCGATACCGTCACCTTCACCGCGGCCGGCGCCAAAACCGTGAGTCACGTGGTCACGTTCAATAAGCCCGATCCCGGCTTCGGGGATCAAATTGGCGTATACCCAATCCTCGAAGCCGTTGGCGAGGACGCCTCCGGAAATCACGGTGCGTCCATGCAAGGTTCCAACAATGCAGGCTTCACGATCAACTGCACCGGCACTGCAACCGCCGCGCCAGCACGACCCCCGTATTCATCATCAACCCCGCAAGCCGCTCCTCCAACTCCAGCCCCAGCCTCCAATGCTCGCGTCACCTCGGTCGCAATCCAGGTCACGCCCCAGCACTACACCGGCGTTTGCCCGGTCGCGGTCAAGCTCGTCGGCACACTCAATGCCAGCGGGCCCGGACCCGCATACTTCCAGTTCCAGGCCGGCGCCGTGGGAGCCAACAGCTCTGGACCCGTCAACGTCGGCGCCGATGGCACGGCAACCGTTACCAGTGAAGGCCAGGTGCGCCGCACGCCCCAGGTTCAGAGCGTCCGCTTCCTGGCGGGGATGGAGCCGCGCGGGCATCAGGAAAACGCCAAGTGGTCCGACGCCCAGCTCGACATTCACTGCACCAACGCGCCTTAGAGCGCCCAACGCAAAACGGCCCTCCCCCTTGATCCGCCCGTTCCGTGTTTGCCGGTCTCGAAGAAGACCCCTGCAACAACCACGAAAGATCTGTACGAACGCAGGACATGGCGGGTATGCTGATTTGAAACCGGGCGCAACAGGAACGTCCCGGTTCACGTCCCCCCACATCGACAATACCTGGCGCTTCCGCAGAGGTCGTCAACCGGCTGTTTCCCCGGCCGGCGAAACCGATATTCCCTGCGTCTGAATGCGACCGGAACTGATTCCCCAGGGAGGAAAGATGAACGTACGAGTTCTTCGGCGCGCCACGCTCGGTGCGATTTGCCTGGCCGGCCTGATTCTCACGACCAACGCTCTTGTTGTCTGTGCTGCAACTGCTCCATCGGCAGGCAAGACGCGCACCTATTACGTCGCCGCCGACGAGGTGAACTGGGATTATGCGCCGTCAGGCCGCGATGAGGCCATGGGGATGGAATTCGACGCCGTCGCCAGGGGCTTTACCGAAACTGGCCCCAACCACATCGGCCGCGTCTACAAGAAGGCCATCTATCGCGAATACACCGACGCCACATTCACCCATCTCAAGCCGCGCCCGCCTGAGGAGCAGTACCTCGGCCTGGTGGGACCTATTCTGCGCGCAGAGGTCGGCGACACCATCAAGGTCCTCTTCAAGAACAACGGAACCCACTCCTACAGCATGCATCCGCATGGCGTCCTCTACGAAAAAGACTCCGAGGGCGCGGACTACAACGACGGCACCAGCGGCGCAGACAAAGCCGAAGGCTGCGTCGCGCCCGGCGTCACCCACACCTACACCTGGCAGGTTCCCGAGCGCGCCGGTCCCGGCCCCAACGATCCGAGCTCACTCTTCTGGCTCTACCACTCGCACTGCGACGAGCTGCGCGACGTGGCCTCGGGCCTCTTTGGCGGCCTCGTCATCACCCGCCACGGCATGGCGCTCCCCGACGGCCGCCCCAAAGACGTGGACAAGGAGTTTGTCACCATGTTCATCGCCATCAACGAAAACGAGAGCTGGTATCTCGACGACAATATCAACGCCCACATCCCCGATCCATCAAAACTTAACCGGTACGAATTCAAGCCCATCACCGCGACCGGGATTTTCGGCACCATCGCCGGACAGGGCTTTACCGACACCAATGTAAAGTGGTCCATCAACGGATACATCTACGGCAACACGCCCATGATGACCATGAAGAAGGGCGACCATGTGCGCTGGTATGTGGCCACTCTCGGCGACTTCAACAACGCGCATACGCCACACTGGCATGGCAACACCGTTATCGTCGCCGGTCAGCGCACCCACGTTCTATCAGTCACGTCTGCGCAGATGATCACCGCGGACATGGCGCCGGACGCTCCGGGCGTCTGGCTCTATCACTGCCACATCTCGGACCACATGCTCGCCGGAATGGTCGCACGCTACGAAGTCAAGGATCGCTAAACAGAAGTCCGCAGCCCGCACATCAAACAATCCGCATCACTGCGCAGCCAACATCAACAACCCGTCCGCGCAATCAAAACAAAAAGGCCCTCCCACGTGGGAGGGCCTCGTTGCTTCAGATTCTGCGCGAACTACCCCACTACCTCGACCCCCATCGACCGCGCCGTGCCCTTGATGCTCTTCACCGCCGCATCAATCGACGCCGTGTTCAGGTCGGGCATCTTCTGCGTGGCGATCTCGCGCACCTGCTTCTCCGTCACCGTGCCCTTCTTTTCCTTGTTCGGCGTGCCCGAGCCCTTCTCAATGCCCGCCGCCTTCTTTAGCAGAACCGCCGCCGGAGGCGTCTTGGTGACAAAGCTGAAGGTGCGGTCCGCGTAAACCGTGATGACGACCGGAATGATCAGCCCGGCCTGGTCCTTGTTCTGCGTCTTCGCGTTGAACTGCTTGCAGAACTCCATGATGTTGACTTGCGCCTGGCCCAGCGCGGGGCCGACCGGCGGCGCGGGCGTGGCCTTGCCGGCTTCGATCTGCAGCTTCACGTAGCCGGTAATCTTCTTCGGAGGTGCCATGTCGTTTCCTTTGAAACCAGCTTCTAGCTTCTAGCTGCTAGCTACTAGCTTGTCTGTTCGTACTCCAAATTTTGAGTCCACAACCTTCTGTTCTGCCCGAACTGGCGCCCGCTAGAAGGGCCGACCAGCTAGAAGCTAGGAGCTAGAAGCCAGAAGCTTGCTTTACTCAATCTTTTCTACCTTGCCAAACTCGAGTTCCACCGGTGTCGACCGCCCGAAGATCGTCACCATCACCTTCATCGTCTCGCGATCCTCGTTGATTTCGTCCACCACGCCGTTGAAGTTGGCAAACGGCCCGTCGGTGATGCGCACCTGCTCGCTCTTCTCAAACTTGATCTTGAGCCGCGGCTTGTCCTTCGAGGTCTCCGTGCGGAAGAGAATCGAGCTCACCTCTTCCTCGCTCAGCGCCACCGGCTTGTCGCCGGTGCCCAAAAATCCCGTCACCTTGGGCGTGTCTTTCAGCACGTGCCAAAGCTCGTTGTCCAACTCCATCTCCACAAGCACGTAGCCGGGCAGAAAGACGCGCTCCACGGTCCGCTTTTTGCCGTTGACGATCTCCGTAACCGGTTCGGTGGGAATCATCACGCGGCCCACGCGTTCCTTCAGACCAAAGGCCTGCACGCGGCTCTGAATGGACTCGCGCACCTTGCGTTCAAATCCTGAATAGGCGTGCAGAATGTACCAACGGAAGCGCTCGTTCCGCACTGGCGGAGGCTCTGCCGGCGCCTCCGCCTCGGCCGCTGGTTTCTCTGCCTCGGCCGTCTGCGCTTCTGCTTCAGCCTCTGGCTTCTTTGTTTTGACCGACCGTACCTTTGTTTTGGCTGCCTGTGCTTCCAGCTCGGCTTGTTGCGGCTCTGCCTCAGACGTGGGCACTTCCGACTCTGCCGCATGCACTTCCGGTTCCGTTGCGCGCACTTCTGATTCCGTCTGCGCCTCTGCCGGCAGTTCCGCCTGCGCCTCCGCCGGCACTTCCACCTGCGCCTCTACCGGCACTTCCGCCTGCGCCTCTGCCGGCGCTTCCGTCTGCGCCTCTGCCCGCGCCTCTGCCTGCGCCACTACGGGTTGTTCCAATTCATCTGCCATTCCGTTCTCGATTCCGTGCCGCACCGGCTACTGCAATCCTCCCAGCCGGCCCAGCAACCCATACACGGCGATTCTGAAAAAGCTGTCGACGATAAAGAAGAACAACCCAAAGAGGAAAACCGCGACGATCACCACGCTCGTTGTCACTCTCACTTCCTTCCGCGAGGGCGTCACAACCTTGCGCATCTCCGCGCGCACATCGCGCAGAAAGCCCGTAAACTCATTCCATTTGCCCAACGCGCCGCCTCCAAACTCTGCCAGGGCCCCAGGCTCCTGCCGTTTCGCGGACCGTTCGTCGCCTTTCTCAATTGCCGTCTTCGTCGCCATACTTCCAACCCTTCTTCAGAGATCAGTTGTCAGAGATCAGTTCCCTGCGTGCTGCGCGAGCTCATTTCGCCTTCCCGCCCGACGCTCCTACTGTTCACTGTGCACTGTCCACTGTTCACTGTCCACTGTTCCTAATCTGGCAGGGGCGGAGGGATTCGAACCCCCAAGTCCGGTTTTGGAGACCGGCAGTTTAGCCGTTGAGCTTACGCCCCTAACAACAGCTCTTAGTTTCTTGCCTCTAGCTTCCAGCCTGGCTGCGGGAGAATTGGACTCTCAACTTCCCGATGCCGGTGCCAGAAGCTAAAAGCTAGCAACTAGCGGCTGCCCTACTTCGTCTCTTTATGCACCTGGTGCTTGCGGCAGCGCCTACAGAACTTCTTGAGCTCCAGACGGCCGGTGACCGTCTTCTTGTTCTTCGTCGTTGAGTAATTGCGCTCCTTGCACTCGGTGCACTCCATGGTAATGATTTCCCGCATGTCCAATTCCCTTCAGTTCGCAGTGAACAAGTCAAGAAGTGAACAAGTGAAACAGTGAATGAGTGAAGCAGCAACTTGCGACATTCACTTTTTCACTCTCTTCACTCTGTCACTTCCTTCACTTCCTCACT
>Ga0182027_10009131_pt1 | contig 14299 bp, 12 predicted proteins | sample 712E1DmetaG_FD_121300 | JGI IMG/M metagenome (GOLD analysis project Ga0182027, IMG submission 121300) | Permafrost microbial communities from Stordalen Mire, Sweden - 712E1D metaG (Illumina Assembly) | ecosystem: Environmental > Terrestrial > Soil > Wetlands > Permafrost | place: Sweden...
ACGTCAGCCCGCAGCAAGCCAAGGCGCTGGTCCGCGTTCTCCAGCAGAACGTCACGCAGTACGAAACCGCTTTTGGCGAAATCAAACTGGAGCCGCAGTCCGCCGACGGCATCGTGCAGTAGGGGGGAAACCGTGCCGAACTCCCCGAAAGAGATGGGCGAGGCCAGCGCGGGCAACGGCGCCGGGATCCTGGCTCGGTCACGCCCCGTTCGCGTTCTGGTTGATCGAGGCGCTCCGCCCGGCGGTTCTCGTCGAACTCGGGACAGCCACCGGCAATTCATACTGTGCCTTCTGTCAGGCGATGGAACGGCTTCAGATCCCCGGGTCGGCTTATGCCATCGATACCTGGAGCGGCGACCCGCACTCCGGCGCCTACGGCGAAGGGGACTACCGGGAGTTGCTCGAATACAGTGAGCGTCACTATGGAGCTTTCTCGGCTCTGATTCGATCGACCTTCGAGGAGGCCGCCCCGCACTTCCCCACCGCCGGCATCGACCTGTTGCATATCGATGGTTACCATACCTTTGACGCAGTGCGGCGGGACTTCGAGACCTGGTTTCCCAAGATGTCGGAGCGTGGCGTCATCCTTTTCCATGACGTGAACGTCGGGTGCGCCGACTTCGGCGTAGCCCAGCTTTGGGAGGACCTGTCCAAGCGTTTCCCCAGCTTCACTTTCAACCACAGTTACGGCCTGGGCGTCTTGGCCGTCGGATCCGCCTGCCCACCATCGGTGGAGTGGCTGACTGGCGCCGTGGCCGCTTCTCCGGAGCTCACGTTTCAGGTGCGCCACTTCTTTGCTCAGCGCGATGTCACGGAGCACGAGCGCCGTGACCTGGAATCCCAGTCGCAGTTCGCGAGCCTTCGCCAGCAGCTCGGCGAAGCTCAGCGCCGTTGCGACGAACTGGCGGGCGACAAGCTCCGCTACTTCGATGCCCTGGACGAACGTACGCACGAGTTCACCGCCGCTCGTCACGAACTGGAGAAATTGCAGGCGAACCTTCGCTCGCACTTACCCGGACGTGGCCGCGTACCCCCTTGCCCCCAAGGAGCATTTCCTGCGCGCCGGTGCGCGTGAGTTACGGAACCCGCACTGGCTGTTCGATTCATCCTTCTACCGCGAGCGCAACCCCGACGTAGAACGCGCAGGCGCAATCCCTTTCCACCATTTCCTTCTGGCGGGGTTGATTGAAGGACGCGATCCGCATCCCTTGTTCGACGCCCAGTACTACTTGGATACCAACCCGGACGTCGCCGAAGGTAGGCTGCCTCCATTACTCCACTTCTTCCGGGGCGGGGCGGACGAAGGGCGAAGCCCACATCCGCTGTTCGAGCCGGCTTTCTATCTCCTCCAGTTTCCCCGCGGCGAACAGCCGTCACAGCCTCTGCTGCTCCATTTCCTTCAGCGGGGTTTCAAAAGCGATACGACCGGCACCCGTTGTTCGACGTCGACTATTGCCTGAAGTCGAATCCCGATGTCGAAGCCGCCGGGATAAACCCTCTGCTTCACTACCTGGGCACCGGGACGAAAGAAGGGCGCGACCCCCATCCGCTGTTTGACTCGTCCTTCTATCTTGAGCGCAACCGGGACGTGGCCGAAGCCGGCATCAACCCGCTCGGGCAGGCCTGAATCCGCTGGCGCACTTCGTTCTCTCCGGCGCCGCGGAGGCCCGCTCGCCGCATCCCTGTTTCAGCATCCCGGCCTACTATCAACGCCATCCGGAGGCGGCTGAATCGCCGGAAAACCCATTGGTCCACTACCTGCGCCATGGTGCCGCGGCGGACGAAGGCGGCCCGCGGAGAACCGATCCAATTTTCCGCCGTGGCTCAGCCGGAAGTCTCCGTCATTGTCTGCGGGCACAATCAGGCCCGCTACTCGTTCGATTGTCTTCGCGCCCTGGCTATAGCGATCGAGGACACCGCCTACGAGGTCATATTCGTGGACGACGCTTCTACTGACGAAACGCTCGCGGTGCGCGGCAGCGCGCCCGGTCTGCGTTATCTTCGCAACCCGGAGAACGCCGGCTTTCTGCGCTCCGTCAACCGCGCCGCGCGCGAAGCCCGCGGCGATTATCTCCTCCTGCTCAATAACGACACTCTCCCGCTCGGCGGCTTCTGTCAGGCCCTCCGGCGAGTCTTCGTCGAGCATCCCAAAGCGGGTTTGGCTGGGGCCATGCTGCTTTACGGCGATGCCTCCCTGCAGGAGGCCGGCGGTATCGTCTGGTCCGACGCGTCCGGCTGTAACTTCGACAAGCATGACGACCCCGGCAAACCGGAATACTGCTACTTGCGCGAGGTGGACTACTGCTCCGCTGCCTGCGTGATGATTCCACGCTGGGTGTGGGAACAGTTGAGTGGATTCAGCGAAGACTTTGCTCCCTGCTACTACGAGGACACCGACCTGGCGTTCCGTGCCCGCGCCGCCGGATTCCAAGTCTTCTTCCAGCCGTTCGCCAAGGTGGTGCACTTTGAAGGTGCGACCGCGGGCACCGACGCGAACTCAGGCGCTAAGCGCTATCAGCGGATCAACCGGGAGAAGTTCGCCCAGCGATGGGCTTCGGTTCTTCCATCTCACGGCGCCGCCGGAGCGCCCTGGTCATCGATGCCGCTACACCGACCCCCGATCGCGACTCCGGCTCCCAGGACACCTTCCACCTGCTGCGCACTCTGAAACACATGGAATGGCATGTGAGTTTCATCCCTGAGAGCAACCTCCTTCACTTGGACCATTACACGGAGGAGCTGCAGCAAATGGGCGTGCAGTGTCTCTACTCCCCCTACCTGCCTTCGATTCCGGCCTACCTCGAAGCTCACGCAAAATCATTCGACCTGATCGTCTTCTGCCGCGTGACGACCGCCATCTCCTACCTCGACACGGTGCGGAGGGCGACCCCGGCCGCGAAGATTCTGTTCGACACCGTCGACCTGCACTTCCTCCGCGAAGAGCGTGAGGCCCGCCTGCTCGACTCCGCGGATCTGCTGAACAAGGCCCGGGCCACACCGCAGCGGGAATTGGCCGCCATGCGGCAAGCCGATGCGACCATCGTCCGCACGGACGTGGAGCGCGACCTGATCCATCAACTCGAGCCCCAGATCCGCCTCGAGGTGCTGCCCCTGATGCGGCCGGTAGCGGGACGGCACGCCGGGTTCGAAAGCAGGGACCTCATCGCGTTCATCGGCAGCTTCGCGCACACGCCGAACGTGGACGCCGCTCTCTACTTCACCGAACAAGTCTGGCCTGCCGTGGCGGCGCGGCTCCCCGGCAGCCGTCTGGCGATCGTCGGCGCCGATCCACCGCCGCCTCGCCGGCGATCACATCGATGTCCCGGGACATGTTTCCGATTTGCCGGCCCTTCTGGAAAGGTGCCGCGTGACCGTGGCCCCTTTGCGATTCGGCGCCGGGCAGAAGGGCAAAGTGCTCACCAGCCTCTCCCATGGCGTGCCTTGCGTCATGACCTCCCTCGCCGCCGAGGGCATGGGCATCGTGCATGGGGAGAACAGCCTCGTCGCGGATCTCCCCGAGCCGATGGCCCAGGCGGTTGTGGACGTCTACTCCGATCCACAACTATGGTTGCAACTGTCGGAGGGCGGTATGAACCTGGTCGCGCAGCGCTTCTCCCCGGAAGAGGGTGCCCGGCGAATTCGGGAAATCGTCGATCGCATCCTGGCCCGGCCCGGCTTGACAGGAGTGCGCCTCGGAGCATCGGACGACGGTAGCCGAGTGTATACTGAATGAAGCCGGGAGTCCAGAGTGGGAGTTCCGGATTCAGGTATCCCGCGACAAATGAACCCCTCGGAATCTGGAGAAATGGCAGCCCGTAAGCCCCCCGCCGGTAAGACCGCTTTTTTTACCATCATTGCGTGCAATTATCTGCCTTACGCTCGCGTATTGATGCGATCCGTTCGGGAATTCTGCCCCGACGCTCTGCGGCTGGTGATTCTGGCCGATCGGAGCGGAACCCGGTTCGACCCCGCCAAAGAGGACTTCCAGGTCATCACCACCGAGGATCTTAGCCTTCCGAATAGTGAGTGGTTTCATTTCAAGTACACCACGGTGGAACTGTGCACCGCCGTCAAACCGTATGCTTTCGAGTTTCTGTTGCGCCGCTATGGTTTGACCAGGCTTGTTTATCTCGATCCGGACATTCGCCTGTACCAATCGCCGGCGCCGTTCCTGACTGAATTGGACCAAAGCAGCATCGTGCTTACACCCCACCTGACTGCGCCGCTGGAGGGTCCGGAGCACCCGACGGATTTGGACATCTTGCGAGCCGGCACTTACAACCTGGGCTTCCTGGCTCTTCGGCGCTGTGAGTCTAGCGAGCGATTCCTGAAATGGTGGCAGAGCCGCTGCTTCGATTTCTGCGTAGTGGACCTGCCGCGCGGCTTGTTCGTCGATCAGAAATGGCTCGACCTCGCGCCCGGGATGTTCCCGGACGTTAAAATCTCGCGGCACCCGGGCCTCAATGTGGCTTACTGGAACGCCGGCGAGCGGACCCTGGCCCAGCGGCATGGCCGCTGGGAAGTCAACGGGCAGCCGCTCGTGTTCTTCCACTTCAGCGGATTCCAGTCTTCGGATCCCGAGAGTTTCTCGATTCACCAGAAGCGGTTTCGTCTTTCCGACCTCCCGTCCGTGCGCGAACTGGCGCTCGCCTATCGAGAGGAACTGCTGCGTGAGGGGTACCAGAAATGTATTTCCTGGCCTTACGCTTATGGGGCTTTTGCGAATTCCGAACCGATACCGGATGCCGGCCGTCGCATTGCATATCACGAAGAGGACATCCGGTCTCAAATACGGGATCCATTTAGTGAAGATGGCTTCCGCGCCTGCGTGCATTTTTGGAATTCACCCCTTCCCGGCCCAGCCGGGGAGCCTACCCCGCTCAGCCGGCTCGCATACCAGATCTATTCCAGCCGGGCGGACCTGCAATCCGCCATGCCCGACGTCTTCGGTGACGACCTGCCCCGATTCCTGGGGTGGCTCATCTCGAAGCGAAAAGAAGGCCAAGCCCTCACTGGGTTGTACTCGGCGCCGGTCTGGAACGCGTTGAAGGCGGCACGGCGCCCCGTCCCGGCAAACGAAGCCGGGGGCGGTTCGAAAGAGTCCCCAGGAAAAGGCCGGGGTCCGAGCGTGACGCTGTCCCGCATCGCCACGGCGATCTATTCGTCCCGGCCGGATTTGCAGCGTTGGTTCCCCGACCCGCAAGGAAAAGACGCCATGATGTTCCGGTTGTGGCTCCTGACTTACGGGCGTAAGGAGCACCACCTGCCAGACCGGTACCTGGAGCCGCTCCAACAAGAGTGGCGAGCCGCGGTGCAGGGCTTCGCCAGCCCATTCAAACGGGCCCGATACCGTTCCGTCCTGTTTCTTGCGTCGCAGGTGCTGGCGTTGCGGTCGGCCGTCCGCTTCTTCTCGGTGGGGTTGAGCAGCCAGTTGGCTCTCGCGCGGTTGAGGTCGGCCATTGGCTTCCCTGCCGCGCCGCCGGAGAACCGGGCTCCGGCGGCCGCCGGCCTGGCCCTGCAGCATCCCCAGAAGTCCACCCCGCTGTCCCTTTTCGCATACCTGGACGCACAGACGGGGGTCGGGGAGGCTGGCAGAATGTTTCGCCGGGCTGCGTCGGCTGCCGGTTTCGACGTGACTCAGATTGACGTGCCGTCCCTTCTGAAAGGCGCGGCCCCGCAAAGCATTGGGGTGCCCGGATCGGTGAATCTCTTTCACGTGAATGCGGACCAGACGCCGAGGGTATTCGGCGCCATTCCCCCAGAGCTGTTGAACGAGACCGTCAACATCGGCTTTTGGAACTGGGAGTTGGAGGACTTCCCCGACCGTTTCGCGGCGGCCTTCCGCCACGTCAACGAGGTCTGGACACCCAGTGCCTTCGTGCAGGATGCCATCCAACGGAAGTCGCCCGTGCCGGTTTTGCGGATGCCGATCCCCGTGGATGTCGAACCGGCGGGCGCGCTTGCCCGAAACGATGTGGGAGCGAAGGAAGGGGAGTTCCTGTTCCTGTTCGCGTTCGACATGGCGAGCGTGTTTGAGCGGAAGAACCCGCTGGCCGTGGTTCGGGCGTTTCGGGAGGCTTGCCGTGAGGGTCCGCCAAGCCGGCTGATTCTGAAGGTCGCAGACGCCGCCGCCTACCCGGCCCCCATGCGGCTGCTCCGCGAAGCATGTTCCGGTCTGGCCGTTACAATTCTCGAAAGCAAATTGCCTCGAGAGCGAATGACTGCGCTGATCCAGACAGCGGATTGCGTGGTCAGCCTGCATCGCTCCGAAGGCTTCGGGCTGCTCCTCGCTGAGGCCATGGCCCTGGCCAAACCCGTGATTGCCACTGGATACTCGGGTAACCTCGAGTTCATGAACGCCCGGGTGTCCTATCTCGTGGATTACCAGCTCGTTCCGGTGCCGGCCCGATGCGGCCCGTACGATGCCGGCAACATGTGGGCCGAGCCCAGTTGGGAACAAGCGGCGGCGTATATGGGCGATGTGCTTCGTCATCCGGATAGCGCCCGCGCGGTTGGCCAGAGGGGAAGGGATCACGTACGAAGGCTTTTGTCTCCCGAGGAAATCGGCCGCAGGATGCGCGACCGCATTGAAGTGCTTGGCTGCCGCTAATCTTCCCGCTGGGATTACGCTCGATCACCGCACGTACGGCGTGCAAAGTGCGCAAGGCCGGCGGCCCGACGCGTTTCTCGCCCGCCGTATCCACAGCGACGCAACGCCAGCCCGCCCAGGCATCGCCTCCACTGTGAACCGTCCGGTGGCAGGATCGTAGGTGAGCGCACCAGCGGCTCCAGTCCCAGCCGTGACGGTTGGCCGCTCGGGTGAATAGCCTTGAAGCGTGCGCGACTGTTCACCGGCGGCGAATGCCAGGCTGACGTGCACGTCGCCGCCATCGTCCGCCAGGGCCGTGACGCGCTTCTTGCCCAGCGTTACGAAGTGGCCGGTGTCGCCGATCAGGGCCATTCCGGACATGCCGATGGGCGCGGCCACCAGGTAGCGATCTACGGAAACGTCTTCGCTCAACAGCTCATCGGGTTGGACAATCCGCCCGGTGTCGTTGAAGTAGTCGTACAGGAAAACCGGCGCGTTCACCCCCGCATCGGAAAGACGGAACTGGGTCTGCGTATTCGTACCCTGCGCGTAGAGGAAGAAATACCAGCCCCGCAAATCGCCGAAATCGCTGTAGGTGGCCGCAATCATCGGCGCCTGGGCATTCTGGGAATCGCTCCAGAAGCTGCTGTCGAGGGGAGTGAGCGGCACGTCGGGTTTCACGATCACTCCATCCGCTCGAACCGCGCGTTGCAGATTCTCCACGTGCAAGCTTCCGATACGGTCGCCGACCCCCAAGGGACCGGCGGAGAGCGTGGCCACCAGCACGTTATCGGTCTCGCAGGTCATGAAAACGTCCGTAAATGGCCAGGCCCCGACCGCGCTGGCCAGCCGCGAGGCATATAGAAAATTCGTCCAGCGAGGGCGGTCGAAGCGGTCCTCGCTGGTGCGGATGGTGGTGACGTTGTTGTACCTGGAGCTCTGCAGGAAGTGCCTGGCGGTGGCCGAGCAGTACTGGATGTTCAGGTTCTGCTGCCCCAGGGCGCTTGCCATGTTGCCCAGAAAATCGTCCCCGTCCGTGAGGTTATACGCCGTGGTAGCCTTGTCGGCCAGCCAATCTTGTTCGAAGCCCGCGCTGCCGGAACTTGCCAGGTAATGCGCCACCTCGGCCCAGTACAGCGGGTCGGTGGAGACCGTCCCGGACATCCGGTACCGCTGCTGGTAAGGGCTCGCCACATCGATCCAGCGGGCGTGGTTCACCAGCGGAATCGCCAGGGAACTCTGGAAAGCCGCGAGGCTGGAAGGAAACAGGGGAGACGCGGCCACGTATTCGTAGATTCCATCTCCCAACGATGTCCAATCGGCCGTCGCGCCTTTCGGATAAAACCAGCTATCCAGTTGGACGTAGCCCAGGGCGATTCCTTGCCGGGCGAAATCGGTTTGCACGGCCGATAAGGTCTGGGGATAGGTAAGCCCCGGCTCTGTGGAATAGTAGTAGCTGGAACCGGCATCGGTCCAATATCCCAGCCGGCTCAGCGTCACATCCGCATCGTTGGACGGACGTAGCTTGCCGGTGACCCCTGTGAGCAGCCTCCCCCAGTTATCGAAGGCGCGATTGATTCCGTTCTCGATCACCAGCAGGGTCTGCTGCGTGAATCCCGCCGGTAGCGAGGTGATTTGCTGGGAGATTCCGCTGCCCAATTCACCGGTCGGCAGGCAGCCGGTGCGCGCCACCATGAAGTGCGAAGCCGCGGAGAGAATCACGGTGTTCATCGTGGCATCGAAGGATACCCACGGGCTTTCGTCGTTCCATCCCTGAAAGGTGGGAAAGGCAAACGTGCCGGAAAAAGCAATGTGGTTGAGGCCTTTTGGGTAAATGGTCAGGTTGGGAAACGAGAACGTGTTCGGACCGCCGGAGGGCAGACTTACCGTGAACAGAACCGCGGGCGAGGCGATGTAGGTTCGAATGGCGCCATGCCGCTGGGCGTCCGTGCAAAAATCAAAGGAGATTTCGCTGTATGTGCCGCCCATAGCGTCGAAACCCGATGCGACAGCCAGGTTGGAGGGCAAACCGCCAATGCTTCCGGCGAATCGCCAGGCCGGGTTCGGTACCGCTATCTGGTAAGATCCGTCCGAAGAAACCGTGACCGTCAAACCGGCATTGCCCACGATGGAGACAGCCTGAAGTGTGGCTGCGGAAATCAAGAAAAAAAGACCCGGGAAGGCAACCCGAACCGAAATTGGTCGGAAGCAACCCATTCTTGCGGCGGCACCGGAACGCTTCTGTGCGAGGAGCAGGTCGCGTGCCAATCCACAATCTGTTTAGAATCACCGCGACTCGTGGATTGCCGGTGGGCTAAATCACCCGAAACTGCGCAAGTTTCGCATAAGTGTGTCCTTTTAGTCTTTATTTCGTGACGGCGATCAGGGCCGGGTTGGATGCCACTCCGCCGATGGTCACTATGACCTGCTGGTCTCCGGCCGGCACGTTCGGAACCAGCAGGTTTACCTGGCCCAGGCCAACGAATCCCGGCGCGAGCCCGGAAAACGAGACGGTAGCGGGGAGCCCTCCGATGGTCGCGGTGGTCTGGGCCAACGTATTGGCCACCGTGCGAATGGGCGCGGCGGCTCCGGTAGCCACCGGCTGATCCACCAAGCCCTGGCCGGTGAGGTAGACGGAGATGTAGCTGCCGACCCGCGCCGGGTTCGCCGGCAGGTTCAAGGTGTCATCCTGATTGATAGCGGGCGCCCGGCCGGCGCCATACATGAAAACGCCGGGCGCCGCGGATTGAATGGTCAGAGCGACGGGACCGGCCGTTGTCCCATTCGATTGGATCGTCAACTGAGCGGTTCCGGGCGCGATCTCAAAAGGCACCTGCGCGTTGATTTGGGTCGGGCTCACGTAGCCCAGCGGCGCGGCGATGCCATTGATCTTCACCGAAATGCCGTTCCAGCTTGTGGCCCACGGCGCGCTGGCCGCGGTCGTTGTGCCACCCGAAAGGTTGTTGGCAAAGATGGTGAATAGGCTCCCTGGGGCCAGACCCTTCTGATAACTGGCGGCGTTCACGATGCCCGCCGACGCGAGAGACGGCGGAGGCGGGTTCACCGCCAGGGCGACTTGAACCGTGACGGGGCTGTTCCCAGGCGCGAAAATGTTCAGGCTCCCGGAGTAGACGCCGGGGTTCAACGCAGACGGGCTGGCCCGCACGGTAACGGTCGCCGGCGTCGCCCCCGACTGAACATCGGTGGTTAGCCACGGCGAATCCGACGCCACCGTGAACGCCGCGGATGGCCCGTTGGAGGAAACCGCGACCGTTTGCGCGGACGGCGCCGGGCCTCCACCGGTGTACAGAAACTGCAAGCTGCTTTGTGAGACAGCCAACGCCGCCGAGCCGCTGCTGGTGGCCGGAACGCCCCACGCGATTACGTCGCCGTTGGCGTATGTGGCATACAGGATGCCGTTCGAAACCACGGGCTGGCCGAACATCGCTCCGCTGACGCCGCCATCCGTCCACAGCGTGGCGCCCGTAGCGGCGTTGAGCACCACCAGGCCATTTTCGGTCGACACGAAAACCAGCCCTGGCGTCAATGTCACCGGCCCCAGCACGGTGGCCGCCGCCCCGTACTGCCAGAGCAATTGCTGGGCGCCAGGGTCGAAGGCATATACCATGCCTGGAGGGGCATTGCCATCCGGTTCCCCTGAACCCGCAACCAGGACGCTGCCATCGAAGGCGGGCGTGGAGATGGCGCCGCAGCCCAACTCCGGCGAGTCGCAGTCCCGGGCGAGCTTGTAAGACCACACCGGCGCCAGATCGGGCCGGTGCAGCACCCACATCACACCGGTCTTGCCGCTGGCCGCCACCAGCGGCTGCCCTCCGCTTTGGAACAACACCGGAGACGTTCCCCAATCCGCGTCACTATCCTCGGGCGCAATCGGCAGGAAGAAATACGACTGGACCTTCAGTGTGGTCGGGTCTAATGCCAGCAGTGCGCTTCCCCAGACGCCGTTTACCGGATCCTGCGACCCCCCATTTCCCGTTGTGATGTACAACAGGTTGTTCTGCTGGTCAAAAGCCGGGGTGCCCCAAATCCCCGCGCCTTGTGTGTTGGGGGGCGTGAAATAGGCAATTTGCGGGTTCGTCGGGTTGTCCAGGGGAATGCGCGCCAAACCTCCGCGCACCTCAGGGCAATCGGTCAATGAGGCGACGCCGATGTAGAGTGCGTTCTGATAGATCATCGGAGACGACCAGAGATACGTCCCGGTGGCCGGGTCGGCGAGCGGAACGCGCCACAGGATGGTGCCTGCGCCGCGGTCCATGGCATAGACCGCGGAATCGCCGCCGCCCACATACACCGTGTTTCCACTTACCGCCGGCTGCGAACTGACGCCAATTCCCCGCGGTTGGCACGATGGGTCCGCCGGGTCTGGCGCCTTGCCCAGAAACTGGCTCCATTGGGCCGCGCCCGTGAGGGCATTCAGGGAGTGGAAACTGCCGCTCCAATCTCCGAAATAGACCGAGCCGGCGGAGGCCGTGACACCCGAGGAGACCGTCGCGCCCACGGATGTCTTCCACAACTGCCGCAATTGCGCGGCGTTTCCAGAGTAGATCGTGGTTTCGCCCGGCCGGGAGCTGTCATGTGAGAGGTCGCCCAGATACATGGGCCAATCCTGGGCGTATGTGAGCGTCGCCACGGCCATGAGGCAAGGCGCAATCAGAATGGCACAATGCCACATACTATTCCCAGAACCTGGAATCCGGCAAGAACTGTGGGGCAGGTTGGCAGGGGTACCCTCTGGGTCCGGCGGGTTGGTAACCCGCCCGAATCGCTTGTAAACAGGCCGACCAGCGCCGGTTGAAAACCGGCGCGCAGGATGCCATCCTGCCCCACAATTCATGGATGGTGTCCTGTATCCCAAAAAGTATGTGGCATTGAGCAGAATGGCATGGAACTGCATATACCTTTGATCTTTAGCACGATCCGCGGGCGGGCGTATATGGCCCACCCCGCGCGCACGACGCAAACCGGCTAGAATGATCTCAATGTCGAAGAGGACCGGCTTGATCCTGTTTTTGTTGCTGGCAGCGGTGTTCCTGGTCCTCAACCGCGCAGCCTATTCCGGCTACTTCCAGGACGATGACATCAACGCGATGGCGTGGACGCGATGGAACCCCGCGCTCGAGTATCTCAAGGGGGCTCTGACCCCCGTATACTCGCACAGCTATCGCGCCGTGGGCTTCTACTTCTATCACGCGACGGGGCGCGCTTTCGGGTTGGATTTTCCGAAGTACGTGGCGGTGATTCACGCCATTCACCTGCTGAACCTCTGGCTCCTCTGGCTGCTCATGCGCCGCATGGGGAGCCCGCCGCTGGCCGCCGCCGCCGGGTGCGTCTTCTTCGCGCTGCATGCGGCCTTGCTCGATGCCGTTTGGGAGCCCATGTACGTCTTCGATTTGCTGTGCGGCACGCTTTGTGTGGCCAGCGTTTTGCTTTGGGCGCGCGGCCGTTGGATCTTGAGCTTTGTCGCGTTCTGGCTGGCATACAAGTCCAAGGAACTGGCGGTGATGCTGCCAGTGGTGCTGATCTGTTACGAGCTGTGGTTCGGCGGCCGCCGCTGGTGGCGGCTGGCGCCGTTTGTGGCGGCGTCGCTGTCGTTCGGGGCACAGGCGCTGCTGCTCCACCCGGATGAAGGCGGCAACTACAGCTTCCACTTCACGCTCGATACCATTGCCGTGACGGCTCCCTTCTATGCCGGGAAGGTGTTTCTGACGCCCTATCTGGGGTTTCTGCTGCCCCTCGGTGCGGTCACGGCGCGGAACCGGCGCACGTGGTTCGGGTTGGCCATGATGGGACTCTTTCTCTTCCCCCTTTTGTGGCTGCCGGGACGGATTTACAGCGCTTATTGCTATCTGCCGTTCACCGGTCTCGCTATCGCCATGGCCGGCATTGCCGAAACTGCGAAGCCGGCGGTGATCGCCATATTCTTCCTGCTTTGGCTGCCGGCCGACATCTACCGGCTGAACGCGCAAGGCGACGACACACTGAAGCAGGATCGGGATGCCCGCGAGTGGATTACCACGCTGGGCCAGTTTGCGAAGACGCGGCCGGCGGTCACTGGCTTTGTCTACAAAGGGTTCCCGGATTCATTCCACAATTGGAGTGGGGAGGTCGGGGTGAAATACTTCTTCCGGTTGCTGGATACCACAGTTCCCCCGGTGGATTCGCCGGAGGGTGCACAACTTCTGAAGAAGGGCCGCGTGGCGATCCTGAACTGGGATGCGGGGCGGCACAAGTTGGAGATTCAGACGCCCTGACCGGCTTGCACGGCGAGCGAAATCCGCGGGGAACCGCTTCGGCACAGGTATTCGAGCACTAGAATCATCTTGTGGTCCTGGTCTTCGGAGCAACCCGGGGAGCAGCGCCGCCGTCCCGGCTGAAACTGCGCGATCCGCTGGGCCAGTTCGGAACGGGAGCAGCGGCCTTCTTCCGTGGATTCCAGGATGCACGCGCCCAGAAACTCGGCTATGAATTGAAGCTCGTCGAACGAGAGGCCCGTCAAGAACCGCCGGGCCTTGAATTTAAGAGGGCGATCAGCACACGAAACTAGAGCGGCTACCAAGGTCTTTTGCACGGCAGGTCTCCTGTCGGTGATGAACCATACCAATTTTCGGGATCTGGCCGTATTATTGCGGAAACGGGGGCCGCGCGCAAGGGGGGAGTGCGGGGAGCGCGCAAGGGGGGAGTGGGGCGCCGCTACATCGCATAGAATTGATGAGGAGCCATGCTGGAAAACATCAACCTTAAAAGGAAGCTATCGCGCGAGGAGTACAAACTGGCCCTGCCCTCCATTCAGCAGCGCCTGTACGATCTCGAGAAGGCGTGCTGGGACCACCACGTCGCGACAGTCATCGTATTCGAGGGCTGGGACGCCTCGGGCAAGGGCACGGCGATCGCGGCCCTGACGCAGCGGCTGGACCCGCGCGGGTTCAAACTCTATCCCATCACCGCTCCTCGCACCTACGAGCAGCAGCGCCCCTGGCTGTGGCGCTTCTGGCTGAAAGTCCCCAACCGGGGCGAGATGGTCATCTACGATCGCAGTTGGTACATTCGCGTGCTGGACGAGCGCGTCGAGGGCGCCATTCCGGAGAAGGCGTGGCGCGACGCCTACCGCGACATCGTCGAGTTCGAACGCACGCTGGCCGACGACGGCGTTGCCATCGTGAAGTTCTTCCTGCACATTTCCAGAAAAGAGCAGAAAGAACGGTTCCGCGCCATCGAGGCCGATCCGCTCGAAGCCTGGCGCGTCACCGCCGCCGATTGGGCGCGCCACAAGAAGTACAACAAGTATCTGGCCGCCGCCGAGGAGATGCTCGAGCTGACCGAATCCGAATTCGCGCCGTGGACCATCGTCGAAGCAACCTCGAAATGGTACGCGCGCAAGAAAATCTTCGAGACCATCGTCTCCGTCATGGAGAAGCGCCTGGGCGCCGACGCGCCGCCTCGCGTGGAAATCCCCGCCGAGGTGGCCAAGGACGCGGATCTCCGCGCGGCCATGGAGTCGCTCGGGGGAGAGAGGCTCTGATGCTGGAAACACTCGATCTGACCCGAAAGCTTGATCGTGAGGCCTATGTCCGCGAGGTGACCGCGCGCCAGATTCAGCTTCGCGAATTGGGCTACCAGGTCTATTTGCAGAAGCGCCCGGTGATCATCCTCTTTGAAGGCTGGGATGCCGCCGGCAAGGGCGGCGCCATC
>Ga0182027_10009132_pt1 | contig 14298 bp, 9 predicted proteins | sample 712E1DmetaG_FD_121300 | JGI IMG/M metagenome (GOLD analysis project Ga0182027, IMG submission 121300) | Permafrost microbial communities from Stordalen Mire, Sweden - 712E1D metaG (Illumina Assembly) | ecosystem: Environmental > Terrestrial > Soil > Wetlands > Permafrost | place: Sweden...
AACGATCATTGATTTCTCCTTTTTCTCCTAAAGCGTCTGTCAATCTCCGTTTTTAGTCGAACAGCCGTCCCTGGCTGTATCAGTTATTCATGAATATCCACAGGAAATTTCATATGGATGTAAGTGGTAAAGATTAGCAAAATGCTAACATCGATTCACGGTTTTGTCAATTTAGAAGCAAGTACGATTAACATTCGGGTCAGAATTGCAGAAATAAAAGCTAATTGACTAGTGAAGAAACTACTACTTTGTCTCTATAAAGGAGACATTGAGATAGGGGGACATTTTACAGTGAGGTGGTAATTCGTATTTCGTATTTCGAATTTGTTTTTAATTTGGTTTTTGGAAGTTGGTCAATTTCACATTGCTATAATAGTGGAAAGTTATATATCATAAGATAATGTCTTTAGACGGGTGATAAAAATGGATACAAATAGTGCAATTAGATTAGTAATCGGAGCAGTGTTGATTGCCATTGGATTACCACTTTTTGTTTTAGCAAGATACTTTTCAGCCCCGGAGAATAAAAAGAATCAAACGGCACGAAGTATTAAAGTAATTGCTATAACTTGGGTGTCAGTAGGCGTGCTACTCTATTTAATTGTTCTCATTACGAATTTGAATTAAGTTAATTTCAATTCAAATTGACCTGACACCTTGGATTTTGGAAATTGGACTTTCGACTGGAAGAGTTTTATTGCCCCTTTTCGATCATGTGCATGTGCTCTTTACGCATGCATTTGTCCATGACCACAAGTAAACCGGCAGATTCTGCTTTTGCGGCAGCGGGTTTATTGACAATCCCCTCTTGCATCCAGACAGCTTTCGCCCCGATTTTAATCGCTTCATCCACGATCGGCGGAATATCTTCGGATTTGCGAAAAATATCTACTACTTCGATTTTCTCCGGGATGGCGCTTAGACTGGGGTAGCACTTCTTATCGAGCACTTCGTCGATCGTCGGGTTCACCGGAATAACATTGTAACCTTGTGCCAAAAGGTATCTAAACACGGTATTACTGGGTTTGTCTGCATTCGCAGAGACACCAACCATAGCGATATTACGGAAACTTTTCAATATCTTAACAACGGACATTAACCATCTCCTGTGCCTTTTGACTTAATTAAAAAAATTCAGTTAAAAGTTTTTCAGTTTTTAAAGGCTCGATCGGCTGGGATACCAGCGTCTCTGTGGCAAGTGCCGGAAAAGCGCTTTCATAAGTCGGCTTGTTCTCACGGTAAAAAACCCCCATGGGAATACGCTCACCCCACTCCTGCGCTTTGACAAAAGCGGAGGTCTTATCAGACGGTGAATAATCCGGCTGTTCCTCCATTTTATAAACGCGCTCTTTATACCATTGAAAAGTGTTTTTATGATTAAAAGAAACGCAGGGTTGAAGGATATCGATCAATGCAAAACCATGATGATTGATGCCTTGTTTAATAATTGCCGAAACATGGTCCGTATCGCCGGCAAAGGAACGCGCCACAAAAGTCGCACCGGCGGCAATCGCCAGCGTGATGGGATTGATCGGCGAAGGCGCTCCCTGCGGTGTGGTTTTTGTCACAAAACCGACGTCGCTGGTGGGCGAAGTCTGCCCCTTGGTTAAACCGTAGATCTGATTATTATGCACCAGGTAGGTTATATCATGATTGCGGCGCGCAGCATGCACAAAATGATTGCCGCCTTCTCCGTATCCATCACCATCGCCGCTGATAGCAATTACCGTCAGGTCTTTATTAGCGATTTTGGCCGCGACAGCGACAGGGATCGGACGGCCGTGCAGAGAATTAAAGACATTTCCTTTTGTGTAATGAGGAAGTTTACCTGCTTGCCCTATGCCGGAAACCAGTAATAAGTTGTGCGGATCGATGTTTAATTCTACCAGCGCTTTCTTCAATCCGGCTAATATTCCGAAATTGCCGCAGCCGGGGCACCAGGCGGGCGTCAATCCTTTATAATCTTCCAATGTGACTGCCATTTCTCTACTTCCTCAGTTCCTGCGCAATAATCGCGGGGGTAAACGGGCGGCCGTCATACTTGAGAACACTACGGACGGCGGATAAACCGGTTTCCCGTCTGATCAACCCTGCGAGCTGTCCGGTGGCGTTGTTTTCAATTACAAAACTGTGCTTTGCGTTCTTCAACGCGGCGGTCACTGCGTCTTTGGGGAAAGGCCAGATTTGATTTAAATGGAGATGGCTATAGCTGCCGCCATTTTTATTCAGTGTCTCCGCAGTCTCTTTGATCACGCCATAGGTGCTTCCCCAACCGATAAGCAACGTATCGGCTTTTTCCGCGCCGTAAAATCTGGGAGCCAATACCTCATCTTTCAGATGCACGAGTTTCTGGAAACGCTTATCCATCATTTTCTTTCTGGTTTCGGCGTCCTCGATCAAATGCCCGGATTCATCGTGTTCGTCCGAATCAGCTACTACCAACGCATCTTTGTTACCGGGATAAGCTCTGGGTGAAATCCCCGACGCGGTGATGGAATATCGCTTATATTCTCCGTTGTCGGCATTCTTGTTAAACATGATACCGCGGGCGGTCATCACATTTTCCAGTTCGAATTTATCTACGGTGAAATAAGAATTAGCCAGATAATGGTCGGTGATAATCAAGACCGGCAACTGGTAGGTTTCGGCCAGATTAAAAGCATTCATTGTCAGCCAGAAACAGTCTTCCGCGTTGGCCGGGGCAAAAACAGCGCGTGGGAACTCTCCATGCGAAGCGTGCAGTACAAAATCCAGGTCACCCTGTTCGGTACGGGTCGGCAAACCAATGGCAGGTCCCGGACGCTGTCCCTCGATGACCACGATCGGAGTCTCGGTCATACCCGCCAACCCGATACCTTCCACCATCAGACAGAAACCGCCGCCGGATGTGGCTGTCATCGCCCTGACGCCGGTATAGGCAGCTCCGATGACCATGTTAACCGCGGAAATTTCATCTTCCGCCGGTACTACCACCAGACCAAACTCTTCGCTTTTAGCGGCGAAATATTCCATAATGGGGGTCACCGGTGTCATCGGATACGCCGAAATAAACTTACAACCGGCAGCTATCGCGCCGACGGCCATCGCTTCGTTACCGTTGATCAGCATCCGTTTGGCGTTGCCTGCACGCGCCAACTTCTTCTGCATAGCGGCAAATCCGACGGCATGTTGATAGCCGGCCATTGCCGCCTGAAAATTTTTAGTGGCGGTTTCCCCTTTAAAAAAACCGATCAACAGTGTATTGAACAGCTTAAAATCGTAACCCACCAGTCCCAACGCGGCGCCCAGTGCGACGGTATTCGTCATCAACACATCGCCGGCTACTTCTTTCGCCAATCTTTCGGCGGGCACATTGACGAGATTTTTCCCTTCAATCCCGGGGATTTTTTCTCCGTCATAGACAATGACGCCGGAGTCTTTGACTTCCTGTCGGTGCATGTCGATCGTTTCTTTGTTTAAAGCAACGAGGATATCGATAGGCTCACTGATCGCGTTAACCGGAGAATCGCTGGCACGGACTCGGAAAAAATTATGCCCGCCCCTCACTCTCGATTCATAATCCTGGTCAGCAAAAACATAATAGCCCCACCGTGTGAGGGCTTTGGCAAGTAAAAAGCCGACAGATTGAACACCCTGTCCGGCTTCTCCACCGACCATGATATTGATTGCAGCAGCCATTCTAATATTCACCCATCAAAACGTATTATACTCCAAATTTAAAAGTATTCTTGTTTAATGGTCTTGTTATTTTATTCTCTTGCTTACAGATTCCCAATTGATATTCTTGAAGAACGACGTAATATAATCCGCCCGTTTCAGGCCGTAGTCAATCATATAAGCATGCTCAAAAACATCCATTACCAGAATCGGGGTACAACCGGCAAAATGTCCTGTTTCATGCTCGTTGATCCACGCGTTAAAAAGTACTCCAGTCCAATCCTGATAAAGTACCACCCAACCTATGCCCCTCATCGCTCCCGTAGCTTTAAAGTCTTGCTCCCAGGCTTCATAGCTGCCGAAAGATTCGGCCACTGTGCGGACAAATATGCTATTTTTATCGACCTGTGTTTTGCCGCCGAGGTTATCAAAGTAATATTCGTGCAGACGCATGCCGTTAAATTCAAATCCCATGCGGCGCTTCAATTCGGAGTATTCCGGCACCGTAGTCTTGCCATCTTTGAGCATAACAGAAAGGGTATCCATCAATTTGTTGGCATTAGTAACATAGCCCTGATAAAGCGTGAAGTGATTTTTTATCAGTGTTTCGCTGAAACCGGCCATCCCGACCAATGAACTGTAATCCTTTGCCTGATATGCCATATTTATCCCCCATTTTGAAAATACTTGTTTCAAGTTTAATCTGAATAGCCGCAGATGGTATGTAACTTTTGTCAGGTCGAAAAGTAATAAACGTAATGAATATTATGTCAAAAGGTGGTTTTTGTCAAGACTACAAGGATAGCATTCAGTAGTCAGCAATCGGCTTTCAATTTAATGCACCATTCCAGTGCAGGTTGGAATCCATCATACTAATTATTGAATTCTGGCTTTCGCCAGAATGGGTTCCATCTATAACCCCAGATTCTCCGCAGCCCCTTGCATAGCTTCCAGTCCGAGTGCGATAAACTCATCCAGATCCAGGTTTATTTCGCTGCATTTGGCAATCTGTTCCCGGTTGGCGCCTGCAGCGAAACTCTTTTCTTTGAAACGCTTTCTGATCGATTTGGCTTCTACAAACGCCAATTTCTTTTCAGGACGGACGAGCGCTCCCGCTGTGATCAAGCCGGTCAGCGGGTCGGCACAAAACAGGGCTTTATCCATCAAGGTCTGAAAAGGCTCACCGTGAGCCTCGTTATGGCAGAGAATCGCGTGACAGATCGCATCGCTGGCGCCGAGCTGTTTAACCATTTCCTCGCCGCGTTTGCTGTGGATTTTCATATCGTCGCCAATCAGCTCCAGGTCGATATCATGCAGTAATCCGGCCAATCCCCACTCTTCTTCATTTTCCCCGAAACGCCGGGCCAGGGCGCGCATGATCGCTTCAACGGCCAGCATATGCCTGACCAGATTTTCATTCTTGATATTTTGTCTGACGGCATTTAATGCTACTTCTCTGTTCATATTGTCCTTTGCCTTGATCTCAATTTACACAACAACCGGATTTACACCAATGCGTTTTCCGGCCAGAATCTCTTTCAAATATCTGCCGGTGATCGAAGCTTCCACTTCCGATACTTCTTCCGGCGTGCCTTTTGCCACTACATACCCGCCGGCATCGCCAGCGCCCGGCCCCAAATCGATAATGTAGTCGGCATTTTTCATCACATCAGGGTTATGCTCGATGACCACGACACTATTTCCGGCATCTACTAACCGCTGCAGCACCCTGAGCAGTGCAGCAACATCATCGAAGGAGAGTCCGGTTGTCGGTTCGTCAAGTATATAAAGCGTCTTGCCGGTTGCGCGTTTCGCCAGTTCAGTTGCCAACTTCACGCGTTGGGCTTCACCGCCGGACAGTGTGGGGGCAGGTTGACCCAAACGAATATAACCGAGACCGACATCATTCAGTGTTTCCAGCTTTCTCTTGATATTGGGGAAATGCTGGAAAAAGTCCAAAGATTCTTCCACCGTCATATCGAGTACTTCAGCGATATTTTTATCTTTAAATTTGATTTCCAACGCTTCACGGTTATACCGCTTTCCTTTACAGACTTCACACGGCACGGTCACATCCGGCAGAAACTGCATTTCAATCTCGGTGTAACCCTCGCCGCGGCAGGCTTCACAGCGTCCGCCTTTAACATTGAATGAGAACCGCCCCGCTTCGTAACCCCGGATGCGGGCATCGGGTACGCTGGCAAAAAGCTCACGAATGGGACCAAAAGTGGCAGTGTATGTTGCGGGATTACTACGCGGTGTGCGCCCGATCGGTGACTGGTCGACATTAATAACTTTATCGATATTTTCAATGCCGAGTATTTCATCGCATTCCCCGACCTGTTCCATCGATTTATAAAGTACCTGCGCCAGTTTTCTGGAGAGGACATCATCCACCAGCGTGCTTTTACCGCTGCCGGAAACACCCGAGATGCAGACAAATTTACCAAGGGGGATTTTTACATCGATGTCTTTCAGATTATTCTGACGGGCGCCTTTGATTACCAGTGCCGCGCCGTTGCCTTTACGCCGTTTGGCCGGAATCGGGATTTCTTTAGCACCGCTGAGATACTGGCCGGTCAGCGACTCCTTGCAGTTCATGATATCCTGAATGGTGCCGGTAGCAATCACCCTGCCGCCATGTTCACCGGCGCGGGGACCCATGTCGATAATATAATCGGCGGTGCGCATGACGCTCTCATCGTGTTCAACGACCAGTATCGTATTGCCGATATCTTTAAGACGTTTTAATGTTTCGATCAGGCGGTGACTGTCGGCCAGATGCAGACCGACGGTCGGTTCATCGCAAATATATAGTACGCCCATCAAGCCGCTGCCAATCTGGGTGGCCAGGCGGATGCGCTGCGCTTCACCGCCGCTTAAAGTCATGGCCGGACGCTCCAGCGCCAGGTAATCCAGACCGATGTCGCTTAAAAATCCCAGGCGGGATTGAATTTCCTTGATGATCTGCCTGGCGATCAGCTGTTCTCTTTCCGAGAGGACCGGTTTATCGCCCTTGCTCAGGGCATTGACCCAGATCAGCGTCTGCGAAACAGGCAACCCGGTGATTTCGATAATGTTCTGAGCCCCGATGGTTACCGCCAGAGCTTCGGGCTTAAGCCGTTTGCCCTGGCACTCCAGACACGGCTTGGTGACCATGTAGCGCTCTGTTTCCATGCGGGAATATTCTGACTCGGTTTCGCGGTAAAGGCGCTCCATACGAGGTATCACACCTTCCCAGCCTTCGGTATGTTCACGGATCTGACCGAAACGGGTACGGTATTTAGAGCGTTCAAAATTTTCGCCGTAAAGCAGCAGGTCCAATTGTTCTTTGGTCAGATTTTTTATCGGAGTATTCAGGGAAAACCCGTGTTCCCGCGCGATGTCTTCCAACCGGTAAAAATACCAGTACTGGGTCTGATAAGGTTTAATACCACCCTGCGAAATGGACAGATTTTTATCCGGCATGATCAGATTGGGGTCGATCTCCAGTTTAAAACCAAGGCCGGTACAGGCCGGACACGCGCCGTGTGGGCTATTAAAACTAAAGGTACGTGGGGCGATTTCACCGAGGCTGATTTCGCAATTGACGCAGGCAAAATGCTCGGAGAAAAGTAGCTCTTCACCGTCCACGATCGAGATCAATGCTACACCGCTGCCCAGTTTCAATGCGGTTTCCACCGAATCGGCAATGCGACTGTTGCTGTCGCTTTGCCCGGTGACCAGACGGTCGATCACCACTTCAATAGTGTGTTTTTTATTCTTATCGAGCGTCAAAGTTTCGGAAAGGTCGTGCGTTGTTTTATCGATGCGTACACGTACATAACCCTGTTTGCGCAGATCATCAAACACGGCTTGATATTCGCCTTTGCGGTCTTTCACCAGCGGCGCCATCACCAGAATACGTTTTCCTTCCGGTAGGTTTTTAATCGCATCGACAATCTGTTCGACGGTCTGGCTGGTAATTTCACGGCCGCATTTCGGGCAATGCGGATGCCCCACCCGGGCAAAGAGCAACCGGAGATAATCATAAATTTCGGTGATGGTACCCATCGTGGAACGCGGGTTTTTCCCCACGCCTTTCTGGTCGATGGAGATCGCCGGACTGAGCCCTTCAATGTAATCGACATCCGGTTTTTCCATTCTGCCCAGAAATTGGCGGGCATAGGCAGACAGCGACTCCATATAACGGCGTTGCCCCTCGGCATAAATAGTATCAAAAGCCAGCGAGCTTTTCCCGGAACCGGAGACGCCGGTGATCACTACCAGCTTGTCGCGCGGGATCGTGACATCGATGTTTTTCAGATTGTGCTCGCGGGCGCCTTTTACAACAATAGTATCAAGCGGCATAGTTTTTCCTCTGTTAATAGTTTAACATTTGTTCTACTTTTCTGACAACCTGTTTTTGATTGTCTATTTTGAAGATAGTGCGGGGTGAAACGCGGCAAATTCAGAATGCATAAGATTCAACATGCAATAAGGGAGTCTTGCGTAATCGGCTCCCTTATTTATTGTACAACTTAATATCTTTATGCTGCCGGAGCATTATTTCCGGCGTATGGTTAACGGCGGCACGTTAAGGGCGAACCGTCAATACCGGAATCAAGGAATGATGCACGACAAAGTCGGCGGTACTGCCCAGTGCAAAACGACGGAAGCCGCCGTGCCCGTGGGTAGCAATCGCGATCAGCGTGCATCCGTTTTCCTGCGCATAATTGACAATCGTTTCCCCCGAAGTGCCGGACTGAATCACGTAATCCACTTCCAGTCCCTGCGCTTTGAGTGACTCCGCCTGTTTTTTTAGATAATCATCCGCCGCTGTTTCTTCGGTGAAGGTGCGTTTTATAGCACCCGAAGTGCTGATAGGGATAGCAGGCGAACCGGGTAAATTGAGCGAGAGCATGGTTTCCGGTAAATCGATGACGCAGAGCAGGACGATCTTGCTGTGTAACGCTGCCGCTTCTCTGGTAATGTAAGGTATAATCCGCTCGGCAGGAGCAGAACCATCAAGGCAGACCAGAATTTTTTCAAACATATTGCGCACCTCCAAAACCGGCCGTTAATTCGATCTTTGTATAATTATATCATTGCAAAGCATGTGAAAAAGTGAAATAAATATAACAATTATTTTCATTCTTGCTTCAATACGGAATCCAGGTAGTAATGGGATACCGGTTTTCATTTAGATAGGCTCCGGTTTGTATTCTAACTCAGCATAACTCTTGAAAAGATGATAAGATGGGGATAATATGGAATATCATGGAATGTCGAGGAGGAAGGAATGACAAATTGTCCTGTTTGTAATTCAAAATTACCTGATAAAGCCAAATTTTGCCCGGAGTGTGGCGTACCGCTCACAAAAGCCCCCACTGAGCGCGCCTGGATTATTGCCATGCAGGAGAGAATTAAATCCGCCAGGCACAGCGATTCGATTTACAATGTTCTGGCCGTAGTGGGCATACTGATCACTGTGTTAATTCCATTCATCATGCGTTATTTCCAACGTTTAGATATGGATAAGGAGAGCTTTGTACTGGTCGGCATAGGCATTCTGCTCTTCGTCGGTAGCGTCATCGGGATGTGGTATGACGACAAAAATGTCAAAGCATTGATCAAACAACTGCAAAAAGGGCAGGAAGAAGAACCGGAAGATAATAACGAGGACGAAGAAGAGACCGAAGAAAATACCGACAAGAAAAAGTAAGTTCAATTTAACACTAATAATATTATGAAAAATAAAAAACCTGCGGCGACAGCTGCAGGTTTTTTTATTACGAAGGGCTATAGTATTACCAGATTATTCCGGTGCACCACTTCCGAACCGGAATCGTAACCGAGCAGGTCGGTGATATTTTCTGAATGAGCGCCCTTGATCGCTTGAATTTCAGTGGAGGCATAATTGGTAATGCCGCTGCCGAGCCTGACGCCCAACGAGTCGCAAATATCCACGATGTCGCCTTGCTGAAAAATACCTTCAACCTCTATTATCCCGGCAGCCAACAAACTGCGATTTTTTTGTCTTAAAGCGGATGCTGCGCCGTCATCCACCGTCAATTTACCGCGGGTGGATAGGCCGGACAGCAACCAGCGCTCGCGGCTGTCCAGCTTGTTTTTTACAGGCAGAAAACGGGTACCGATGGCTTCACCGGAAGCTGCACGCACCAATACACCTTTTTCACTGCCGTTGGCAATGATCACTGTCACCCCGGAGGCTGTCGCGAGTCTGGCGGCTTCGATTTTAGTCACCATCCCGCCGGTGCCCAGACCGCTCGTGGAACCAGAGACCAGACTCTGAATTTTGTCATCGATTTTTTCCACCAGCGGAATCATTTTGGCCGAGGGGTCTTTATTGGGGTCGGCGGTATACAGGCCATCGATATCGGTCAAGATAAATAAATAGTCAGCATCGATCAGGTTGGCCACCATCGCGGAAAGGTTATCGTTATCGCCGAATCTAGCTTCCCTGATTTCATCCACGGCGACGACATCGTTCTCATTAATAATCGGAATGACGCCCATTTCCAACGAAGCCAGTAAGGTGTTACGTGTATTCAGATATCCCGCACGGTCGACGAGTACCGATTTGGTCAGCAAAGCCTGCCCCACAGGAATATTATACTGCTCGAAAAGGCGTTCGTAGATATTCATCAATTTGCCCTGGCCCACCGAAGCCAGCACCTGCTTAAGAGCGATGCCTTTTGTCCCTTTGGTAATGCCCATCCGCTCCCTGCCGGCAGCGATCGCGCCTGAGGTGACCACCACCACTTCCACGCCTTCATGATGCAGCTGTGCGATCTGGTTAACTAAATCGGCGATACGCTCCAGGTTCAGCCGGTTGGAACCCGCGGTTAGCAAACTGGTGCCGAACTTGGCAACGATGCGGTGGCAGGCGAATTTATTTCTTTCTGCTTTTTTATTGCTCATTTTTACGTCCATTGTCATTCCTGCGCAGGCAGGAATCCAGATAAATCGGTATTCAGTTTTGGGTTTTTCAGAAGTCATTATATCACATAAGTTTGTGTTAAAATGAAGTTATAAGGGCTAGTCCGTCTCGGCTAGCCCTGAATGGCGTTTGGGAAAATCGGCTTTTTAAAGCTAAAGGATACACGACTCATCCTCCGGAAACAATTAAATAATGTGAGGTTGCCACATCTTTTTGCGGAAGGACTCGCAATAGTAAAAAAATGGACATATTGAACCTCTCTAAACTATTGAATTTAATTAATGAGATGCCGTCCTACGGCAATCTCGCGGCGGAACTGCGTCAATTAAAAACAGCCAAAGCCGATATCATAGAAGCAGCGCGTCCGTATGTCATCGCTGCCCTTTATCAGACATTGAAGCGTCCTGTCATCATTGTGACAGCGCACACCGAAGAATCCCGTAAACTTTACGAACAAATCAGTATGTGGCTCGGTTCCGATGATATAAAACTGATGCCGGAAGCGGAGACGCTGCCTTACGAGCGTATTGTGACCGACACACCGACAGAACTGGAAAGGCTGCGGGCGCTCTCCGCCCTGGCCAACACCCAAAAAGAAAAAAGACTACCGCTGATCGTGATACCGGCTACCGCTTTGATCCGGAAAACAACCCCCTTTGCTGACTTCGCCGCGGCTTTTCACACCGTCAAAGAAGAAGCAATCAGCGACCCGATGCTGCTGTTAAAACGCTGGCAATCGCTCGGCTACACAGTGGAAAGCACGGTGGAAATTCCAGGAACGACCAGCCGGCGCGGCGGCATCATCGATGTTTTCCCGCCGACCAGCGACATGCCTGCCCGCCTGGAGTTTTTCGGCAACACCGTGGAAAGCATCCGCCTGTACGACCCGGCAAATCAACGCTCGGTAAAAAGAGTTGCCTCAATTAATATCGGACCGGCAGAGGAGCTATTAGCGCCTTTTTCAGGAAACGGGTTCAAACCGGAAGATGTTCTAAAAACCCTAGACTTCAGCAACTGCACTGAAGAAACCCGGCAGATTTTCATTAAGGAAATCAACGACCTTTACCAGGGACAAAATACAGTCAGTAAAGAATTCTATGCGCCGCTGTTCAATCAGGATACGCTATTATCTTTCTTGCCGGAAAACACGCTGCTGGTAATCGACGAAGAACTGAGTATCCAGCGCACCATCGAGGATTTTGATAACAAAGCCAGCGAGCTGCGCAAGGACGCAATAATACAGGGCGAATTACCGGTCAATTTTCCCAAACCATATTATAACTGGGATGAAATAGAGTCGGTATTGGCGAAAATACCGCGGCTTATTCTCGGTACACTGGGCGCGCCTGACAAAGAAGCAGTAAACCGGTTGGATTTTAAACCGCTGACCAGTTACGGCGGACAACTACCTGATTTCATCGCCAGGATCAAGCAGATGCTGGAAGACAAACAGCGCGTCATTCTGGTAACGCATCAAGCTAACCGCCTCTCTGAATTACTGGAGGAATCGGATATTATCGCGCCGGTGTTGACGGAAATCAAACAAATGCCGCTGCCCGGTTCATTAACATTGCTGCAGGGTTTAGTCAGTTCCGGCTGGAGCCTGCGCGGAGACACTCATCTTTTCACCGATGCGGAAATCTTCGGGTTTACCAAGCAGCAGCGGTTACAGAAAAAGAGACTGGTAGCCCGCCATAAGATCTTCGCGGAGATCCAGCCCGATGATTACGTCGTGCACATCGAGCACGGCATCGGTAAATTTTTTGGCTTTACGGTCATCCGCAACAATGACATGGATCGGGAATTTTTAATCCTGCAATATGCCGGCGGGGATAAACTCTACGTGCCAACCGACCAGGTAGACAGGGTCAGCCGCTACGTCGGCGGCGGCGAACAGCCGCCTACACTCAGCCGATTGGGCACGCAGGAATGGACGCACACCAAGGAAAAGGTCAAGGAAGCAGTGGAAGAAGTAGCGGAGGATCTGCTGGATCTATACGCCAGCCGCGAGGTGGTACCGGGCTTTGCCTTTTCCCGTGATACCATCTGGCAAAGAGAACTGGAAGCTTCATTCCCTTACATCGAAACTCCCGACCAGATCACTGCACAGAAAGAGATCAAAGAGGATATGGAGAAAAACAAGCCGATGGACCGCCTGATCTGCGGCGATGTCGGCTACGGCAAAACGGAAGTGGCAATCCGCGCCGCGTTTAAAGCCGTGATCGACGGCAAACAGGTAGCAGTGCTGGTGCCGACAACCGTGCTGGCGCAGCAGCATTACGCTACATTCTCCGAGAGAATGAAAGCTTTCCCGGTCAAGATCGAATCGCTGAGCCGGTTCCGCACCCCAAAAGAACAGGACAGCGTAGTGAAAAGGTTAAGTGAAGGTACTGTCGATATCTGTATCGGCACGCACCGGCTTTTGCAAAAAGATGTGCAGTTCAAGAATCTCGGGCTGCTTATCATCGATGAAGAACAGCGCTTTGGCGTCGTTCACAAAGAATTCCTCAAGAAAATGCGGCAGGAAGTGGATGTGCTGACACTCAGCGCAACGCCGATTCCCCGCACGCTGCATATGTCGCTGGTGGGCGTGCGTGACATGAGCACGATGGAAACACCGCCCGAAGACCGCCTGCCGGTCAGAACCTATGTCACGGAATACGATGAGCGTGTGATCCGCGACGCCGTGCTGCGGGAACTGGAACGCAAAGGCCAGGTCTTTTTCGTGCATAACCGAGTGCAATCCATCGAAATCATGGCGGATAAACTGCGGCACCTGATACCGGAAGCGCGGGTACTGGTCGGACACGGGCAGATGCCGGAAGGGATGCTGGAAAAAGTCACGTCGGACTTCAATCAGGGCAAAGCCGATATTCTGGTCTGCAGCACGATCATCGAATCCGGGCTGGATATGCCCAATGTCAATACACTGATTATCAATCAAGCCGACCGCTTCGGACTCACGCAGTTACACCAGTTGCGCGGCAGGGTGGGGCGTGGCGCCACGCTGGCTTACGCTTACCTGTTATTCGATAAAGGAAAGAGACTGACAGCCGTGGCGGAAAAGCGTTTACGCACAATTTATGAAGCCACCGAACTGGGAGCCGGTTTCAGTATCGCTATGAAAGATCTGGAGATCAGGGGCGCAGGCACACTGCTCGGCATGCGGCAGAGCGGACAGATCAGTGCTGTCGGTTTTAACCTGTACAGTCAGATGTTGTCCACGGCAGTGGAAAAACTAAAACTGCAAAAGGCCGGGATCAAGCAAACACCATCGTCGTCCAAGTTGCCACCCCCGACGATCGATTTGCCGCTATCCGCCCTGATACCGGAAGACTATATCGACGATATGGTAACAAGGCTGGAACTCTACCAGCGCATGGCAGACATATTGGAAATCAAACAAATCCCAATTCTGGAACAGGAATTCAACGACCGCTTCGGAGTGCCGCCCAAAGAAGTCGAAAACCTGCTTTATATCCTGAAAATCCGGGTGCTGGCCAAAGACACCGGCATCGAATCGATCTCCAACATGGACGGCGAGATCATCATCCAGTTGTTTGCCGGCATGCAGTTGAACAAGCAAAAGTTATCTCACCTCTATCGGGAAGGTATTAAAATCGGCAATAGCCAACTCAGGATGAGTTTGCGGCAGCCGGGAAAAGGCTGGAAAACAATGCTGGAAGAAATTTTAGCGG
>Ga0182027_10009133_pt1 | contig 14297 bp, 16 predicted proteins | sample 712E1DmetaG_FD_121300 | JGI IMG/M metagenome (GOLD analysis project Ga0182027, IMG submission 121300) | Permafrost microbial communities from Stordalen Mire, Sweden - 712E1D metaG (Illumina Assembly) | ecosystem: Environmental > Terrestrial > Soil > Wetlands > Permafrost | place: Sweden...
ATTTGTAGAGCCTGTAGAACTTGAATGCTTTCGGCCACTCTTCCCGTGGCTTGAAGGCGATCGCCACTTCCCGGCTTTCCGACGCTGATTCCGTGAGAACCACGTTGTCTTCGACCTCCTTGGCTTTCTCGAATTCCTGATCGTTTAGCTTTCTGCCATTTCTGCCAGTCATGTTGGAACACGAATGGGACTCCTTCTTGCAGACAGACGCGAATGGTGTGACCTGTCCCACCAGCCATCGGATCATCGAGGCTGACGAACAACAAAGCACAAATCGGCTTCGGAAAAGCCTGTGAATGTCCGATTACCTTCATGGTGTCGCGGATGGGATAAACCGCTTTGGCGGCAAGAGGGCCCTTCTTGTGCCGCTTGGCAATCAAGGCTCTGTTCTGCGGACTGGCTGCAGCCGTCCTGCAGGCAACTTGATCTTCCTGCACTATTGAGAGTGTATCCGGTGAGTCGTAGGTCGCGTCCGGGTAGCGGAGGCTCTTTCGGTGCGACGGATATGGGGCAATCACCTGCAGGCGGCTGGCATCGACCAAAGCGATCCCCTGGGAAAAAGCATGGTCGGATCCTTCCGCATTGCCGGAACGAAAGCGAAGTCGAGGAAACCGAATGGCAATCGTCTTGGCGAACCTGGTCGCGAAAGCCGCATCCTCTGCCGAAATCGCTCTGCGGCCTTCGAGCAAGACCACGCCTTCGGGCTGGCTCTCGACAATCGTTGTGAACTCGGCAAGGGTCATGATGTTGTCAACGCTACCGACCTGCGGCGCCGGGTGGCGGCGCGACCGGTGCGCCCCTGTCGGCCGTAGGCCTGGCGAAGGCTGAAGTAGCCGGCGCGCCACTGGTCGGCGTCTGCGGTGGCGGCTTGTTCGCCTCGTCATCAAATTCAATGTGATCGGCAAATAGCTCGCGTCGATACCGCATTAAGTGTCCGAATGATCCTATCGGGCTCAAATAGCCATCTACTACAAGCCTCAGACTCCCACCAATCGGGAACTCTCTTGCACGTAATACTGACGGCGACAACACTCTCAACCAGCATATCTCATTACATCCGGATCCTTTGTCTGGAATAAACGCAGATTTCTCGAAATCGATGCAAAGTGTACCTCGAAGGGTTGAGCGCTCGTAGCCAAATTCTTCCATCAACGTTGCAAGCTGATTTTGGTGTTTCTTCCGATATTCCTGACCGTCTCTAATAGCCTCGGTCTCATTCGCGTTTAGTCCGGTCCATGTGCACGATGGGCCTACAAAGCCTTCGAAAAATCGCTGTAGATATATCGCATATAAGTTGTCGTCATCAAAATTGGACGGCCTTGACCTCCGCTCTAGAAGCCGAGCTTGGGCCATCGAACGAACAATCGCCGGAAGTCTTTTCGGCTGAACAGATGCTGTCGTATCGTATACAACCGGTTCAATAGAACAGTCATCCCCAGCGGTTGCTCTCGATATCGACGGCTGATTGGAAGAAGTAGAGCACGCGACGCAAACGGCTAGATACGCTAAGATCGTGATCCACGCTTTCGAAGACGAGGCACGGCCGCCGGCTGGCGCGTCAACCGAATACGTCTCAGCAATTCTAAGCGATTACTCCAAACACCCAAGAATGTCGTGCTTAACAGTTCGTATGCCGCCCGAGTATTTATTTACCATTGATATAGTGGCTGTTGTAGCAGAAGATCCTATATGGATCCTTGTCAGCACTGGTCTAGGGAATACCCAAGTAAATAACGGCGATAACAAAAAGCTCCTCTCTGGAGCCTTGGGTTCAATGAGGGTGGCGATGCGATACTCCCTTTCGATAGACCATCCAGAGTCCTTGCGAAAGATGGCTTGGAGAGTTCGTTTCTCTCTCTCTTGCTCTGGCAGATTGGCATTCGGGTATTTCGGAGGAGTCTTTTTGTAAATAATAGGTCCAGTCTCAAGCGGGTTCGCATAACCCGCTAGTTCGATAGCCCTGCTGATCCCACTTATGAGCATGCTATAGTCGAACTCAAGACAGATACCGAGGGAGGATTGGCTATAATGTCCCCACATTCCCTCCGCAGCAGAAGTTGTTGGGTCAACGAGCGACAGACTCAGGATGCGGAAGCCAGAGTGTTGTAGTTGTTCCCGGATGTTCTTCTCGATAGTTCGTTCTGGTGTGTCGTTGGATCGCCTTGAGCCTGAATGGCTTCGATCCCTAATGATGGGAAAGTATGTATTCCTGATGAAAGCAACCTCATCAGTGAGGTCAAAGAGGCAGTCTCTTCGATCATTGAGCGCGGTAAGCGGTGAAAACCTGATGGTCCCATTTGCGAGCACAAGCTCGGCCGTTTCGGGAGAAAGGTATTTCCAGACCGTTCTTGGTATGGCTTGAGGTGCGGTATTGTTCTTACTCTGATTGTTTAATTGCAACGATTCGCTCATCTGACGTAAACTATAAGCCAATATTACATGAGAGATTTATGACGCGGACAGCGCCGTGATCCGCGACATATATCTTACCCGCCGGATCGACCGCAATGCCATCTGGTGCATCAAACCTTGCCTTTGAGAGCGGACTGACAGCGTTGTCGTAAGAGTCTGGCACATAGCCCTCACTGTTCCGGTGCTTCCCGGAAAGAGTAGAAACATATCCGTCAGGTGATATTGCGCGAATCACATCCGTGTCCACAACGTAGACAATCCCTGAGTTATCGACCGCGATGCCTCGAAGCGCATTAAAACGTGCTTCGCCGATTTGGCCATTGACGAGACCGGGTTCGCTAGGCTCACCGGCAATCGTGGTGACAATACCGCCGGGCGTGATCTTGCGAACGGCGCGGGCATACTCTACCACATAGACGTCACCCTTGCTGTCAACGGCAAGTCTAGAAGGGTTGTTGAACCGTGCGCTACTGCCTTGGCCGTCAGCGCAGCCCATTGTTCCCGGCCGCCCGGCGAGCGTGGTGACATCACCATTAGGCGTGATCTTCCTGATGAGATGGTTAAAGGCGTCGGCCACGTATAGATTGTTTAGACGATCAATGGCCAAACCAAGTGCCTGATAAAACCTCGCCCTATCCCCCTGGCCATCAGCAAAACCAGATGATGCGTTGCCTGCGAAGCCGGTCAACGAGCCGTCCACGGCTATCTTTAGCACGCCATATTTGTCGATGTCGGTTACATAAACGTTGCCCGCCTTGTCAACGGCAAGACCATTCGGTCTGCTGAACCGAAGTTCAACACCCTCGCCACGTTGAAGATCGGTGTCAGTTCCCGAGAGCGTGAGGACTTTGCCCCCAGGGGTGATTTTTTGGATCTTCCCGCACCAATTGCGGCGGCATAATCCGACGTATACATTACCGATCTCGTCCACTGCGATAGCCCCTATCGGCAGCAAATCATGTGCGAGTGTGGCAACCATTCCGCTGGCTTTTGTAGGCGGTCTAAGACTGGATGCTGATTGTTTGGAAGGAGGGGCACTTTCAGGCAGCATTTGAACCGTCGCGATCTTACGGATAGTTCCTCTACCAGTGGTGCCGCCAGGATCGGCGACATAAACATTGCCGTCAGAATTGACCGCGATCCCGAACGGAGTATCGAATTTGGCTTTATCAGCTGGGCCGTCGGCCCATCCAGGATGAAATCTATCATAATCTGCATTGACGCGCTGCCCAGCAATTGTAGTCACGGTTCCATTTGAACCAACCATGCGAATTCCCGCGATAGCCGAATCAGCAACATAGACATTACCCTTTCCATCCACGGCGACACTCGTCGGTTCAAAGAACGTGGCTTTCGGATCACGTCCAGTTTCTCTGCGACCCTTGTCGCTGTCAGTCGATCCAAGAAAGTTCGGCTGTCCTGCTAACGTAGTAACAACACCTGCAGGGGTGACCCTGCGGATAGTGCCGTTCCCTGTATCGGCCACGTAGATATTGCCTGATTTATCCACTGCTATGCCAGTTGGGCGTTTGAATTGTGCGTCCGGCCCCTCGCCATCATTGCTGCCTTCTAAATAGCCTGCTATCTTTGCGACAACCCCATCAGGTGCGATCTTCTGGATTATCTTATCGGCGACATAGATGTTTCCCGCATCGTCTACAGCAATGCCTTTTGTGGAGACGTAGAGGTTGCCTCTTGTGTCGATAGCCATGCTTGCAGGGCGAGGTTTGACGGTAGACATTGGCTCGGACACAAACTGCGTAAGAAAGCCATAACCCATGTGTTTTACGGTAGTCATGCGGACGCTTGCCGATTGTTGGGTCTGTTCGACAGAAATACGGTCACCCACAAGCTTGACGGAGACCCTATTCGCTGGATCGGCTATCAGCGTTCCGGAATCATCGATCACAGCCAGCGCTCTGATAGCGCCAGACTGCGAGATCATCCAGATAATGGAATCTTCGCCGCGAAAGGTGCAAACATAAACGTTATTTGCGTCATCAGCGGCGATGCAGGCAGATACCCTGTCGGTCTCGCCATGCGGACCAGGCCAATTTTGCAGACCGCCGATGGTAGTCACAACTCTCATTTCTTCGGAAGTCTGTTGCACCACCCGCGGCTTTGTCTGCTCGGTGGGCACCGACTTCTGCATGACCTCAGTGGCCGGATGTTTCGCCGGAGGCGAATCCTTTGGCTTTCTCCCACACCCTCCGAGAAGAAGCAACGGGAGCAGACTGAGGAAGATTGCGCGACAGCAGGCGGTGGATTTCCCTAGGCAAAAAGAACTGGATAAGCTTTGCATAGTGAACATAGCGTAGGCGAGCTTGGACCAAAACTGTGACAATGCGAAGCGGGTGAAGCAATCCTCTGCGACGTCTGGTCAGGCCAGCTTCTTAAACGAGTATGGGAAGCGGCGTATTCTTGCATAAGGTACAACTCTGCAATTTGGGACAGAGAATTTCACGGCCGAACTCGGTGTGCTGAACGATGACGTGCTGACCGGATGCCAACCCGGCTCTTCATCTTCTTCGGAGTCTTCTGATATTCGCGTCCCGTAGAACTTGTGGACGTAATTGATTCCGGTCATCATTATGTCGGGCACCTTGAAGATCGCATCAGAGTCACTCAGTACCTTCAAGACAACCACAACTTCCCTTACCGAGTTCAGGTTTCCGCCCGCATACATGGTCACGGAATAGAGGCCGAACCCATTGGCCTCTTCTTCTGGTAGCAGCCTTCCGGTGCTTGCTAGCGCTTCTTCGGGTGTCATATCTCGAGTGCGGTAATTCGCTTTGTTCTAATGCTTTAGCCGACTGGTTTCGGCAAATTCATTCCCTATTTTCCTTATTCTGCGGCGATCCTTTTAATCGAAGCAAATGACTCTGACGCGAGGGCTCTGCTGGCAAGTCAACGATATCGGTTTCTGGAACGTAATCGGTCCTTCGCTGACCCATCTCATCTCCTGTATGGATAGGGAACAAGGCTCCAAATGTCGGATGCTTCTTATGATAGATCTCCCAGAGAATCTCGACTGCCACCGGATGATCATTCAGGTAATATGCGGTATTCTTCCAACCCCCGATACAACGCTGGATGTGTTCAAACGTGTCGATGTCATCGAGATCCACCGAATGAACTGTGATACCTTCTTCAACCGTTTGCTTATAGCCCGGTAGCTTCTTGCATAATCGAACGGCCCAAAGATACGAGGGCGATCTAGATGGACCGAATTCGATACGGATGGTCATAATCTTCAGAAAATCCTATGCGAAACGTTATAAATCAGCTACGATTATGGCTGGCGCGGGCCGTGCGCAAGCCCGGAACCTGACAGACATGATCGTGGCGCTGTAGCGTCCGGTTCGGCTATTTTCCATACTCCTTCGGATTCTTCAGATATCCACTCCAGAACCGAAACGCGTCGCAAACAACGGCATGATCGTAAGCAATATCTCTGGCATTTAACGCGCCTGCTATCGGCTCAAATAGGTTCATTTTCTTGTCCCATGAACCCCTGATGCAGTGCTTATATGCGTTGGCGATTTTCGCGACCTTTGGGATCACCTTATCGGGATCTGCCAGATTCTTACGGAAGTCGTCGGGCGAAATGTCTTTGGTCTTCTTTTCGGCGTAAATATAATCTGGAATATTATTGAGTGATTCTATCGCATTTATGTATCTGCGGAAAACCAACAGTTCCTGTCCTTTTTGAATCATTGGATTGTTGTTTCCTCCAATACACTGGACCAAGATGAAATACTCCACGCAGTTCTCAAGTGCCACCCAGGTGATATACCTATCCGCCGAGCGCAAGACGATGACGTTGTCGATCATGATTCAATAGCTTATGTGGTTTGCCGAACGCTACGGACGAGGCATTCCGAGCAGCTTCTTCATCTTCCCAGGCTGAGCCCAATTGCATTTTCCACCACCATTCAGCTCGGATAGCAACTGCTGAAACTCTGGTGCACGGTGCGCGGGAACACAAGAGACGCTCCACACCGGATCCCTTTCGCCTATGAGATCAATCTGGGTGGTTTTCATGACTTGGCGAAGAGTAGAGCCATCACCGGTCGAAACAGCAAGATTATCGCGTCACAACAGGACGAAAAGAGGGGCCGGAGCCCCAGGGATCAGACGAGGCCAGCCTCGCGGAAGCTGTACCAACCTCGGCCGGCTGGATCACCTTCCTGGGTCCCGACTATGACGTGATCTACCAATTGAATTCCGAGAACATCGCCAGCCTGCCTCAGTTGACGTGTGACCTGGCAATCGGCCTGGCTTGGCTCCGGCGAGCCGCTTGGATGGTTATGGCTCGCTATGATGGAAGCCGCGTTGGCCAGGATTGCGGCTCTGAATGTCTCCCTGGCTCCCACCAGGCTGCCGGTGAGAGTGCCAGTGGTAACCACCTGCCGGGCAATCGGGTGGTTTTTTCGGTCAACCATTATTACCACGAATTGCTCCTGCACCGGGTTGGCCTCGTATAGGTCCTTCACGTATTCGGTGACCTTTGCCGGGGTGTCGAGGACAACATCCTCACCAAGGCTAACCAAATTGTACTGGATTCGGGCTTCGTATACGCGCATGACATTGTGCTCTGGCGCGCGTCTTCCGTGTATCCTAATAGAGGATACTTATCGGGTCTGCTCGCTTGAGCGCAGCGACCCAAGCGAGGAAAGTCACAGCGAAACGGAGTGCCGAGGCAGCGTGCCTGTCGCAGGCACCAACGAGGGGGAAACGGAGTGAAGCGAGGTGGAGACGCGCAGCGTACTACCTTGACTCCTCGCTATAATGGGGAAGCCAGCGGACGGGCAGTGCTAGAAGAATTCCCCGACAGGGGCATCGACATACGAAGCGGAGCGGTGAACATAGTGAAGGGCGATCCGGAGGGAGCGGCGACAAACGGAGCCCGTCAGCCTGCACGGTGAATCGAACGCGGAGATCGGGGCATATAGGCGAAACTGACGGGTTTGATCGCTTCCTCCGAACAGCGCTATAGCACGTCCAGGGCCTGTGGTACTTCCGGCTCCGGTTCGGCCGGAGTGAAATCTATGACGTTCAATCCCGGTATATCTGAAAGCAGGCCAGCACGCGCCTTCTGCATCACTCCCTCATATATAAACCGAATGGCAGACGTCTCCAGACCCTTGCGCCTTGCGCCATTTAATGGCCCACGCATTAACCAAGAATAGTTGAACTCAGATTTGTCCTCCATCTTGATATAAGCAGCCTCGGCGACATCATATAGTTTGCGGATCTCCTGTTGCTCCCCCTGGTCCGTGAGGTATTTCAAATCATGCAACGAAACCTCGACAACGTCCCACGCGTTCTTCATGTCCTCGACGTCTATAATTTGTGATCCATTGCCATTAAGCACGTGGAGCACCAAGGCGAGCTTCCGGGCAGTATATAGAGCCCGGAGTGCGAAGCTGGAATCGGTTCCAAGCGTCCGCTTCAAGAAGCCCAATCGGCGGTGGGCGTATGTGTCGGCCCCTCCGCTCACGATATAATGAGGGTGGAGATCGGCGGCTTCCAAATCCTTACCCCACTCAGCCACAAGTCCGCTTGCCCGAAGCTCCCTGGCAACGGGGGCAACGTCGATACGCCGTCCGCACTCTGTGTCATCTTGCGGGAGTGGTTGAGCGCCCGCGCAAACCAGCGTGAACCGCTGCATCAGTCCCGACTTCCAGTCAGAAGGGGCGAAGTGCTCGTTTACCAACTCCGTCTGTGTGAGGCCCAATAGGCACAGCTGAACAGGAGCAAACTCGGCTTTCCCACCGGCCAAGCTCTTGCGGACCTTCCCGGAGTACGCATCGATGAGTTGGCGGCGCACCCCCGCGTTAGCTGAACCCGAGGACATCGCTAGCTCCAAATCAGCGCCCAGCTCATCCCAAACCAGAAGCCGAGCGCCTCCATTGGCCAAAAGGAGGCCATCCCTGAGGCCAGCGCCGCTATCAGGTGGCTGGATCTTCATGATTCCTTCCAACCCACTCCCGATAATCTCCACCGAGAAAGTCTTTCCGGCTCCCGACGGTGCAAAAATCAAAGTCCAGAGCGTCGGCTTCACGGAGTTGGGTCCACCAATGTTCCCCTCATCCAGCTCGATAGTTATAGATCGTTGCCCCAACCACTGCGCCGTATATGTCAACATTGCCCAGATGGGGATTTCAACGGGTATAAGTGAATGTTTAGCAAATATCTCCCCGACCTTGCGAACTATATTATCCTTATGTAGCACGTCCATCAACGGTGACGTCTGGAGCTTGCCTGCCCGGAGCAATGTTAGGTAATCACCCATATAACCGGCGGCCTCTCTCATCTTCGCTTGGCGTTCTGAAGGGTTCCTCTCGGCTTCGTCCATGGCCTGTTTCCATGCAAGGAAAAGGGGGTGGCTAGGTTTCCAGCCATGCTGGCGGCGGAGTGGTTTCATAGTCTTGTTATTCAATTGTTCCAATCTACCAATCATTGCTCTTATGCATTGCCAATCAATAGTCTCCGTGTGATTGAGTTTCCAATTCTCTTCCAACTTCGGGACTTTCCCCCGGATCTGGGCGCAGATTATTCATTGTAATGCGAGTCTATTTGATTGCAGATCGTTTTTTCTGACTAATCCAAGTGTACCTTCCGGGACTCCTAAAAAGGAAGACCCCGGCGCAAATATCTTTCCTGGTTTCTTAACTCCATGGCGGTAAACATATTTATGCATATCTTTCTTGATATGGTACGCCTGAAAACAGCCGTAACGGCTGTATCTGCACTTACAGACTGACGGCCACCTTGGCTTCCACAGTGGATTCGATGGCTCGGGAATCTCAGCAAAAGCTAAAGATCAATTCCCGTAGACGGGATGCGTGGTGGCACCTTGACCCGAAATCCAGTGTGGCCCGGTTCGGCTCGCAAATCGGTGAGGATCTCAACTGTTGTACCCCAGCTCTCGGGCCGGCCCGGGACTTCGGCGATTTCCTGGCAATAAGTCCGCTTGCCGTGGGGCCAGGGCAGATAGTCAGCATGGGTAAGCGTAGTGAAATGGCCGCCCTCATTGGTCAAAAACTCTTCCTCCAGCTTATCACGGTAGATCTGCCGCGCGTCCAGTTCGGGGGGAAAAGCGAGTTCGTAGCTGGTGTCTGCCATGCCCACGATCATGCGCCCATTGCGTTTTATCCCGATGATCTGGAGGGATGCGAAGGGGTGGTAGTCTCCGAAAGATCGTGTCTCAAAGAGGATTGCGCCCCTGGACAGCGAAACGTTATCCGGCACAATGGAACCAACAGGAACCGTTGTCCGCCGCTTCCCGAGAACAGCGGCGTGGATGAGAAAATCGAGTGGGGCGTGTCCGATATGCATGCCCGCCCGGGCCTCGGTTAGAGTACCTGCCAACAAACTGCGAAACACGTATCTGGGATGGTCGGTCTCGATTCGCATTGCGCCCTCCGTGGTAACAACCTCGACGGCAGACCCTGACACCCGGACAAAAAGGGAAGTTGCGGGAAAAATGCAGACACCGTCCGTCTTGAGGGGCGCGATCAACATAGCCGATGGATGAGAATTCCAGTGATCACCGCAGCGCCACCAAAACCGATGAGGATCACGATTGACCGCCAGTCTATGTTCGTTGCCGCCTCCTGGGGCGTAGGGTCCTCCGTTGACACTCTCGCTTGTTGCTCAGCCGCCTGGGCGCGAAGAAGACGCAGTTCTTCACGGACTGCCTGGCGACAAGCTGTGGGCACCTCCTGCAAAGCTCGCTTCGTGCCGTTCTCTGTTTCGGCTGAAATCCGCTGCACGTCTTTGATCGCCACAAAAAGCTCGGCAACCAAGTCGATGAACATTGGCACTAGATTCTTTGGGTCGTCGGGTGCAGGCGCTGCAGCGGTTGAAGCTGGCCCGGGTGGTGTTGGCGGCGGCCTCAATGCATCAATTCGCGTTTTGATGTCAGTGTTCATCGTGGTATGTCCCTTCTATTGGTTTTCGCGCTGGGGATGTATCGAACCGGCGGCCGTGGCCTGCGGATCTGCTCTCTATGGAATTTCTCAGCGTCCACGGCCATGTCGTTGCACATGGCCGCCATCCCAGAGAGAACCTGGCAAATAAGGTCGCCTATCCGCCGGATTGTTGACGCTGTATCGCCTCCAAGAAAGTCACTTGGACTTCTATCAGGGCCTCCAGTTGGCTGTGAATGGTTTCCAAGGCCCGCGTATTGGCCTGCAGGTCGCTCCGAATCTGCTCCGCGATTTCCCTCGCCAGCGGGTGCATCCAGAGCGGAAGTTCCGCTTGAGAGCGAAGCTCGTCGAGTCTGTTCATGGCTAAAAGTTCCGTGGTCTGAATAATGGAGAGTTAACATCCGACATGAGAGGCCAGCGTGTCTGCCGCTTATTGCGGCGTCACCCCGGCCAAACGAAATTCCAACCGGGCGGCCCGCATCATCATTCCGCCAGCGGGTCACGATTCCTTGCTTCCGCAAGATGTCCTCGAATTCCTTCAGGGCGGCCGCCTGTTGAAACGCGGCCTTGACGCAAACTGCTATAGCAAGACGTTCCGGGATGGCCGTGGCTTGCTTGCCAATACGATGGTGGCGATCCGCCCTTTCAATTTCATCTTTGCTGATCCTCGCCTCTGCGGACCGCTCTGGAGTGCGAATCAGACCAAAATGCTCCTCCATATCCCTGCAGAATTGCCGCAGGCGGAGCCGCTCATAGGAGCTGGACACGGTCCTCCCATTCAATTTCACCCTGTCTCCGATGAAATGCGCGTGCTCATGAGCCGTATCGCCATGACCGGCCAGCAGCCCATGGTCGAAACCGAATCTCTCCCGGAATAGTCGGTCAAATTCTCGCCATTGTTCAAACGAGAGGTGTTCGCCGTCGGCCAGTGAAAACACCATGTGAGCTGCACGCTTGCGGCACCTCGAACGCCCAAAACTCCGGGCTTCCATCTCCCGAGCCATGGCGTCCGCGTCGGTAGCGTTCAGCGTGGAATGTATCAAGACGGGTTTCTTGCTTGGTTTCATGACGTAGGCAACGAGACGCCTGAATCCTTCGTGGTTGACTGAGCGGCACGTCATGCTGCAGATGAACCGACCAAGTAATCGCGCACGATCTTGAGTTCGGTCTTGGCTGCCTCGATGGTGGGTTGCAGGGCTGCCAGTTCGGGACTGAGTGAGCCGGAATTGAGTAGGAACAGAAGGCGGTTCAGATTGGACCCGATCCGGGACAATTCCCTCCACTGGTCCTGGCAGATGGGGTTGATCACAGTTGGCGGCTTGACGGTGCCAGTAAGCGCCTTCTGTCTTAGGTAGGCGCTCACCGGGAGACCGCTGCTGGAGGCACTGGCCCGGACGCGCTCGTAATCGTCCAAATTGAATTTGACTGTGAGCGGCAACACTTGGGATCGGGGCCGCATTGCCAGTGGTGTTTTTGTGATGCGCATATTCCATCATAGCCAAAAAACGCCCGGAAAGCAGCCCCTATAAGGGGGCGAAAGCGTTTTGCGTGCACCTCTCGGGTGCACGCAACGCACATCTTGCTATCCCTCCTGAATCCGGGTGCAGGATACATTCGGGCCTGCCTTCCGCCTCGCTAAAAAAGAAAAACCCGTAGGCCGTGCACCTACGGGTTGACCAATGGACCGTATCGATGTTCAGACCGCCAGTCGTTGCTGTTCCGTGATGTACTCCGCCGCTGTTTCTTCAATTGCCCGGAACTCCACCTCGGCGAGATCGTGATATGCCGCCTTGGGTTCCCCTGTGAGATTGACCCTGATTCCCGTTCGCTTCGTGAACCAGACAATCAGGTGGTCGTCGGAAACCTCGATCTTCTCACACATCTGGGCGATGTTCTTCCTGAGTGCCCTTCGAACCTCCGGTCGGGTCAATTCCTCCTGGTTCGGCAAAACCGGGATCTCGCGGTTCTTCTTCGCCGCCACCGTCAACGCCTCCAATCCTGTTCGGGCGGTCCTGAGTTGAGATTCATGCTCCTTCAATTGAGAAACCAGGGAGGGGGAAGGATCATCGTCGTTCACTATCAGCCGGGTCAGTTTTGCCACCTGCTTTTCAAGGCTCTGGATCTGCTGATCCGCCATGTTCAACCGGTCTTGGGTATCGTCATGGGCACCGGAGCGCACCTTTACCATGATTTCCGGGTCAAGGTTCTCCATCAACCAGAGCACCCTGGCTTCCACCCCGGTGTATGAAATGCGGTGCGGATGGTGCGATTGCCCGTTGATCGTGGCCAGGCTCACAAGATAGGGATACCAGATGTACTGGCCGTTTTTCCGATTCTTAGATCCACTCTGACGATGGATCATCCTGGTGCCGTCGATGCCTGACACAATGAAACCGGCAAAGAGGTTGTGCTCCATGATGACACCGTTGCCCCTTCCCTGTGCTCGCCTGGTCGTCGGGTCATTCACGGTGGCCCATTCTTCGGGTGTCACCACGGGGCTCCCAAAATAGCCTGCCTTCCCCTTGAATTCGCCAAGGACGGCCTTCGTGTGCAAAATGTCATGGATCATATTCTCGCGCCAATACTTCGCCTTTGTCCAGGTCGGCTCATAACGGGAGTTGAATGCACGGGCGATTGCACGGGCACCTTCACCCTTCTGGGCACGGGCAAACATCTCCTTGATCAACTTAATCCGCTCGGGATTGTGCTCAAACCGGGTCCGCTTGGGATCAATGGTCAGCCAATGGGGACAGGATGAACGGTTGTGAATGATACCACCCACTTTCCTGCGAGACTCCACCGCCTCTTTCACCCTCCTGGAGATTTCGGCACTGTGTTGATGTGCAACGTCCATTTCGACCAAAGCCAAGATGATGTCGGTCAGATTCATGCCACGAGCGTAACGCTTGCCGTTGTGCAGGGTCACAATGGATGCGCCCAAGTTTACCAACTCCAGAAACAGGGTTTGCGCCTGCTCGATGACCTCCCTGCTCATTCGGTCAAAGTTCTCGATCAGCAGGACCGGGGCGGGACCAAGCTGCCGAGCACGAACCGATTCCAGGAACAAACTGAACTGCCCTATGACCTGGTTACGACCGTGAAATGCGCTGATACCAGGATCATGCAGGTGCTCCAAGCGGTAGCCATTGGCGTCGGCCCAGGCTTGTGCTTTGTCCTTCTGGCGGCGTTCGGAGTCACCCTGGGCCTGCTCCTTCGTGGAAAAGCGACTGTAGGCGTAGGCGACTGGTTTGGTGGAGGTGGTTGGTAGCGGTGAGTTCGTCGTCATGATTTCAAGATTTTATCTCAAATATCATGAGACGTAAGACACATTCAGGCTGGCGCGACCGGTGCGTCAGCAGCGGGCGTGCGAGCCAAGGGCGTTGCCTCCGGCGACTTGAGCCAAATCTTTCATTTAATGTCGGACAGGGCCGCTTGGATAGACGCGATGAATGGTGGCACGAAACTTTGGTCAGCTTCGAATCCGAACTGAAGGCTTAACTTCAGTGGGCTGTACTGTTTCAGGAGCCCGGTGATCAATACGTGACCACGGGAAGTAAACTCGAAACGGATGAACTCCTCTTCATATCTCTGTCGAAGCTCAGCGTAGCCGCGAACTTCCGAGTAGCTTTTCTTCAGGTCTCTTAGGAACCGTGGTAGGTCGTCGAAGTAGAATCTCCTCCCCGAACAGGAGAATTCGCCCGAACCGACCCGAATGATCGCGACAAAGCCCGAGCCATCCTCGAAACCCTCGATCTCCGACAACTCGACAAACTCAGTGTCGGAAACGACGAACGCAACGGGCAGGCCGGTTTTCATGTAATGGCTAACGCTACCGACCTGCGATGCCGGGAGGAGGCGCGACGGGTGCGTCAGCAGCCGGAGTGCCGCCGACCGGCATTCGCAGCGGCGGCTGGTTCGGCAACTTCTCTCCCGTCTTGGTTTCGTAAA
>Ga0182027_10009134_pt1 | contig 14297 bp, 13 predicted proteins | sample 712E1DmetaG_FD_121300 | JGI IMG/M metagenome (GOLD analysis project Ga0182027, IMG submission 121300) | Permafrost microbial communities from Stordalen Mire, Sweden - 712E1D metaG (Illumina Assembly) | ecosystem: Environmental > Terrestrial > Soil > Wetlands > Permafrost | place: Sweden...
CCTCAATCGTAAATTCCCAAAACGCGCCCCGGCCATATTCACGCACGGGCTTGCTGACGCCAGAACGGAGCCGGTCTATATCGCCTCGGCGGACCTCTCCAGGATCTCTCTACTGGCGCCCGTTTTCATCCCCGTAGGTGCCGAAGCGTAGCGCCGCCAATTGGCATTCACAACGTTTCCACATATTTCTTTCGCTCATTCGAAAGCGGTTAGCCGAATCCTCATCCGGAATCCGCAAAACGCGGGAGTACGATTTGGTTGTGGAGCACTTGAATCGGGCTGATCGGGCGTGCGCCGTCACCGCGGCGGCGGCACACGACCTCAACAACGAGCTGACTGTCATCCTCAGCGGCGTTTGCGGCACCCTGGCGAGTCTGGGACCCAACCATCCCTCGCGCCAGCTTCTCCTCCAGGCGCGCGCCGCCGCCCAGCGCTGCGCCTGGAAGGCTTCCGGCCTGCTGAATTTCAGCGCCAGGCGCGGCATCATGCCGGTGCGCGACTCGCTCGACCACCTGATGGCGGAGTGACCGCTCCGGCTCGACTACCATGGGATTAGTGCGTATCCTCGGCATCGAATCCTCCTGCGACGAAACCGCGGCTTCCGTGGTGGCGGACGGGCAGCGTGTGCTCAGCTCGGTGGTGGCGTCGCAGATGGCCACCCACGGCAGGTACGGCGGGGTGGTCCCGGAGCTGGCTTCGCGCGAGCACCTGCGCGCCATCGTGCCGGTGGTGAGAAGTGCGCTGGCGGAATCCTGCACGCGCCTGGAGGACCTGGCCGCCATCGCCGCCACCATGGGGCCGGGCCTGGTGGGCTCGCTGCTGGTGGGCCTGACGTACGCCAAGTCGCTGAGTTTCGCGAGCGGCGTGCCGCTGATCGCGGTCAACCACATCGAGGGGCACATCCACGCGGTGGTTCTGGAGGCGGCGCGCGACGGGCTGCCGGTGGAATATCCCGCCCTGGCGCTGGTGGTGAGCGGCGGCCACACGCACCTCTTCGAAGTGCGCGAGGGATTCGCGTACCGTCTGCTGGGCAAGACCCGCGACGACGCCGCCGGCGAGGCGTTCGACAAGGTCGGCAAGCTGCTCGGGTACGGATATCCGGGCGGGCCGGTAATCGACCGGCTGGCGCCCCACGGCGATCCCCGCGCGGTCCGCTTCACTTTCGCCAAAATGAAGGGCAACGCGCTGGACTTCAGTTTCAGCGGGCTGAAGACGGCCGTGCTGCGCTGGGTGGAGTCGCGGGATATGGCGGCGGAGATCGCCGCGCGCCGCGCGCTCGTGCGCGCGCATCCGCAGCCGACGGTTGAGCAGTGGCTGGAGGCGACGCCGCCGGCCACGCTCGGTCTGCTGGCATCGTTCCAGCATGCGGTGATCGACGAACTGCTGAAGCGCGCCGCTTCAGCGGCCGAAGGGATGGGCGCGCGCTGCGTGATCGTATCCGGCGGGGTGGCCTGCAACTCGGGCTTGCGCGCCGCCGCGGGCGCCGCGGGATTGCCCTACCCGGTGCACTTCCCATCGCCCGGCCTGTCCACGGATAATGCCGCCATGATCGCCGCCGCCGCTTTCCCCAAGCTGGCGCGCGGCGAGTTCTCCGGCCTGGACATCGCCGCGCAGGCCAATCTTACCCTGGCGTGACAATGTCCGGCGCCTGGGCGCCTTCCGGGATGGGCGCCAGCATGTCTTCCTTGCGTTTGACCAGCGTGCACGTGTCGTAGCTGGCAACCTCGAAACCGTGGCCGTGGGTGATGGCGTCGGTGGGGCACGCCTCCACGCAATAGCCGCAGAAGATGCAGCGACTGTAATCGATGTTGTATACCTTGGCGTAGCGCTCGCCGCCGGAGATGCGCTCTTTATCGGTGTTCTCCGCCGCCTCGATGTAAATGCAGTTGGATGGGCAGGCGGCGGCGCACAGGAAACAGGCCACGCACTTCTCCATCCCGTTGGCGTCGCGCTCCAGAACGTGAACGCCGCGGAATCGCTCCTCGAACTTGGGCGGCGCATCGGGGTAGGGGTCCGTCACGATGGGCGACATCATCTCGCGGAAGGTGACTCCCATGCCCTTGGCGATGGCGGCCGCGATACCCAGAACGTCGATCTTATCGGCCATGGAGATTGTCTCCATTCTATCGCGGCCGGGGTTGGCGCGGGCAGCAAGGCCACTGCCGCATACTCTTCCCGGTACCGAACATCCGCGCAGTTTGTGGGGCGGACCCCCAGGTCCGCGGCCGGCCCCCTGGCCGGCCTCTCGCCAGTGGCAACCGCTTGATTCCGCGAGCGAAGGGCGGGACGGGGGCGTCCCGCGCGGACCGGGGGGTCCGCCCCACACCGTCTCCTACAACTCTTTCATAAGTTGCTGGGCGGCGACCAGCAGCGGGTCCCACACGGTCGAGAACGGCGGCGAGTAGGCCAGGTCGAGCTGTTCGAACTCGTCCACTCGCATGCGGTTGGCGAGCGCCGCGGCAATCACGTCGATGCGGCCCGCGGCGCCCTCTTCGCCGATCACCGAGCCGCCGACCAGCCGGCGCGAAGTACGGTCGGCCACCAGTTCCACCGTGGTCTTCGCGCCCTGGAAGTACCGCGGGCGCGCGCGGGCCTGGATGCGCGCGGCCACGGGCGTGAAGCCCTCGGCGCGCGCCTGTTCGACGGAGAACCCGGTGGTGGCGAAGCCCATTCCGAAAATCGACACGATGGAGGTTCCCACGATGCCGGCAAACCGTTCCCGGCCACCTGCTGCGTTGGCTCCGGCCACGCGGCCGCACTTGTTGGCCGTGGTGCCGAGCGGGATGTAAGCCGGCCGGCCGGTCACCAGGTGGGTGACTTCGGCGCAATCGCCGGCAGCGTACACGCCGCGCAGGTTGGTCTCCATGCGATCGTCGGTGCCGATGGCGCCCGACCGGCCGATCCGAACTCCCGCCTCGGCGGCCAGTTCCACGTTGGGACGGAAGCCCGCGGCGATCACCACCATGTCGCAGGCGATGCCATCGACGCCGCCGGAATCGATGACGCCCGCCGCGGTTTCCGAGCGCACTTCCACGCCGTGCGTCTCCAGTTGCTTGCGCACCGCCGCGGTGAAGTCGGCGTCGTCGCGCAGCAGCAGATGCCGCGACCGCTCCAGCAGCGTCACGCCCACGCCGTTGCGGCGCAGCGCGTCGGCAACCTCCACTCCGATGTACCCGCCGCCCACCACCACCGCGCGCCGGGGCTGCCGCTCGCGCAGAAAGGCGCGCATCCGCTCGGCGTCGCCCGGCGTGTGCAGGGTGAAGACATGGGGCTGCCCGGCCCCTTGGATTCCAGACGTATCGCAGCGCGCCCCGGTCGCGATCACCAGCTTGTCGTAGGCCACGCGCGCGCCCGATTCCAGCGTCACTTCGCGCCGCGGGTGGGAGATGGCGGCGACACGCGCGCCGGTGCGCACGTCGATCTTGCGCTCCTTGCGAAAGTACTCGGGGGTGTAGACGACCAGGTCGGCCGTCTCGCGGACGCGCCCTTCCACGAAATAAGGGAGCCCGCACGCCCCGTAGGAAATGGCGGGGCCTTGTTCCAGGACGACGATTTCCAGGCGGGGATCGACGCGCCGCGCGCGCGTGGCCGCGCTCAAGCCCGCCGCGACGCCTCCGATGACCACTAGCGGCATCGGCGGCTATTCCTCGTTCTTCATGTCCTGCACGAAACTCAGGATATCGAAGGTTTTGATTTTGCGGTCGGGGTAGAAGCTGTTCACCGCGTCCTGCTCGTCGGCGAAGATCTCGAAGATGGTGGCCAGCTTGGTCATGACCAGCAGTTCGATGTTGCGCCGGCTGAGGTTGAGCAGCTTGACGTCGCCGTGGATCTTGCGCAAGCTGGTGGCGCAGATGACCAGCGCACCCAGGCCGGTACTGTCGATGTAGTCGACGTCCTTCAGGTTGAAGACCAGGTTGGACGTGCCGGCCGCGGTCAACGCCGCGATGCGCTCGCGCAGGGCGCTGGCTTCGGGGCCCACCGTGATCCGTCCTTTCAGGTCCAGAATGACGATGCTTTCGTGTTCCCGCTGTTGAATGTCGAGAGCCATGGGTTTCGGGCCTCTGTCCGGCGATGCCGCGATTATGACACAGCGCGTGCGGGCTTCGCCACCCAACGGCAGCGAATCCACCGCTGCGCTCCGTGGGGCGGACCCCCAGGTCCGCGCGGGACGCCCCCGTCCCGCTCTTCGGTCCCGGAATCAAGCGCTTGCCACTGCCGGGAAGCCGGCCAGGGGGCCGGCCGCGGACCTGGGGGTCCGCCCCACAAGAGCCATATTGAAAATCGGCCCCCACCGAACGGCGGCGAATCCACTGCTGCGCAGGCCGCCGCGCCGTGGCACGCTACACTAGTCCGAGGGGTGGACGCGGCGAAGAGAGTTCCACCCGGGTGGAGGTAGTGGAGGAAGTGTCCTCGCGTCTCGGTTGGGAGAGAGTCTCGGGATCGTTGTGGACCTGCGACGCCGGCTACGTCGAGAAGAAAGAGAAACAGGACGTGTGGACGGCCAACGTCTACCGCAACGTGCGCACCGGGATGAGCTGGACCGAAAGCAAGACGGGATTCGACACCGCCCAGGCCGCCATCGCGTGGGTCGAGAACCACGCGGAGGAGTAACGGGGGCTCGCGCTACACCGAATCGCCCTTCCAAACGTGTTTGGCGTCGGGATAGAACGCCACGCCGCCCTGCCCGGTCGCGACCAGCCAACCGCCGGGCACCCTGGCCCGCGACAGCCCATTGACGTTGGAGGACAGCGCCTCGAATTGCAGTTTGACCGGTTCCGGATCGGGCGCAGCCACGCGGCCAGGGGTGGCGGCCTTCTCTTCTTTCGCCCCGCCGCCCGCCACTGCCGACTGAAAGGCTTCGCGCGGGCAGGTGTACGGTTCGGTCAGGTAGTAGAACACCATCATGTCGCGATCGAGCCGGGCGTCCTCGATGATGGCGCCGAACGGGATCGTGATCTCCGGCTCGGACAGGGGAGTCAGCGTGCGGTGGTGGAGCTTCTTGGCGAAGATCGACTTGTTCAAGGTTTGTTTGGGCACTGGGAAGTCTCCGAAGCTCCTATATACACGGTTGTGAGAAGAATAGCAACCGCGACTGAAAGGAACCGCGGTGGGAGGGCATTCCTCAAGGACCGAACGGCGCCCGCCGGGAACCATCGAGCGGGCGCCGGAGTCAGAGAAACAGGAACGCATCATGAACGTTCGCCAAAGCTCCGGCAATTCACTCAAGTCGTGGTTGTTCGCTACTGCCCTGATGTTTCCGGTTTCGCTCGGGGTCGTGAAATCCTTCCAGGCGACATCGGCCGATGCCAAGGCGGCCGCCGCGACTTACTCGGATGGCACGCTGCGCGTGACCATTCCTTACCGGGCGGCCCACGCGGGCGCGGGACGACTGACCGTGGAAGTCCTCAACCCGGAGGACGAAGTCCTGGGGCGCTTGGAACGGCGCGCCACGGTGAGCGATGCCGCGGGAGTGTGGCGGGACGAGATCAAACTTGCCAGGGCGCTGGCGGCCGAGGACCTGGTGTGGCATCGCCTGCGGTATCGCTTTGTCTTCGCCGATGGCAAGGAGGCCGCCATCGAAGGCACGGAATCCATATCGGAGATGCTGAGCACGCCGGTGTTGCACGTGCTGGGCCAGCGATCCTACCTGGCAGGCGGCATGGCCGCGGTGCGGGTGATCGTCACCGATAAGGAAAACGAACCCTTCGCCGAAGGCGGCACGCTGCGCATCGAGTTGGCCGATTCGGGGCGCACACCCCGCGTGCTGTTCACCGGGAAACTCAACCGGCGCGGCACCGCCGAAGCCCAGTTCCGGTTTCCCCCGGGCGTGGTGGGCACTCACTCGCTCCGCTGCGTGGTGGACACCGCGGTTGGGTCGCCGGAGTTCACCGAACAGGTGCGGCTGGAAGACAAGGTTGCGATCCTGCTGACCACCGAGAAGCCGATCTATCAGCCGGGGCAGACCATCCACGCTCGCGCCCTGGCGCTGGACCGCGCCAATCGCCAGGCCGCGGCCGGCCGCAAGCTGACCTTCGAAGTGGAAGACTCGCGCGGCAACAAGGTCTTCAGGAAAGCCACCGCGACCGACGAGTACGGCATCGCGTCGGCGGAATTCGCGTTGGCCGACGAAATCAACCTGGGCGCCTACCACCTGCGCGCGCTGATGGACGCGACCAACTCCTCGGATCTGGCGTTGAACGTGGAGCGGTACGTGCTTCCGAAGTTCAAAGTCGCGGTGGATGTCGCGGGCAACGGGAATGAAGCGCGGCACGGCTACCGCCCCGGCGACCGCGTGACGGGGACGGTGCGCGCCAATTACTTTTTCGGGAAACCGGTCGGCGCGGGCGAGGTCACGGTGAAAGCGTCGGGAATGGATGGTGTGCCGCTCGAAGCCGGGCCGGTCGAGGGGAAGACCGATGGCGAGGGAGCGTACAGATTCGACCTGCAACTGCCCGCGCATTTCGCCGGGGGCCGGGCAGCCAGGGCGCGGCGCGCGTGCTGGTGGAAGCCACGGTGAAGGATTCCGCCGGGCATTCGGAATCGCGCGGCGAGCCGATCGCGGTGAGCGAGTCGCCGCTCATCGTCACCGCGGTTCCGGAAGGCGGCATGCTGATTCCGGGGATCGAGAACCAGGTGTTCATTCTCACGTCGTATGCCGATGGCAAGCCGGCGGTGACGGACGTGCGGGTATACGCGGGAGGGAACGACGATCAGACCGCGACGACCGACGCGGGCGGGGTCGCCGTGGTGCGGCTCAAGACCGTCGCGGACTGGATTGGGGTGCGGGTGGAAGCCAGCGACAAGCAAGGGAACAGCGCGGTGGCGACGCCTCTGCTGCAAACCCGCGAAGGCAAGGACCAGATCCTGCTGCGGACCGAGCGCGCGGTGTACCGCGGCGGCGAGCGGATCTCGCTGCGCGTGTTTTCCACCAAGGAGCGCGGCACGGCTTACGTGGACGTGGTCAGGGAAGGACAGACGGTGGTGACGCGCGACCTGGACATCGTGGGTGGGCAGGCGGCGCTCGACCTCACGGCGTCGCCCGACATGGCGGGCATGCTGGATATCGACGCCTACCTGTTCGGCCGCGACGCGCTTCCGGTGGCCGACCACCGGCTGGTATTCGTGCAACCGGCGGACGATTTGAAAATCGAGGCCACCAGCAATGCGGCGGTTTACAAACCCGGCGGCGACGCGCGCGTGAATTTCCGCGTGACCAACTCGCGCGGCGAAGGCGTGCAGGCGGCGCTGGGCTTGCAGGTCGTCGACGAGGCGGTCTTCGCGCTGGCGGAGAAGCAACCGGGGTTCGCCAAGGTCTTCTTCTACCTGGAGCGGGAAGCCATGAAACCGCGCTACGAGATCCACTCGATCGGCATGCGGGAGGTGGTGGAGACGGTGCCGGTGGCGCGGATGGAGCAACGCGACCGCGCGGCGCGGGCGCTGTTCTCGGCGACGGAAATGGTAAACACGAATCAGTCCGAGACGGAGTTCGGGCGCGCCGTGCCGATGACCAAACGGGCGCAATACCTCCAGCGCTACGGGGCCCGCTTCCTGGAGCGGGCGCAAGAGGCGGCCACCAACGTGGCGGCAGGCGGCGCGCCGGGGGTCCGCGATGCCTGGGGCCGCGAGATCCGTGTGCGGCACACACCGAACGATCATTGGTACTACGTACAGAGCCCCGGCCCGGATGGAGTGTTCAATACCGAGGACGACCTCCAGGTGCCCCTCATGATTCGGACGCGCAAGATTGTCGGCCGCCCGACGACGGGCGAAAACGCAATCGAGATCGACACCGAGTCCGGCCGCGGGCCAAATGACGGGCTCGCGGAAATCACGGGAACGGTTGTCGATCAGAACGGCGCGGCGATGCAGTGGGTAGCCGTCCAGGTGACCCCGGCGCGGGGCCAGTGGCGGGAGACGCACTCCGATGCCGATGGACAGTTCACACTGTCATCCTTGGCTCCGGGCGACTATGAGGTGTATGTGTACCTCGGGTTTGACCAGGTTACGAAGAGGATCACCCTGGCGGAGCGCGACCGCGCGGTGTTCTCTGTGTACCTCCGCCACGAACCGGCGGCGATCGTGGTGAAGGACTTTGAGATGGTGATTACCGGAGCCCAGGTGTACAGTGCGCCCGCCGGCGCGGCCGACGGCGTCGACTACGGACCCACGGCCGCGCCCCTCGGCGTCGACTCCGCGCCGCCGCCGCCGGCCGAACCTATGAGCCCCCATGTCGCCCCCGTTCGCGCGGGCGAGGCTCCCATGGCCGTGCCCGCGCCCACGCAATCGGCGAGCGCCGCGAGATCCCCGGCCCCGCACGTGCGCTCCTACTTTCCCGAGGCCCTCTACATCAACCCCGAGATCCTCACCGACGGGCACGGCAACGCCGGCATCTCCATTCCGCTGGCCGATTCCATCACCACCTGGCGCATGGCCATGGTGGCCTCGACGGCGCGCGGCGCGCTCGGCAGCGGTACTGCGGGCCTCAAGGTCTTCCAGGGTTTCTTCGTCGACCTCGACCTGCCGGTCACGCTCACCCAGGGCGACCGCGTGTCGATTCCCGTGGCGGTCTATAACTACTCCCGCGCGCGCGGCGACGTCGGCCTGCAACTCGAAGCCGCCGATTGGTACCGCCTGGTGGACGACGTGCCCGCCAAGACCGTCACCGTCGAACCGGGCCGCGTGGGCGGATTGCAGTTCACGCTGGAAGCCACGCGTATCGGCAAGTTCAAACTCACGCTGGCGGCGCGCATGGGCGGCGGCGCGCGGCGCGCGGATATGGTGGTGCGCGAGATCGAAGTGGCGCCCAACGGCCGCGAGTGGAGCCAGGTGTTCAACGGGCGCCTGGAAACTCGGGCGAGCCACACGGTGCGCTTCCCGGCGTCGGCCATTCCCGACTCGAGCGCCATCCTGGTGCGGCTCTATCCGGGTCCGCTGAGCCAGGTGATCGAAGGCATGGACAGCATTCTGCGCATGCCCTACGGGTGCTTCGAGCAGACGTCCTCCGCCACCTACCCCAACGTGCTGGCGCTCGATTACATGAAGCGCACCGGGAAACTGACGCGCGAAGTGCATGCCAAGGCCGAGGCCTTCATCGCCAACGGCTATCAGCGGCTGCTGACTTTCGAGGTGCCGGGCGGCGGGTTCTCGTTGTACGGCCACGCGCCGGCCGACAAAACCCTGACGGCGTACGGGCTGATGGAGTTCGCCGACATGGCGAAGGTTTACGAGGTGGACCCGCGGCTGATCCAGCGGACCCAGCAGTGGCTGGCCGCGCAGCAGCAGCCCGACGGAAATGCGACATAGCCCCGGTCATCCGTGGTTCGGTTCTCCTCGTGACCCTCGGCCTCGGCCGAAGAGTTCTGGTAAACGAGGCGTATCGTCATGCCTTCGAGAGGAGCGCCGGAATCATCGACAACCCACACTTGCCACCTCGGGGCGGCTAGATATGGGATGGGGATCAGCGCGACTGCGACGAACGCTACGCCGGCTATCCACGTCCGAGTGATCGCTCGCGCCGTCATCTCCTGCTCCTCGCATTTATAGCACACAGTTGGGGCTTGTGCCGCGGCCGGGATCGGGGATGTGCGATCAACCGTCTCTCACCCCCAATCCCGTCACCGGCGTCCCCCCGAAACGGATGGCGCGGCCGGGCGAGCCCGCACCGGGCCGGTTTCGGGCGCGGGAATCGCCCGACAGTACTTCGGTTCCAGGACGGCCGGTCTGCTGGCCGGGGGCGCTTGGGGTAAACACCGCCCTGAGGTGGGGCTCACCGGGAGTATGCCGGACCTGGTTCAGAAAACCAGGGCCGGGGCCGATAAGAAAGGTGTGGATCAGGGCACCGATGTCACCACGGAGTTGCGTTCGCTTGCCGCCGCCACGGGAGCGAAGGACGGGCCGAATCCAGTCGAACCCGGGCGGCTGCGGCTGCGGGTTCTGGTAGCGGAAGACAACCCGGTCTTCCAGGCGATGCTGCGTAACATTCTGGGCAAGTGGGAGTACGATGTGGTGACGGCCCGCGACGGGGAGGAAGCCTGGAAGATCCTGCAGTCGGAAGACTCGCCCCGGCTGGCGATTCTCGACTGGATGATGCCCGGCCTCGATGGCCTGGAGATCTGCCGCCGGGTGCGCGATGCAAAACGCGAGCCGTATGTCTACATCGTGCTGCTGACGGCGCGCACGGAATCGCGGGACTTGGTGGAGGGCATGGATGCGGGCGCCGACGACTACCTCACCAAGCCATTCCGCAACCACGAGTTGCGGGTGCGGTTGCGCGCCGGGACGCGCATTCTAGACCTCCAGGAAGAGCTTCTCCGGGCGCGGGAAAGGCTGCGGGAACAGGCTACCCACGACGCCCTGACCGGACTGCACAACCGTGCGGCCATTCTGGATATCCTGCGAAACGAACTGGCGCGCAGCGGCCGCGAGGGCCAGCCGCTGGCCGTGCTGCTGGCGGACCTCGACCGCTTCAAGCTGATCAACGACACCTACGGCCATTTCGCCGGCGACGCCGTGCTGCGCCAAAGCGCGCAGCGCATGAAGTCCGCCCTGCGCCGTTACGACGCCCTGGGGCGCTATGGCGGCGAGGAATTCCTGATGGTGCTCCCCGGATGCGAGGGCTCGACGGCCTGCCGCCAGGCGGAACGCATCCGCGAAGCTGTGGCGGCGGGGACCATGGAGAGCGACGCCCAGCGCCTGCGCGTCAGTTGCAGCATCGGGGTGGCGTGCCGCGAAAAGCCCGCTCCCGAGGATGCCGATGGCATGGTCCGCGAGGCCGATACGGCGCTCTATGTGGCCAAAAACCTGGGGCGCAATCAGGTGGCCGCCTTCGCCGCACAACCCGTCTGACCCCTCAGCCTTCCAGCTCCAGAGCGGCCAGGCGCCGCTTGATCTCGCTCAACTCCCCCCGCAACTCCGGTAACCGGGCCAGCCAGGCGAGTTGCTCCAGGTGCTGGCGCAGGGGACGCGCCGGGGTGCCCCATACGGTCTCGCCCGAACGCACGATCTTGGACGTCAGGACGCCGCAGCCCGAACCCAGCACCGCCCGCGATTCGATGCGAGCCTTGTCGCCGACGCCCACCTGCCCGCCGATTACCGCGTGGTCTTCCACCACCACGCCGCCCGAGAAACCGGTCTGCGCCGCCACCACCACATGGCGCCCGATGCGGCAGTTGTGGGCCACGTGCACCAGGTTGTCGAGCTTGGTGCCTTCGCCGATCGAGGTGACGCCGAGGGCCGCGCGGTCCACGCACGTGTTGGCGCCGATCTCCACGAAATCGCCGATCTCGACCCGCCCCACCTGCGGGAACTTGTGCCAGCGGTCGTCCTCCAGGACGTAGCCGAAACCGTCGGCGCCGATCACCGCGCCGGCGTGCAGGATGGCGCCGCGCCCGATATCCACGTTGTCGTAGACCGTCACGTTGGCGTGGAGTACGCAGCCCTCGCCCAGCACCACCCGCTTGCCCACCACCGAGCCGGCGCCGATGCTGGTCGCCACGCCGATTCGCGATCCGTCGCCGATGACGGCGTGCGGCCCGACGTACACCATGGCGCCGAGCGCGACGTCCTGGCCGATGACCGCGGTGGGGTGGATTCCGGGTTTGAGTTCGACGGTGGGATAGAACCGGCTCATGGCGCGCGCGAAGGCGGTGCGCGGCTGGGGGACGCGAATGACCGTGCGGAAGCTGGGACTGGGCCAATCGAGGGGCGCCAGCAGGCACCCGGCCGCCGAGCGCCCCGCCTGCGAGGCGGCTTTGCGCGTGCCCACGAACGCGATCTCGGTGGCGCCGGCCGTTTCGAGCGGGGCGGCGCCTTCCAGTTCCTTCTCGCCGTCGCCTTCGAACGTGGCGCCCAGCCATTCCGCCAATTCGCGAACCCGCATGGGTCGATTGTAACGCCAAGGCTCGCGCCGGGGAGGTCTGCGGAAACCGGTGGGGCGGACCCCCTGGTCCGCGCGGGACGCCCTCGTCCCGCATCCTGACGAACGGCAGCGGCATCTTGCAGGGCGCGGGCAGGCCGGCGGGGGCGCCGGCCGCGGACCGGGGGGTCCGCCCCACCATATAGAATGTCTGAAGGGGATATTTCCACCCGGCGGCGGGCGCCACATTTTTCGAACCGGCGGGCCGCCCGATTCGTAGGTATTTAGAAGACTTGAGGTATCAATCGCATATGACTCGTGTCCAATCCGCTGTCGCCATTTTGCTGTGCTTCCTGATGGGTTCGCCCGTTTTTGGCCAGACCGAGGGACTGACCCTCGAAACCGGCCAGGGCTTCTTCCATAGCCTTGGCCGTCCCTACCGCGTCCGGCCAGTGGCGGAGGTGAGTTTTGCCGACTCGCTGCGCGTCGAAAAACTGATGCGCGCCGGCACCATTTACCTGTCGCTGCGCGACGCCATAGCGCTCGCCCTGGAGAACAACCTGGATATCGAGAGCGTCCGCTACAATCCCAAACTGGCGCGGGCCGACCTGTTGCGCGCCAGCGCCGGACAGTTGATTCGCAACGTGAGCTCGAATATCAGTTCGGGCGCCAGTTCGGCGTCGCCGAACGTGCAGTCGAGCGCCGCGGCCGTGAACAACGTCAGCGGCTCCAGCGGGTCGAGCGGCGGCACCACCGTGCTCAGCGGTTTGAACATCCAACTGGCCGGCGCGGCGATTCCCAACGTCGAACCCACGGCCTATGCCCAGTTGGGGTTCAGCCATACCACCCAGATCAATGCCTCCAACTTCGTCTCCGGGACGGCGGCGCTGACTGCGTCGGGGAAAAACCTGGTATATGGCCTCCAGCAGAGTTTCTGGACGGGCACCACCGTGCAGTTATACTCCAGCAGCACCTTCGGGTATAACCAGAACGCCAGCACCGCGCAGTTCAACCCGGTGGACTACGGGAGCGTGAATCTGGCTATCACGCAGAACCTGCTGAACGGTTTCGGCCTGGCGGTCAACAAGCGCGCCTACCACAAGGCGGTGAACAACCTGCGGACCAACGACCTGGTCTTCAAGGAGCAGGTGATCGCCACCGTCGCCAACGTGGTGAACCTGTACTGGGACCTGGTCACCTTCGACGACGAACTGAAGGTCCAGCAGGAGACCCTGCGCCTGGACACCCAGCTTTACCAGGACAACAAGAAACGGGCGGAGTTGGGCGCCATCGCCCCCATCGACACCATTCAGGCCGAAGCCGACATGAAGGCCCAGCAGCAGAACGTGATCACGCAGGAATCGCAGGTCTTGCGGCAGGAGATGATCCTGAAAAGCGTGCTGACGCGCAACGGGCTGGACAATCCGCTGGTGGTGGGAGCGCGGATCGTGCCCACGGACCATATCGACGTGCCGGAGCAGGATGCGCTGATGCCGGTGCAGGACCTGATTGCCGAGGCCATGAAGAGCCGGCCCGAGGTGGAACAGAACCAGATCGTGCTGGAGAACGCGCGCCTGGACCTGCTGGGCGTCAAGAACAATCTGCGGCCCTCGCTGCAGGCCGTGGTCAACCTCTCCGACGCCGGTCAGGCCGGTACGGCCATCCCGGCCAACGCCGGGCCTTACGGAATCAACTACTATTTTGCCGGCGGTTACGGCACGGTGCTGAACCAGGTCTTCTCGCGGAATTTTCCAAGTTATAGCGCCAGCATCGCGCTGACCATTCCGATTCGCAATCGCGCCAACCAGGCCGACCTGATCACCACCGAGCTGGGCTACCGCCAGTCGCAGATCCAGGACCGGCAGTTGCAGAACAACATCAAGCTGAGCGTGCTGAATGCCTGGACGGATTTGCGCAACGCGCGGGCGGCGTACGAAACCAGCATCGTGGCGCGCAAACTGCAAGACGAGACGCTGGCGGGCGCGCGGCGGCGGTATGAACTGGGCACGAACACCATCCTGGACGTGGTAATCGCCCAACGCGACGACACCACGCGCCAGCTTTCGGAAGTGGACGCGCGCAACCAGTACCAGCGCGCGCGAACCAACCTGCAGCAGATCGAGGGCAAGACCCTGGACGCCTATGACGTGGATCTGGACGAGGCCCGCACGGGCCAGGTGAAGCGCGCGCCGGACGCCCTGCCGCCGGGTGACGGGCACTAGGTCTTCGACCGCGTGATTTGGCGCCTTTGCCGGGCCGCTCGCTCACGTTCGCGGTTCTGCCCGGAACCGCGAGCGTGAGCGAGCGGCCCGTGGCCAACGAACGGGATCTTGCGGTCATGGCACTAGGACGTTGTATCCTGAGGGGTGGCACGAATCTATCCGTTTCAACCCTACCGATACACCGGGAAGGCCGGCCCGCTGGCTGGTCTGGTCACTCAGCC
>Ga0182027_10009135_pt1 | contig 14297 bp, 13 predicted proteins | sample 712E1DmetaG_FD_121300 | JGI IMG/M metagenome (GOLD analysis project Ga0182027, IMG submission 121300) | Permafrost microbial communities from Stordalen Mire, Sweden - 712E1D metaG (Illumina Assembly) | ecosystem: Environmental > Terrestrial > Soil > Wetlands > Permafrost | place: Sweden...
AAGATCGCTGTTCAGTCCAACTATAAGAAAATCACCTAGTGCTCTGGCTTTAATAAGATAATCAACATGTCCTGAATGCAGTATATCGAAACAACCGTTAGTAAAAACCAGTTTTTTATTTTGATTTTTAAGATCCTGTCTAATTCTAAGAACTTCCTCTCTGTCCCTAATCACACTCATTATAAATCATTCCTGATAGTGTCAAAAAGTTTATCCTGTTCAATAGGAATGATACCCACTTCTTCACACACAATTCCGCCGGCATAATTAGCAAGGTATGAGGCTTCAAAAATATCAGCATCAGCAGCAAGAGCCATTGTTAAAGTAGCAATAACAGTATCGCCAGCACCCGAAACATCGGCAACTTTCTGTGCTTTAGTTGGCATCCTCTGTTCAGGTTTACCTTTTTCAAAAATAGCAATACCTTCTTCACTTAAAGTAAGGAGAACATATTTTGCATTTAGTTTTTCGAGAATAGTGCTGCCAGCAGTTTTAAGTTCGGCATCAGTATTGATCTTTAGACCTAGCACATCTCCAGCTTCCTTCCTGTTGGGTTTAAAAACAGTTACATCTTTATATAAGAAGAAATTATTAAACTTAGGATCGACAGTAATGATTTTATTTTTATTATTTGCCAGGTTAATAATTTTATTAATAAGATTTGCAGTTAATACACCCTTATTATAGTCCTGAAGTATTATTCCATCAAATTCATCAATATGTTGTTGAAAGTAAGCAAATAATTTTTCTTCGACCTCAGGATCAAGATCTGCTTTACTTTCTTTATCAATTCTTACTAAATGCTGGTTATGCGCTATAATTCTTGTTTTTGTTGTAGTTGGTCTGTTTTTATCAATTATAAGTCCGGAAGGATTTATATTAGCTTCTTTTATCAGAGTGGAAAATATTTTACCATCATTATCATTACCGACCACACCGATGGGGAAAGGGATGCCGCCAAGTTTAATAATATTCAGAGCCACATTGGAAGCACCGCCGAACCGGTAAAACTCATTATCCACTTCAAGAACAGGTACCGGGGCTTCAGGAGAAATTCTTTTAACTTCTCCCCAGAAATAACAATCCAACATCATATCGCCTACAACGGCGATCTTAAGTCCGGAAAATGATTTTTTTAATTGATTTAGTCTTTCTTTTGAAATATTTATCATTAAGGTAATTTCTTTAATTTAAGATGTAAAAATAAGGATAAATAATGGTTTAGAAAATTTCAGGGCTATAGATTTTTCTTTCTTTTCTTTGAAACTTCTTTTTTATTTATTTCTTTTTTCCCTTCCAATGAAGCAAACTGGCTAAAGAACTTCAGGCGAACCAATCCTTTGTCGCTTCCGATCCAGAGATCTTCACCGTCAAAATAAAGGGAATATATTGTTGAAGTAACAATATTAAGAGTATTTAAATCAACAGGGTAAATTCTATTTGTAAATCTGTCAATGAAAACTAACCCTTTACCGAACTCTTTTTTGTTTTTACGGTCGAAAGAATATTCACCCGCCCAGATGTAATTTCCGACACGGGCAAGACAATAAATCCCGTTAGCAGGAAGCCCGTCTGCTTTAGAGATCCTGTCCCAACGGAATTTCCTGTTAAACTTATAGATACCTCCCATATTAAATCTGGGTTGTTGAGCGGTAACAAATTCATCGGTAGCAAACCAAACATCATTATCTTCAAACAGCATATCATGGACTGAAACGGCGTCTCCCTCGTCGCTGAACCCTCCGTTTTTATTAGTTAAAAATGACCATGAATTTTTATCGTCTATGTCTTTATTTTTATTATAAATATGCACGCCGGATTCCGAACCAAACCAGATAAGGCTGTCACCGTCAGGTTTAATTGAAATAATATTATTGGTCTTTGAATCATTATGGTCAGATATATCATAATCATTATATTTTTGTTTAGCAACATCAAGACGTGTAAGGTTTATGAATCTGCCTATCCATAGGGCATTTTGCGAAGGATCATAATACAGAGATCTTATCCAGTTACCCATTTCGCCACCCTGAGCAAATTTCCTTTTTCTCCATTGATCCTTTTTTTTATCATAGGTAAATAGTCCATCACCGGAAGCTGCCCAGACATAATCTTTACTTACAGCAAGATTATAGAAGAGATCATTTTCAAGATTCTCTTTTTTGGTGGAAAAGTTAAACCATCTATCATCCTTTTTGGAATACCGGAAAATCCCCTGCCCATAAGTTGCCACCCAGATATAATCACCATCTCCTTTAATTGATTGTATAGAAGCATTCTCAAGATATAGTTGTGATTCGGCTTGCGGGAATATAGAAATAGTAAAAAGCTGAATGAAAAGATACAGTATAAAAAACCTGAACATTATATCATCCGGATCAAGTAATAAAAAAAATTAATAACTTTCCTCTTTCGATGGAAAGTTTTGCTTCCTGACATCATCAATATATCCTTTAACTGCTTTCCCTATTTCCTCAGCTAATGAAGCATAATACCGTACAAACCGTGGATGGAAATCAACATTAAGACCAAGCATATCAGGAGTAACCAATACCTGACCATCACAATAAGGTCCCGCGCCTATTCCGATTATTGGAATTTTGACTGATTCGGTGACTTTCTTTGCTAATTCAGCGGGAACTTTTTCAAGTACAATGCTGAATGCGCCAGCCTGTTCTATTACCCTGGCATCCTCAAGTATTTCTTCAGCCTCCTCTTTGTTTTTACCTCTTTCGCGGTAACTTCCAAACTGATGAATGCTTTGCGGCGTTAATCCAATATGTCCCATTACAGGAATACCTGCCTGAGTAATTTGATTTATAGTTTCAGCGAGTCTTTTACCACCCTCAAGTTTAACGCCGCCGGCAGGAGTTTCTTTCATTATTCTTCCGGCATTCCGGAATCCATCATTTACTCCTAACTGGTAAGACATAAACGGCATATCAACAATCAGCATTGATCGGCTGATTCCTTTGCTTACTGCTTTAGCATGATAAATCATTTCATCCATTGTGACCGGAAGAGTAGTGTCATTACCCTGAAAAACATTTCCAAGCGAATCACCAACAAGAATTAAATCAATACCTGCCTCGTCCAAAAGTTTAGCTGTAATAAAATCATAAGCTGTAAGGCATGTAATTTTAATATTATTCTTTTTAAGAAGCGATAGAGTTTTTGTAGTAACTCTTTTTATTTCTTTTTCTGTGCTCATAATTTAATTACCCGTTAAAGTTAAAATGTCCTTATAAGAAGGTTCTTCCAAAAAATTAATATTGTAATAATTTTTGAAACCTTTTTTCAGTGAGGAAGCAAGCCGGTCAAAATCGATTTCTTTATTTAAGATTTCATCAAGACCAATAGTATTTTCTTCAATTTCGTCTTTGATATCTTTTTTATCCAAATCTGATACATTAAGATAATCAGTTATTCTTTTATGATACGGCCCGCACAATATTGATCCATGTTGAAGAATAACCCGTTCAAATTTCCTTTGTGCACTCCCTACAAGTTTTTTACCGGCAAATTTAAGTTCACTCTTGGCAGAAACAGCAAAACAAGCAGTACTTGCAGTATGTTTATACGCTTCAGAAAAGTTAGGCTGTTTGTTTTCCAATTCTATACAGGCAAACCTGCTGTCATAAATTTTCAGTCCATCAAGGAGGGCAAGATTCAGCTGTTGGTAAATATCCCTGGCTGAAGAAGTAAAATCAAGGGGATAAATAACAGAATATGTTAATTCCTCTGAATGAAGAACGGCACGCCCACCTGTAGGCCTAACCACAACATCGATATTGTCTTTTGCTGCAAGGTCAGAATTCACGGAAGTCAAAGGTTGATTTGCACCCAGCGAAATACAATATGGTTTCCACCTGTATAGCCTTAAAACTGCTTCCTCGTCCCTGTAATTTTTGGCAACGTGGAGATCAAAATCCATATTATATCTGCCAGTATTAAATCCGGAATTAATATAAACCCAGTTCATCATTATTATGATTTTTTATCCCTGTCAACTATGCCGGCCATAAGTTCAGCTTCGCAAACGAGGACATCATTAACATAGGCTTTCCCTTTCATGGTAAAGACTTTGCTTCTTTTATTAACCAGTTCAACATCAAAGAAAAGCTGATCTCCGGGTACAACTGGTTTTCTGAACTTTACATTATTGATCTGCATGAATACAACAAGCTTTTCTTCAAAATCGGGCAGAGCATTGAGAAGCAGTATACCACCAGTTTGAGCCATCGCTTCCACAATTAAAACACCCGGCATTACAGGCTGGCCGGGAAAATGACCCTGGAAAAAAGGTTCATTTACTGTAACCGATTTTACGCCTATCACTTTCTTATCTAATTCAAGGTGAATAATTTTATCGACTAAAAGGAAAGGATATCTGTGCGGAAGAATCCTTTGTATAGCATTTATATCAAAAACAACTCCTTCCTTTTTTACATATTGAAACTTCTTAACTAGCTTTTTCTGCTGGTACAGTTTTCTTACCTGTTTAGCAAATTCAACATTTGCTTTATGTCCGGGACGGGCAGCTAATATTTGTGCTTTAACAGGGACACCTATCAAGGCGAGGTCGCCAATAAGGTCTAATAATTTATGGCGGACCGGTTCATTTTTGAACCTTAATTCTTTATCATTCAGAATTCCATTTTTACCAAGAGTGATTTTATTACTAATACCTACCTTCTGCCTTATAATTTCAAGCTCTTCCTCACTGGCCTGCTTATCAACAATAACAATAGCGTTATCTATATCTCCTCCTTTGATAAGTCCGAAATTAACAAGTTCCTCAACTTCACTCAGGAAACAAAAGGTTCGGGCTGGGGCAAACTCATCTACAAATTCCTTTTCAAGATCAAATAATCCGGTATGCTGGCTGCCAAGAGCAGGATTTTGATAATCGACCATTACTGTAACTCTGTAGCTGTCAAGAGGTAAAGCAACAATATCAACTTGTCTTTCATCATTATGATATGTCACAGTTTCATCTATTATAAGATAATCTTTTGGTGCATCCTGCTGAACAAACCCGGCTTTCAGGAGTACTTCAACATAGAGCCTGGCACTTCCGTCTCCAACCGGTGGTTCAATACCGTCAAGTTCAATTATTATATTATCAATCTGAAGACCTACAATAGACGCCAGCACGTGTTCAACTGTATGCACTTTTGTATCACCAATCCCAAGAGTTGTACCTCTTGAAACATCCACTACAAAATCGGCATTAGCGGGAATTTCCGGATTATCAATCAGATCAGTTCTGATAAATCTGATACCGTAATTTTCCGGTGCTGGTTTGAAAGTCATTGTACAAGTTGTACCTGTATGTAAACCGACTCCAGACATGGAAACTGGTTTACCTATTGTTCTTTGAAGTTCTAGCATTCATAATCCTTGATTATTTTCATATAATATAAAAAACAAACGTTTAAGATAGTAAGACCTCGTCTGAAATACAATTGAAGAAGGAGGCTAAAGAATGGGGAAATTTGATGGTATTGACAAATATTATTTGGATGTCTTATCGGCTTTTGATTCCAGTTCCTTTATACGGGTTTCTAATGAGGCAATCTTTTCGGCATATTTAGGAAGATTACGAATATGGGCTTCTATCTGGAATGCATTCTTTACTTCCTTTGCCGGAGAACCGAAGTAAGTCCCGGGTTTCAAAATACTCTTGGAAACACCTGACTGGGCAATGAGAATAACTTTATCGCCAATTTCGATATGACCGGTAAGACCAACCTGGCCAAGGATATAGCAATTATTTCCGACTTTTGTGCTGCCGGAGATCCCCACCTGGGAAGATATAATTGTATTCTCCCCAATTGTAACATTATGAGCTATTTGGGATAGGTTATCAACTTTAGTTCCCTTTTTAATTCTGGTGGAACCTAAGGAAGCGCGGTCGACAGAAACGTTGGAACCTATTTCTACATCATCTTCTATTTCCACATTACCAATCTGCGGAATTTTATGGAATACACCATTCTCATCCTGGTCATATCCAAATCCATCAGATCCAATAACAGTATTAGCATGAATAATGCAACGGTTTCCAATTTTGCATTTTTCTCTTATGCTTATATTCTGGAAGAGTAGAACATCATCCCCAATTTCAACATCTTCAAGAATAACCGTATTATGGAATATTTTAACATTATCTCCGATTATACAACCCTTTGACACCACAACATTCTTTCCTGCAGCAAAATTCTTTCCGAATTTAACCGAAGAATCGATAAAGGCAGTGGGGTCTATTCCTGTTAAGGGAAATTCAGGTTTAAAGAAATGCGTCACTAAACTAAAGAACGCTTTATTTGGTTCTTCTGTTTCAATATAGGTGATATCCCCCCTTGTTTTAGGAAATCCATTCTTAACAATAACTGCTGAAGCTTTAGTAGAAGCGAGGTATTTCTCATAAGCCGGAAGATAAAGAAAAGTAAGCTCGCCTGATTTAGCTTCTTCAATCTTAGCCAGGTTATTAATAATTAAATTACCATCCCCGGTCAACGTTCCGCCAATAAAAGCGGCAACTTCCTGAAGAGTCAATTCCATAATTATAGTTTCAGCTTATCAAGTACTTTGGAAGTAATATCATATTTATCTTTGGCATAAAGAAGAAGGATATCGCCGCTTTTGTCAAAAACATAATCATAGTCTTCTTCAACAGCCACTTCTTTAATAGCAGAGAAGACTTTGTTCTGGACAGGCTTCATAAGTTCATCCTGCTTCTGGAACATTTCCCCATTAGTACCGAATTTCTTTTCCCTATAATCAGCCACCTGTTTTTCCAGTTTTACAAGTTCAGCTTCAGTTTCCGCGCGTGTCTGGTCAGTCATGATAAGCTTTCTTTTTTCATAGTCATCATATTTGGTTTTCCAGGTATTTTCAATTTTGCTAAGTTCTGTCTGCCATTCCTGAACAATGACATCGAGTTTTTGTTTAGCATCCTGCGCATCGGGTAATTTATCCATTATAGCATCAGAATCAACATAACCGATTTTAACCTGCGCTCTGGATAGGCCTGAGAAAACAAGTAAAATAAGGAATAAAGGAAAGAGAATACGTTTCATAAACACTCCGGAGTAGTTTTGATCAAATTATTTAATTAATGAGATCGTATCAAATTACATATGAAATTAACAATATTATTTTAATGAATCTACTCAAAAAAATGACATTTAAGTTTTTTCGCTTTTACATTGAACTCATCTATGAATTGAAATGTTTCCGAGTTCGGATTATAAATGTTATCCCCGCTTTCCCAATAAGTTGAGATAGGCAGCGGGAATAACAATTTCTAACCTTTGGCGATAGCCTCTGTTTTAAGAAAAACTATTTCTTGCCTCTTTTTAGCAAATCAAGAACCTGGTAAGTAACATCAAAAGAAGAATCAGCATAAAGTAAAATTACATCGCCGGTTTTATCAAAAACGAACTGCATTCCTTCTTTCTTGGCTACTTCGCTTATAGCTTTATAGATTTTTTCTTTGATAGGAGCAAATATTTTTTCATTCTCTTTATAAATATCACCCTGGCCCTGGGCAAATTTCTGTCTTTTGAAGGCTTCAATTTCCTGTTGTTTAGCAACTATAGTTTGCTCAACTTGTTTCTTTTTATCTTCCTTCATAGTACCTTGCTGTTTCTGATAATCAGCATACTGATCCTGAAGGTCTTTGGTCATACTGTCAGCCTGGGCTGTCCATTTGTTTGTTAAAGCCTCGAGATCACCCTGAGCTTTTATAGCTTCAGGCAATTGAGTAAGAATAACCTGAGAATCGACATAACCCAATTTCAAAGGTGTAGTCTGAGCGAAGACAAATGTGCTACTTAAAAAAAGAGCTATCAGGACTAAAAGATATTTTTTCACTTATATTACCTCAAATAATTTATGTATTAAATTTATTAAAATCCCTTACCAAACTGAAAATGGAAAAGCCAGGCGGGATCTTTACCGTCTACTGACATCCTGTCAAAACCATAACCTAAATCAAAACCTATTAATCCAATAGGATTTATCATAATTCTTGCACCGACACCAACAGATTTTTTAAGACTAAAGAAATCGGTATTTGCAAATTTCTCGAACACATTACCGGCTTCCGCAAAAGCAAGCAAATATAAAGGAATAGGATCCTGAGCAACTGATACCCTTAATTCAGCAGTATATCTTGTCATAACTCTGCCACCGTAAACAGTTCCATCAGAAGTTTTGGGGCCTATGGTTCTGTCATCATAACCTCTTAAAGGTTCAGTAGCAATAACAAGACCATTACCTCCCATGAAGAAATATTCAAATGGATTTATCTTTGTTTCAGAAGCCTTATCCAACTCCTGGAGGTAACCCATATTTGAAACCATATAAAGCGCTACTCTGTTGGAATTTAATAAGCGTTTATACCATTCCACTTTGAATCCCATTTTTAGATAGTTAACATCACCGGGAAGGAATGGTCCACCAGACAACTCGGCATCCAGCGAAACATTAGATCCTTTAGATGGGAAAGTAGGATTATCAATATCTCTTCGGCTGATTGTTGCACCCAATGTATATTGATGACTTACACCTACCGGATAAACGCCGCCACCATCTAATACGTCATTGTACTGGTATCTGAATAAACCCTGAATATAGAAATAATCATCTGGCCATTTTAATCTTCTTCCGAGTTTAAAGGTAACTCCAGCCTGACTTAAGTCATAGATATATTGCTGTCTTGTATCAAATAATTCTACACCTGCAAGAGTGGGAGTATCATACAACCAGGGTTCTGTGAATCCAAGAGTGAAAGTTCTGTAAATATTTCCAACGCCAAACTGCCAGTTAAAACTTAACACCTGACCACCACCAAGTGAGAATGGGTCGCTCATTGAAAAGTTGGTCAATGTAACACCAACCGAACCGCTGAACCCAAAGCTTCCGCTGTAACCTACTGATGCATTAAGGTAATCGCTTGATTTCTCTTCAACATGGAAAGCAACATTTACAGTACTGTCATTTTCCAGATTATAATCTATACCCTGTGGGCCATACAGTTTTTCAACATTGAAAAACTGAAGATTAGCGAGTTGTTGTACACTTCTGAATAGCAAAGCTCTGTTAAAATAATCACCAGGGATTGTATATAGCTCTCTTCTTATTACTTTGTCCATCGTTTTGTCATTTCCGGAGATATCTACCTTCCCAATACGGAACTGATTTTTTTCATCCATTCTAATTATAATATCAATTGAATCCGGTTCAACTTTTTGTTCAGTAGTTTTAAGGTTAAAAGTAAGATATCCGTTATCAAGATACATAGAAGAGATATCGCTTTGCTTTTCATTTTGTCTCAGATTTCTTTCGAACTTCTCATAGTCATAAATATCCCCTTTCTTAAAATCTAATCTTTCAGTTAAAGCTTCACTTGGAAAAACGGTATTCCCCTGCCAAACTATATTTCTAATTTTATATTGAGGTCCTTCATACACATTAATATAGATTTTCAGGTCTTTGTTACTATTAAAATATGCGAGAGAATCAGATACTACCCCTGCATCTCTATATCCATTTTTAAGATAAAAATCCTGTATAGCTTTTTTATCTTTTTCGAACTTTTCCTTATCAAACTTGGCACCGCTCCAGAATTTCCACCAGTGAGATTCCTCAATATCATTCATTGCCCCTTTCAGATCGCCTTCTGTAAAAGCTTTATTGCCTATAAAATGGATTTCTCTTACTGTTATTTTTGCATTCTCATTAATTTTAAGTTTAATAAGAATTCTATCTTTTATTTTTTCGATTAAGTTTGAATAAGTAATATCGCCGTATGGATATTCCTGGGTATATTCATCAGCAAGATCTTTTTCGTTACGCCAGATAACATTTATACCTTTTTTTGTAGTGTCAGCAGTATAGTAGCGATAAACCATTGCATTGACATCAGCATTCAGATAACCATCGGTAGCATAATTTGTGAGTAATTTCTGTTTAAGTCTGACAAGATCTACAGGCCTTATAATTTGTCCTCTTATAAACCCGGCTTTATTATCTATATCGGAAGTGCTAAGATCATCATTTCCTTCAATAACAAGTTTTTCAAAGCGGGAATTTTCCTTAACAACAATTTTCAGAAAGACCCCGGTTTGAATTTGTTTATCAATAAGGATCTGGATATCCGAAAAAATATTAAGAGACCAGAGTTGTTTAATTGCATTAAGGGTTTGGTCACCAGGAACCTGGATTTCATCATTAACCTTTAACCCGCTGTTAGCAATTATAGTAGAGGCATCTGCTGATTTGTTCCCTTCAACCGTGATTCCTAATATTTTAAAACTTGATCTGGTAGATTGAGAAAAAGAAATAGTTGAAAATAAAATCGCTATGAGGATAATATTTTTAAACAATTTCTTTAGGAAGGTTTGAGACATTCTTTAAGCCTTTTTCATTCTTTTTAAGTTGTTCACTAACTTTACCGAACCTGCGTTCCCTTTTTTGGAAATTCCTGACAGCTTCGTACAATTTTTTCCTTCTGAACTCGGGCCAGAATACATCCGAAATAAAAAATTCGGTATAGGCAATCTGCCAGAGTAAAAAGTTACTCACCCTGAATTCACCGCTGGTTCTAATTAGCAGGTCAGGATCAGGAAAATCCTTAGTCGTTAAATGATCTGATATACATTTTTCATCAATATCGGCGACCGATAAAGATTTATTTTCAATTTCACCGGCAATACTTTTCATTGCCTCTAAAAGTTCCCATCTTCCGCTATAACTAAGTGCTATGTTAAGAACCATTTTATTATTATTTCTGGTCTTATCCATAGCGTCGAAAAGCTCTTTTTGAACTTCTGAAGGTAAAGCTGCAATATCGCCGATACTAGTGAGTTTAATGTTATTTTCATTAAGCTCATCTGCCTCATTCCTTAGGCTCCTTAAAAGAAGACGCATGAGAGTCGATACTTCATCTTTAGGTCGTTTCCAGTTCTCTGTAGAAAAAGTATATAGAGTCAAATATTTTACTCCCAGTTCAGCACAGGCCTTTACAATGTCCTTCACTGATTCCACTCCTTTAGAGTGGCCAGCTACTCTTGGAAGACCTTTTTTCCTTGCCCATCTACCATTACCATCCATGATAATGGCTATATGAGAAGGAATTTCACCCGATTTCTTTAATTCATTCTGAAGCTTTATATCGGATTCCGGTTGTAGTTTACCCAACTTATTTCCTAAAAATTCAAAAAGCCTGTAAAATTAACCTTATGATTCTTTAATGTCAAGGTAAGTAATAAATGAACTTACCTCATATTTAGAGTATAAAGTTAGGAATAATGTTCAATTTAAAAAAGGTAAAAGTGCAGTCTTTATAAAAAAAACCTAAAATAGTTGAAAAATGTGCTTTTAGAAAATGACCAGCGCCTTTAGTATATTTGTGCTTTATTAATGAAAATTAATTATGGAACTGATAGAAAAGCTAAAAAGAATAAAAGACCGCTTTGAGCAGATAAACCAACAATTGGCTGATCCTGCTTTCATGAATGACAGGGATAAGATTGTAAGCCTTAGCCGCGAAAGGAGCGATTTAACCGGAATTATTAACGCTTATGAAGAATATTCTGAAATAATAAAGAATATTGAAGGAAATAAGGAGCTTATTTATTCAGGTACGGATAAAGAACTTGCATCCCTTGCCCAATCTGAGCTTGAAGAATTGGAAGAAAAGAAGGAAAAACTTGAGGAGAGCATAAAACTTCTTCTGCTTCCCAGGGATCCTCTTGATAATAAAGATATTATTATGGAAATAAGGGCCGGCACCGGCGGTGAGGAGGCAGCGCTTTTTGCATCAGATCTCTTCAGGATGTATTCCAGATATGCAGAAATTAAGGGATGGAAAACGGAACTGGTTGATGTCAGCGATACCGGATTGGGTGGAATTAAAGAAGTGGTTTTTTCTGTTAACGGACAAAGTGTTTACAGCGAGATGAAATTCGAGAGTGGCGTGCATAGGGTGCAGCGTGTTCCCGAAACTGAAGCTAACGGACGGGTACATACTTCGGCGGCCTCTGTGGCTGTTCTCCCGGAAGCTGAGGATGTACAGATTGATATTGACCCTAAGGACATTAAGATTGATATCTTCCGTTCCGGCGGTGCAGGAGGACAAAATGTTAATAAAGTTGAAACTGCCGTACGTATGACGCATCTTCCCACCGGACTTGTCGTACAGTGCCAGGATGAAAGATCTCAATTAAAGAACAGGCAAAAAGCAATGAAGGTCCTGCGTGCCCGGCTTTATGATTTGAAATTAAAAGAGCAGAATGCGGAGATATCCGCCGTAAGAAAAAATATGGTTAAGAGCGGCGACCGTAGTGATAAAATCAGGACTTATAACTATCCTCAGAACAGAGTCACTGACCACAGGATTGGACTTACTCTTTATAATTTATCCGGTATCATGAATGGCGATATGTCCGAACTTATTGAAAACCTGAAAATTGCCGATAGAACTGAAAAACTTCAGGCAAGTAATGAAGTTTAACAAGAAATTTAGATAAAAGGATAAATGATATGCAGACTATTGAAGGAGATTTGAACATAAATGGCAAAAGATTTGCAATAGTCTTAGCACGCTTTAATGAATTTATTGGTTCCCAGATGCTGGATGGTGCTCTTGACTGCTTTAAAAAACAAGGTGTGCCTGAACAGGATATTATTCTTGTCAAAGTACCCGGTGCTTTTGAAATACCCCTCGCAGCAGATAAGCTTGCCGCCTCAGGGAAATATTCTGCTATTATTTGTCTGGGTGCTGTAATCAGGGGCGGAACACCTCATTTTGAATATGTTGCCGGAGCCGCAGCAACAGGTATTCAGCAGGTCTCACTCAAATACGGTGTGCCGGTTGTTTTTGGAGTCTTAACAACAAATGACGTTGAGCAGGCAGTTGAGCGGGCTTCCACATCTAAAATGAATAAAGGTTATGATGCAGCAATGGTTGCTATAGAAATGGCTAACCTCCTTCCTCAACTTTAGCCAATTATCCCACTTCTTTTCTTTTACCCTTTCCCCTGAGTATATCATACTATACTCTATCCTATGTCAATAAACCTTCTTTACTATATTTTAGCGGGTATTTACCGGGAATTAGCAGGTATTTAGCAGGTAAAATTTTTAGGGATTATATGGGATAGATTGAAATATTTACTTCATCTATAATTTTATAATGTACAATAAATTTATTTTATTGTCAATAGAAATAAAAAAATATTTATAATTCTGAATGATTTTTATCCCCATTATTCCTTGTCTTAATGAATGCAGAAATAATATTTTCCTTAAAGGAAAATAATCTTGAATTGATTATTTTAAAGAGGGTTAATTATATATTTTAACATGCTTTAGGAGGTTGGGAATGCCTGAAAATAAAAAGAAAACAATAGTTGAGTTTGCCGGGGGGCTAAAAGATTTAGTTATTAAAGTTGGAGGGAAGATAGTTTATTCGGGGGAAAAGGAGTATAAAAGCAAAACCCATGAGTCCGAAAAGGCAATGATGGGGTTAGCTCAGATGGCAATGGTTTCCAAATTCGCCAGCTGCATATACAATGTACCTGCATTACGATATATTTGGAAGTATTCACGTTTCAGGAAAACTGATAGGGCGGGAGTTAACAAGTATTCTGACGAAAAGAGCAAATCCGGTAAACCGTCAACATATAATAAAATTGTTTCTGCAAACAGAAGGGGGTTATTAAATGACCTGCGTCCTAATTCGAATAATATGATTGTCCCCCATACGATTGATACATTATCTAAAACTAAAGCAATTTTAAGCTATGAGGGGATTAAGATAAAAAATGATTATCCGGAAAGTTTTTTCATGTTTCCATATGCTCAGCAGAAGATGACTCCGGTGGGAATAATTTGTCCTTTTGATCCAAAAAAGAAGAGCAAGACACGATTTGAGATGATATCCAAATGGTACGATATTGAAGAATTCACCCCACGTAAATATGCCGAATTTTTCTTCAGGTTTGATACAAAGGATGTTGAGATAATGAGTAAATACAGTAATTGTATAGCATATTTTACTTTTGTGGAGAATAGTAATAGCGGGATAAAAACAAAGTGGTATCAATTCGGTTCTGAGGAATTTTCATTGGGCGGATATCCGGAAAAAGAGATAGTATTCAGGCAGGATCCGGCAGAAGTCAGAACAAATGAAAAGTATTATTTAAAAGAGTAATATAGAGGATTATTTGTTTATTCCTTTAATGATGTCTTTGAATAATTGATGGAACAAACTTAAACTTTAA
>Ga0182027_10009136_pt1 | contig 14297 bp, 15 predicted proteins | sample 712E1DmetaG_FD_121300 | JGI IMG/M metagenome (GOLD analysis project Ga0182027, IMG submission 121300) | Permafrost microbial communities from Stordalen Mire, Sweden - 712E1D metaG (Illumina Assembly) | ecosystem: Environmental > Terrestrial > Soil > Wetlands > Permafrost | place: Sweden...
AATGCGGTCGTAGGCGCGGGCGCTTAAGTTCAAATCCGCCATGGCAAACTTCAGCAGTTCCTTCGTCGTCTCGTCCAGGGCGCAGTAGCTTTTCAATTCGCGCGGACCCATGCGCGCGTTGCAGGTGATCTTGCGCTTGTTGGCGAAGCGGGTCTGCTGCCTTTCCCGCGCCGCCACGACACGCTGTCGAATGGCGGCGGAATCCTCGCCCGTCCGCTCGCTGCTGATCTCGCGGAATTTGACCTGGGGGACTTCGACGTGGAGATCAATTCTGTCCAGCAAAGGGCCGGAAATGCGGCCCAGATAGTTTTGAATCTCGCGCGGGGAGCTGCGCGAGTCCCCCGGCATTTTTCCGTCTGGCGTGCGCGACGTTGCCTTTTTGTGAAAGGATCGTGAACGTGGAACGGCAGGACATTTCCCCCGTCTGGACCCGCAGTTTTCCGGTTTCAAAAGAACCCAAAACCATCGGCGAGCAGTTGAGAAAACGCCGATATGATCTTGGAATTCGGCAGTCGGAAGTCGCTCAGCGGCTAGGGGTTAGCAAGCGAACCTTGAGCCTGTGGGAAACGGACATTGTTTACCCTACATGGGCTTACCAATCCCGCCTGGTCGAGTATCTCGGTTGCGATCCGTTCACCAATCCGGCCCTTGGAGGCCCCAAAGGCAACGAATCCTCATACGTTGCCATTTTAGCACCGACAGGCCCCCAGACCCTTGGGCAACGAATCAGAAAACGGCGTTTGGAATTGCGGAAAAACCGGAAGGAATGCGCCAAAGAACTGGGGGTGAGCGTCAAAACCCTTTGGGCTTGGGAAACGGGCCGCTGCCAACCCTGTGCCGATCATTTGGAGCGGGGTGTCACGTTCCTCGGAATTGACTCGGCAGTGCCAAAATGACCCTATCGCGCCGTATTCTTGCGGGCGCAATTTTATGTTGATTCACAGCCACAACTGGCGGTCAATGATGAATGCCACCTTTATGAAATCGTTAGCGCCACCCGACAGCCATCATTTCTCCGCAGCCATTGGCTGGCTTGGACTTGGCAACTGGCGGGAGGCGAATGAGGAATTGGAGGCTATTACCCCCGCTTTCCGCGCTCACCCCGACGTGTTGGAACTCCGAATGCAAATCTACGCCAATGCCGGTAAATGGGAGACGTGCGTCGACATCGGGAATGCCCTCGTTCAGGCGGTTCCCGAACGTCCCTTCGGCTGGATTCACCGCTCATACGCTCTCCATGAATTGAAGCACACCCAGGAGGCCGCCGACCTCCTGAAGCCGGCCGCAGACCGCTTTCCAGATCAATGGCTCATCCGTTACAACCTTGCCTGTTACGCCTGCCAGCTTGGCAACCGGGAGGAAGCATGGCAATGGTTGGAAGCCGCTTTCGACTTGGGCGACCCCAAAGAAGTGAAGCTCATGGCTTTGGAGGACCCAGATTTGGAAAAGTTTTGGGCGGAAATCGGGGAAATTTGAATCAAGGGCCGGACTGTCGTACTCTCCGCAATATGAAACGTGTGATTCTCTCATTGCTTTTGGCCTGTGCGCTCGCAACCAGCGGCTCTCAATCCTGGGCCGGGGCGCCGCCCAGCATCGAAGTGTTCTTTTCGCCCCAGGGTGGCTGCACCGACGCGGTCGTCAAGGCACTGGACCACGCGACCAACACCGTCCTGGTCCAGGCATATTCATTCACCAGCGCACCGATTGCCAAGGCTCTCGTTGACGCCCACCGGCGGGGCGTCAAAGTGACGGTGATCCTCGACAAGAGTCAGCGAACGGAGAATTACAGCGAAGCCGATTTTCTACTCCACGCTGACATTCCAACTTTTATTGATGCACGCCACGCCATTGCCCACAACAAAATCATGGTCATTGACGCGCAGACTGTCCTGACCGGGTCGTTCAATTTCACAAAAGCGGCCGAGGAGAACAATGCCGAGAACCTGCTGGTGATTCACGATCCCGCCCTTGCTGCCACATATATCGCCAACTGGCACCTCCACGAAAGGCACTCGGAACCATACGCTGGAAAAGTGCAGCAAAGCGGGAACCGCAGGTGACCGGCTCCCTCCGTCAGGATTTGGTCCGCGGGAACCGTTGCATTCAACCTCGACGATTCAAGAGAATTAGCCCACACTTGGATTGTTGCTTATGGAAGGTAAATGAAAACTAGCACAAATTCAAATCCGGTCGAATCCGCTTCGCAGTCCGATCCGGGAAATGGAGATGCTTGGAAAAGGCTTTGGGGCGAGTTGCACGAGACCCGTTATGAGACACATTATGAAGAGTTCGTTCTGGAGGCGCTGCTTGAACGTTGGGAGCGTGCTTCCACCGTAAGCCGCTTCGTCGTTGCCATCACCGCTCCGACTTCGGCGATTTCTGGTTGGGCACTTTGGAACACTCCCGGATTCAGATATATTTGGGCAGCCATCGCCGGGACCGGAGCCGTCTTCGCGGTATTTGATGCCATTCTACATATGAACGACCGGATTAAAGAGCAAACGCTACTCCTCATCGAATTTCGCACACTCAGCACCGACCTGGCAACATTCAAAGCTCAGATGAACATCGGTGCTCTGTCTGGCTTCAATGCTTATGTGAATGCTTTTCTTGTCCTTCGGGAGCGATTAAGCAAGGCGAAATCGAAGCTCCGGGGCGATCTCTGGTATACAAAACACGTCCAAAACATCGCACAATCGCGCCTCAATGCGCTTTTCCCACGGTAATCATGCAAACAGAAAAGATCATCATCAGGTCGCCTCCATTGCCGGCACCCCCACCGCCTCCTCCGCCTCCTCCTCCACCCCCACCGCCTAGACCCTGAGAACCTCAGCATCCTCAGAAGCCAAAATAGCGATTGTCGGTAAACGCATGGCAATCGAAATCGGCCCTATTCCCGACTGCGAAGAAAATGCTCGGCGAGCGCCACCGCGTCAAAAATGTCCATCCGGCAATCATCGCTTGTCCAGAGCTTTGGCTTTGGAGGCAAACGAGAGAACAATTCTTCAGGGAAGCGAGCGGCCAGACATTCAGCCAGGGCGTATTTTGCCCCATTCTCATCCGACAGAAATCCAAGGTTCACCTGCTTGCGCGAATACCGCTTCACCTTGATCTTCTCATCCTTTGCCATAATGACAATTCCCTCGATCAAACCCCGTATCCGGGAGGAACGCCGTGACTCTTTTGGCCGGGTATCCTCAATCGCGATGACGGTCGGCTGGTAATGAGCGATCAGATCGCCAACTTTCGACAGGCAGCGCTCATTTTTATTTCCGCCCTCCACCGTTTTGACGCCCCAAGCAATCAGCTTGTTCTTCGCCTCCATCACCGCAAAGCCGCAACCAAAACTTGACGGCGCAATTCCCAAGACCTGGATGTATTTTGAACGTGAATTTATCATGGCTATTTTATTTGATTATTGCATTCTGCCGAGAGGATTGCGGCGAGAGATTGACGTTTTCGGATCGTCAGACCGTGCGTATTGCTGTGCAATTTTGTTTCTGCCAACATCTTCGCCCGCGCCTTCACATCATCGTGTGTTTTTTCCACAAAGCCGGAGAACAGTTCAGAAATTGGCCGTTGGTAAATGGCCTCATACGCAAGGGCGGTTTGCAGATCAGGGTCCAGGGTGAATCGTTCGTGGCGGCAGACTTTCGTGCCGTTTTGGAGTCCCAATAAAAAGGCCACTTCCGTTTGTGAAAGTGCCGTGCGTTTCCGATGGGACAGGAGATAATTTGGAAGATGTTCTGATGCCATGAAGTGTGTATGGGTGAACTTCGCTGGGGAGTCCAGAATGCAACACTAAAGGAAAACAATGGCACTCAGAAGACTGCGGTCTTTGCCGGAAACGGCAAACTCCATAAAAACCACCGAACCTTTTCAGGCTCGGTTGGTATCAACTATATTATGACATATCTATGAGTAAATAGCAAGTGTCGGCGCGGAAAATGGGGCGAGTTTGCCGGAAACGGCAAATTCCCCAGTCTATTTTAAACAGTGCTGCCCGCGCATTGTGAATGGCATGGAAGCGCCACAACAATTGAGTCACCAGGCGGTTGAGGAGTTCAAAGCCGTTTACCGCCAGGAATTCGGCCAGGATATTTCCCACGAAGAGGCCCAGGAAATGGCCCTTCGCCTGCTTCGCCTTTTTGATACGCTGCTTCAGCCACTTCCCAGCGATCCCCCAGACCAACGCAGCATCCGCAAGTCCCAGCGTTGACGTACCCAGACGGTACGTTAGCATGGTGTACCCCCAAGTTTGTCCCCATTCAAAACATCCCAATGTCAGACCCGCGATATTTCATCTATTGCCGAAAATCATCCGAAGCCGAAGACCGGCAGGTTCTTTCCATTGAATCGCAAGTCCGGGAGATCAAGGAACTTGCCGCCAAACAAAACCTGCCCGTGGTGGAGGTTTTGATCGAAGCCAAGTCCGCCAAGGAACCGGGGCGCCCGGTGTTTAATCAGATGATGCAGCGGTTGTATCGGGGAGAGGCGGCCGGGGTGATTTGCTGGAAACTGGACAGATTAGCCCGCAACCCCGTCGATGGAGGGGCGGTCATTTGGGCGATCAAACAGCATCGCATCAGAATCATCACGCCGGCACAAAGTTACGCCCATGAGGACGACAACATTATCCTCATGTATATCGAATTCGGCATGGCTCAAAAGTATGTGGACGATTTAAGCCGAAACGTCAGACGCGGCATGAAAGCCAAAGCGGAAAAGGGCTTGTATCCAAGCCTTGCCCCGCCCGGCTACGTGAACGACCGGACCAAACAGCAGGGCGAACGGGACCTCAAACGCGATCCGGAACGGTTCCCCCTTGTCCGGCGCATGTGGGATTTCATGTTGACGGGCCTTTACACCCCGCCACAAATCCTTGAAATCGCAAACGCCGAATGGGGCTTCCGCACCAGGCGAACGAGGAAAATGGGTGGTAACCCCCTCTCACGAAGCACCATTTACCAGATATTCACCAAGCCTTTTTACTACGGCTGGTACGAATTTCCGGTAGGAAGCGGGAAATGGTATCATGGCAGCCACGAGCCCATGATTACCAAAGGTGAATATGACCGAGTCCAGGACCTTTTGGGGCGCAAGGGCAATCCCCGACCGAGCACCCATTTCAATTTCGCTTTCGCCGGCCTCATCCGCTGCGGCGAATGCGGCTTGACGATCACGGCCGAGGAAAAGCACCAGGTCATCTGCACCCATTGCCGGTTCAAGTTCGCGTATCGTCGCCAGGACATCTGCCCGCGCTGCCAAACACCGATTGAAAAAATGGCGAATCCCCTGTTCCTCCACTATACATATTACCGTTGCTCCAAAAGCAAGCTGCCCCGATGCTCCCAAAAATCCATCAGTGCGCAGGAGTTGGAAAAGCAGATTGACCAGCTTCTTGCCCGCATCCAGATTTCTCCGCGATTCAAGGAATGGGCGATCAAATATCTGCACGAATTGCACGAGAAGGAAAGCGCCTCACGCAATGAAATCATTGAAACCCAGCAGAAGGCATACAAGGAATGTCTGCGGCGAATTGATAACATGGTGAAACTTAAAACATCGGGCGGCAACACCGACGGCAGCCTTCTATCCGACGAGGAATATGGACGGCAACGCAGTGACCTGCTCAAGGAGAAAGCCGCTCTTGAGGAGTTGCTGGCCGATGCCGGCCATCGGGTTCTCCAGTGGTTGACGCTCTCCGAAAAGACCTTTGAATTCGCCTGCACCGCCCGTGAGAGATTCGCCAAAGGCGACGACATGGCCAAAAAGGCGATATTGGCGGCAGTGGCTTCGAACCTAACTTTGAGGGACAAAAAGCTCTGTGTTGAAGCCAAAAAACCCTTCCTTATCCTCGAAACGTCCATGCTTGGTTGCGGAACCCAAATGCAAGCAATCGAACCTGAAAAAACTGGCCTCTCACAAGGACGAAAGGAGACAAATTGCCCCCATCGTCCAACCTTGTGCGCCTGTCGGGACGATGTTCGAACCTACGGGCCAGAATATCAGAAGTTAGTCAGATCAATTTACCACTTCTTTACAAAGGAGTGCGGCTCGATTTCGTTCAAATTGTCGGATTGGTCATTTTTAAACCATGAACAGAGTATGGACCAAAAGAGAAATTAGAAGGAGACTGTGGATTTCGCCGAAAACGGCAATGAACTCATGACCTCTTTTTGACCACTGCTGCCTTGTCTACTGTAAAGCTCAGTCTTGGTCCATCATTTAATCTCCTGTTTTCATTTATCAGAAGGTGTACCGCCTTTCGTAACTATGGTCCATAAATCGATTTGCGAACAGATTCGCTGACAAGATCAGTGACGACCGTCTTCATCATGTCATAGCTTTCACGGCCAACCTTTTTCATAATCTGCTTAAATCGGAATTGTGCAGGCTCAACCTTCGGTCCCTCCTTAACCAGATCATCCAAGGCTCCCCGCAGCTTCACCTTGTCTTCGGGCGTCAAACCCTCTAACTCATCCGCCAATTCTTTTGCGATAGCAAGTCGCCGATCCGTCCAAGGAAATGACTTTCCACACTCAGAACAGAAACTTGGCGCAGACGGTGTGTGGCTGCTAATCGCAAAAACCCCCGGAACGTAGTATTCACCCTTGATAGCGGTCTTGCAACTTGGGCAAGCGTCGATGGTTGGCTCGCCACACTTCGCGCAATGCTTCGCGCTGAATTGCGGGTATGTTTTTGAACTATTATTGACCACATGTCCGTTCAAGCAAATTAACGCGACATCGTGATATGAGGGGCGTTCCTCTCCAAATGCATCATGCATATTTATATTTCCTACGAGCGGATAATTCTCGGCGCATTGTGCAGCCACGCTACAATCTTTTCAAGCAAATGATCGGTTCACGCGAAATTGATTTCCTGATTGCGCCCAAGTCAGGCAACCCAAGTGCTGTCGCTACTATTTCATCTATAGTCTCACGAGTCGGGTCCGTTGCCATTTCAGGAAATGGCAAGAGGTCAACATCCTGGACTTGATCGAACCCGTTCGCCAGGGCCTTTATCTGTCCACCGTCCAGCTCTCTAACATCAAGCACAGGAAGCGCCGCAAGAACCGGCTTTTTGAATGCGACCCATGCTCCCTCTGTCTCCAGTCGGCAACCCAACATACTCAACAGTCCTAGTGATGAATTAAGCCACATCACAAGTGCCTTTGACCTTCGAATGCTTGGTTTTTCCAGTGCGAAAGTCCACCACATGTTGCTCAAAACAGGCTCGGAAGTTCGCACCGCCAGCAAGCTTTGCGTCGTGAGCCTCAATCGCTCGGCAATCAGCACATCGCTCGCCAATGGCCACAAGTCCTCCACTTTCCTGAGATTCCGTCCAGTCTGCGCCTTCGCCAACGGAACCAAGTACGCATTCGGCTCCATTTTAAGATTACAAGTTGTCTTGGCATCGCGTCCCCACACACAAGCGAAGCTGGTGGCGGCATTCGAAACCTTGAAGCCATCATGGATGTCCCGACGATCAGGCCCAAGTCGTCCTAAACTCTCAAGGTTTGTCACCGGAAACCGCACATTTTTCACCTGTCCGGGAAGCCTCAGTTTCCCGGAGGTTAAACCAAGGAGTACACGAGTCAAATCAGACTGCGCAAACGCTGTTCCCCACATGAACGAACCGCTAGTTCTCAGAAATTCCCAAGGGACGCTTACAACTTCTGCGATCACATCTGACCCCAGGGTAATTCGGAAGGCCCCTTGATTTTCACTCAAATCGCCCGGCGTAACCTGCCTTAATTGATGACTTACGCTAAGAGCTTCAATGATGTTTGTGGGATTCCTATAAAAATTGACATAGACTGTCTTGGATTTGCTGTCAGTCTCTTTGAATTTAAGTTTTCGCGCTATCACCATAACTTCGCTGAGGTCCGTACTTTCCGAAAAATTCCAACGCTCTGGATCGTGGCTGGAAAATATATATTCCACCACATACCCTTTCTGGAAAATACTGCGTGTCGGTCCCCATGCGACACCATTCAACAGTGCTTTTGGAAGCACCAGGGCAATCCGTCCACCTCCGTTTAAGTGCCGATGAGCAAGCGCCACGAACACCGACCCCAAACCAGCCGTGATGTTCGCCTCAATCCCCTTACCGGCCACCAATTCTTTCAAACGCTTCTGCATAGCACCACGCCGAGCTTCCGGCACGGAGCCGAACAGAAGATTTCCACCCACGCTTCGGGTGAATGGCGGGTTAATCGCAATCAAATCGAGCATTGGTAACGTTGCATTAGGTGTTTGCCTTTTGCCTTTACCGGAGATCACCTCTGTTGATGCGCCGAACATGTCATCAAAACTCATCTGATGGCTTGCCAAAAAATCTAAACTGCCGAGCCGATTGTATTTCCCTCCCAAAGGCAACACATACATGTTCATCTTGTCGAAAGCGATTTCTGGCGCTCGCATGGCTAACGTGGCTGCGGTCAAATGCAGGGCCGTAGGTAACACGTCATATCCGTAGATTACATCCTCGACCAACAACCGATGCACCTTTTTGTAAAAATCAGAAAGAGTAATACTGCCGAGAGGAAAGCGTTTGATCGCATTGTCCCCAATCCCCTCGGCGGCAGCCATCAGCAACGTTCCTGTGCCGCACGCCAAATCGGCAACCTTAAAATCTTTTATGGCATCCAGCGACGACCAATCGACAGACCAATTATCGGGCCGCAACGCCGTACGGAGCAACATTGTGGCGGCTGGAATGCTTGTATAGTAAGTGCCCAAATACTTTGCTTCCAAAAGCATCCGGTGAAAAATCCGCCCCATCAAATCGTGGCGAAGTGCCGCTTTCCTTCCCACGACAGTTTGAGCACGATCTGCCAATTGCCGGAGACTTTGATCCACAACGCCCACCGCAGACAAATGCGTCAATAATTCTGCGGCGACGTGAAAGATGGGATAGTAGTCAATCTCCTCGAGAATGAAGTCCCAATGATCAGCAAAACTCGAAGCAAGGGATTTGCCGCTCTTCTCTATATCGCGTCCAAGAGACTGGATATTCTTCACTCGACTGTCGTAGCCGGCCAAAACCTCCTGGAAAATCAGCGCGTTGATAATTACCAGTCCAGTGATTCGGCTTACACCCTTGGCTGGAAGCTCTCCATTACTCATCCGCCGCCTCGCTTTTCTTGTCCGGAGCGCCTTGGATGCCGAGCGAGGCGGCCAGTTTTGCGGTAATTCCCGGATACTTATCGACAGCCTCCGCGAATGCCTCAACCGCCGCATCAATCTCAGCAACGGTTTGGCTCAACAGGTCTTCATTGAGCAACCGGCGCCAGGCATCCTGGATCACCGAATAGACATAATCAAAATTCCCTTTTACGAACGGACCCGCTTCCGCTTCAGTCACCACCGACACCTCGAATTCGGTTGTTGGCTGTTTCATCAAGGCTTTTACGCGGGCCACGTCGCTTTGCTGTGCCAATTCCGCTGGATAAATCAAAGCGACAGCAACCGCTGCAATTCCCTCTTCGACCCGCTGTTTGGCGCTGACCAGAGCTTTTGCTTGAGCGCCTGAAATACCGCCAACTTCGCATTCGATTGCGGCTCGCAAACCATGCAGGGTGAAGAGGACATCCGGCATCATCTTGCTTTTCCCTGGTTCCGTCAGAACCCTCTCTGGCGTCGCTTCCGTGCCGAGTTCGCCGATAAGCTCCGCGAGCGCGGTGTTCAGCACCTCCTGCCGGATTCGAATTTGTTTCGCCATAAATTCCAGAAAGGAGAATACCGATTCAGTCTTATTTGTCCAGCCTCACTTTCCGTGCCCCAGATTCCTGCTGCGCAGAAAATGCTCGGCGATCCCCTCGGCATCAAAAATGTCCACTCAGCAATCGTCGCTCTCCCCAAGTCGGCACTTTTGGGGGTAAGCGCAGGGTCAATTCTTTTGCAAAGCGAGCGGCAAGATATTCAGCCAGGGCATGTTTTGTCCCTTGCTCAATCGCGACCGGCACACCTTGCTGAATAAAGTGGGCGCTTTGGTCGTCAGTTTGCCTCACGACCAACCAGCGACGGCGGTTGGTCGGCCGGATTATTGCGCCTCCCACAAATTCGCCAGTTCTTTGCTCGGCCAGGGTCGCCACAATCGGCATGGTGTCGCAAAACCGGTGTCGTCGTAAAAAATACTTGCTTTGTTCCTGGCATTATGAGAGAAATGATGCCATTCACGGCATTATGAACAACAAATTCAGGTGCATCCCAAACAGACTGAGACCAGCGCCAAAAGGGGAAAATGACGAACATTAAGCAGTTTACCGCACACCCGATTGACCACGCGAAAGCAAAGGCAACCCAAACACCGATTCCTAATAATGGGGAGTTGAATTCTTATCTCGCAACCTTAATTGAGTGGGCGTATCAAGAGCAGGATGTCCGACAGTTCTTTTTTGCCGAAAAGACCACGGAAGTTCACGCCGCTCTGCAAAATCTGATTGCCGACGACACTTTGTCTCCGCAGGCAGACATTATCGCGAACCGTCTTCTGAAGAAGGAAAAAGAGAGGCTGGAGGAGGTGGAACATCTGAAGGGCGTCCACGAAGGCATGCTCCTTCAGGCCATCTTTACCCGCGACGACGCACCCGGAATCCTTCTCGCAAAAGTTGACCTCTCGGAGTTTTTAGGCCGCGAGGATTTTCGTTCCCGGACTGGCATTGATAAAAAACATCGACTTCTGAAAATTTGTTTGATCGAGCTTTCGGAAAAGCATGGAATACAGACCGTCCATGTGGGCGATACCAACTCAACCATCGCTGTCTATTGGTGGAAGGATTTCCTGGAGTTGACCGAAAAGCGGACTGACAGTTCAAACACGAAAACTGCATTTGCCGTTTTCGATACCTTTCTGGGGAAAACACTCAGAAAAGATTATCCCAGAGATTATCCCATCCTCTTCAATGAGGTTTTACGCAGATTCAGACGCAACCAACCATTTAAGGCCCGTCAATTCTTGAACGAAGTTTTCGACAATTATCGACCGAGTCACAACAATCTGGATGTCCCTGACCTTAAGAGGAAAGCTGCCAGTCTTCTTGATAAAGATAAGTTCGACGCAAATTTTACGATATTGCCCGGTGAGGTGGAAAAACGCTTCAAAAAGACTTATACTCTTACACCTCAAATCGAGGTGACAATAGACGGCGAACTGGAGAATTTAGCCGATCAGATTTCCGGCTTTGCGCTTGAGGATGGAACACAAGGGGTTTTTATCAAGTCCGATTCTGGTTTTAAACAATTCCCCCCTCGGCAGGGAATCGCCGCACGACGTGCCGTGACGACCGGACATGCTACGTCCAAGCAATTTGTAGCTTCAACTGACAAGGCAACCGTTAAAACAGGCCAATAGTGCGATGCTCTTCATCGAACAAATTGTTGCACTGTTTGGAGCGACCCCTCTGATTCTCAAGGGGGAGGAGACGTTTCGCGATTTCGCTTGGCTGGTCACCGTTTCGCCGTGGCGATTGCCTACTACTGCGGCTTTACGCGAGGCTCTGTCCAGAATTCCATCACGAGATGGCGTCCAATTCACCGCCAGGATAGATAACGGTACCGGTATTCCTTTGAATTCCATGGCCGAACTGCAAACGCAGGAGTTTCTCCAAAATCTAACCACATACTACACACTCGAACACGGTCAAAACACGCTCGAAATAGATCTCAGGATTACCAAGCATATTGAGAACGACAGCCTTTCCCTCTACAGCTTGTCGTATTTTGTAACTAGCGTTCAGAAACTGAATGCGAAACAATTGTTTGCTACCTTCGAACCCGTTTGTTCCGGTACAAAACGCTGCTACATTTTATTGCCTCAGATAATTGATGGATTCGAGACCGAAACGCTCATATTCACGCACGCCTCTCTTCCCACAAGTCCTGCGATTAAACGCGATGAGTTGATTCTTGCTCGGAAAGACGTGTGCCACTTTGAGGGAAGCCAGCGACGTTTTTTGCCAGAAGACTTTCGTCTGAAATTGCGCTCGTCATCGAACATTCTAAATGACTTATTCGACCGGCTTTGTTTAATCGCCACCCTTGCATTCCTCTCCGACGTCTCTTCCCTGACAGACGAGGGAATATTCGCCTTCAAACTCAACGGCTACCGTGCAATCATTGGAGAGGTTAATTCCCAAATCGTCTCCACCGCGCTTCTTGATGAGCTCTTCAAAGTTTACCGATGGGCTTATCTTGATGGAAGCACCTCTGATAAGCTTGGCCTCGCAAGAAATATCATCTCTCTTCACTGCAAGGGAGATGTCACCATTGCGCCAGACCCCGGAATTTACGAGTCAATCCTTTCCGGGTATGCCCTATATCTTAAGGAACACGTCGATGAATACATTAGCCTGAAGAAGAGTCTCTGTGATTATTTATCCGAATTTTCTCAAAAATCTGCGGCGCTGGCTGATTCCGTTGGAGAGAAGCTTGAAAGAAACTTTGTGGCATTTGTCGGCTTTTTCATCTCCACCATTCTTTTGAAGCTAGTAACTGAGAAGGATTTGATTGGGTGGTTTCCAAAACCTCTCCAAATAATTGCTTGGGGACTGATAGCCGCTTCACTTCTCCACGGAGTCGTTAGTTTTTGGTTTTCAATCCGTGAGCGAAAGCGTGTGGTTGAGGACTTCAATTTGTTGCGCATACGCTACAGCGATTTACTCCACAAGTCAGACCTCGACCGTGTCCTCAATGAAGATCAAGGATTCCGAAAAACAATCGGCCATTTGAATTTCAAACTCCGCCTTCTTTTTATCTGCTGGCTCGGCATGCTTATAATATGCAGTGTAGTTGTTGTCAGTCTGAGCCGGACATTACCGGCAACGCAAGGTGTTCCATCTACAATAAATTCACCTGCGCAACTGCTCATTTCAACAAACAATATGAATTCGCCGCATGTTTTGTCGCCGTCGACTATAAACTCATTACCGACTAATCCACCCTCTGCGACAACGAATCCAAGACCTTGATTGTTTTCGTAATTCCTGCTTGCACACATGTTGCCACGAGCACTTGTTAAATGAGTATCGCCCCTCACCTCACGGGCTACATACATGGTATGTAGGGGCTTACGCCCGCATGACCGGACTTCCACGGCTTAACCGCCGCACCACTGGCTCCCCCACCGTGTCGTCGGCCAGGCCGACTGGATACGCTTTTTCCTACGGCTGTCGGGATAAAGGACACTAGCCGTTGTCCTTTACCAAAAATCGCATCCAGTCGGTCTAACCGCCGACACGTTGGGGGGACTGGTTTAGAGAGGAGGGGGTTATCACCCCCACGACGGGTCCGTTATCACGACCGTTCACGCGTGAAGCGTGGAGGCGGACGACGGGCACACTACCGACACGACCGTTTGGAAAAAGCGCCGCCGCGACAGCGGCACTCAACCTCAAAACCTGGCTCGGCCCCCATCGCGCAGACTGCGAGCTTTCGATTCCCCTTGAAAGACTACGCCTCGAAACTCACAGACTTGCGCTCCCCCTCTGGCGCTCCCTTGGCAAATTTCCAAATCCGCCGCTCCACTCCGCTTTTTGGTCAGGCCGCTCATCCGCACCCTTTCTCTCACCCACGCGGGCGGCCAGCCCAAACGCTTCATTCCACTCAGGACTTTGGAAATTTCCAGGCGAGCGGGAAATTCTGCCCCCGTCTGTCATGCTTCATGCCCACCCGCGACCCCGGCATGAATCCCGCCAGCCGGCCGACCGGACGGCCCCGCCACCCCTGGTTCGAGCTTGTTACCCACACGACCGCCGCGCCGCAGGCGCGACCATTTTCCCGTGTCGAATGGAATTTGCCGCTTTCGGCAAACCCCGCAGTCTTTGGCGGATTTTCCCGACGAGTATCCTTGGAGGATATGAAAAATACAAACCAAAAGGCAACGGGTGCGCCTGGTGCATCCGAGACGAAGCAGGAGAAGAAAGCCCCAGTTACAAAACTTCCCCGGATGGAGATGTATGCGGTTCTGGGCCTCGAATTGAGCAAAAAGATTCTTGAGAAATTGGAGGAAGTTGAGGAATCCGTAGAAATCTTGGCACGACAGAAGGCACGCGAATTGGACCCGGAGCAGTCAGGTACGGAACAGGTTGATTAAGCGCATTCGGGTTTCCAAACCAGCCGCCATTGCCCCGCCCACTCGTACCCAAAACGGTTGTCGGCGTTTGCGTGTGGACATACCACGCACGCAGGCCACAACGAAATTTCAAACGACACGGGGAATTTCGGCTTGGCGGGAGTGGCGGCTGGTTTTGGCACCATGAATGACGACCAAACCATCATTATCGGCGAACG
>Ga0182027_10009138_pt1 | contig 14296 bp, 10 predicted proteins | sample 712E1DmetaG_FD_121300 | JGI IMG/M metagenome (GOLD analysis project Ga0182027, IMG submission 121300) | Permafrost microbial communities from Stordalen Mire, Sweden - 712E1D metaG (Illumina Assembly) | ecosystem: Environmental > Terrestrial > Soil > Wetlands > Permafrost | place: Sweden...
CAAAATTGCATTGGCACTGGGAGTGCCGGTGAGTGAGATCTTCCAGGAGCGGCCAACCCAACTTGGGACATTGCAGTGCGTCATTACCTCGTCGGGAAACTGCATTATGAACTTGCTTCATTCCAGCCACGGAAAGCATGTTCAGTCCAACCAAGAATGTTATAACCCCCGCCAACTGCAATTGCTGCGCATGGCAAACTACCTGATTCAGACGGCCGACAAACGCCTGCTCGACTCGCTTGATGTACTGCTTGGCGCCCTACTTAGCGTGGAACAGAAGAATGCGTCCATGCAAGGGAGAGTGCCACCCCCGGTATCGGGCGAGGATGTGGGGAGCGGGCATGAGGGGTAGGCGGAAAGCGGAAGGCAGAAAGCAGTGCCACTGAGTGGCGCGCTGGGTGGCAGGAGACCGAGGGTGACGACATGACATGCAAGGCGTTCGCTGTGTTGGATGACGGTCCTGGACTCTTTCCCCATACCTACAAGCCTTGCCGTTCTGCCGTTCAAGAGTCCAAGTAGGGTGAGAAATCCCGGCTGCTGTCGAGTGCCCACTGGCCTGTGACTACTTCCGCAACACTTGGGTTTTGACCCCCTCACCCCTTTGGGGGAGAGGGGCCGGGGGAATAGGCGGTAAAATAACGGTTTGCGGCGTTCCAAAGCCCGCAAAGCGGGCGTGGTCATCTCACTCGTGTCCAAGAAAGATCGCGGCAGGTTGGGAATGAGGTGCGGCACAAGCGCTCGCTATGCGGGGAAGTGGGGGCTCTTTGTCACGCTGGCGGCCAAGCCAACCTGTTTCCAGCGGAGATTGAGGAAATTCACTGCCCTCGCCCCCAAGGGGGCGAGGGAAAATGAATCGTCAGTTTGGCGTCGTATCCGTGACCGTGCACGAGCAGACCCGTGTTCGCCACGCGGCACCTCGGCTAATTTGGACAGCAGTGAGGGGGGGGCCGGCCACGGCCATTCCTCCATTGACAAGCCCTTGAGTTGGGTTTAGAAGTTGATAATGGGTGGCAGGGCTGGCCACTAAATCCCAATCGAGGAGTTCTCCTATGCCGGGCGGCACATTGCAGTTTACCCTTAGTGACAATCAAATCCGGCACTTCGAGGAGGAGGGCTACCTCATCATCGATCGCCTGTTCACCGACGCTGAACTGCAGCCCGTGATTGATGAGATCAGCGCCGACCTTGATCAGCGCTGCCGCGCTGCCGTGGCGGCGGGGACGCTTTCGCGAACTTACGAGGAGTACGATTTCGAGCACCGCCTTGTGCACGTTGACGCGGAAAACCAGACAATTTCAAAATCCATGTGGGACATGAAAGTCGTCCTGCCGAGCTTCTTTGGGCTCATGACCAACCCCAAGCTCCTTGACGTGGCGGAGCAGTTTTGCGGTCCGGAAGTGATTGCCTCCGCCGTCTACCGGATGCGCCCGAAAGTGCGCAGCCACGCGTGGAGTCCCGTGCCCTGGCATCAGGACTCGGCCTACTTTGAGCCTTACTGCGATATGGGGTTGGTCTTGACCGTCTGGCTGCCTCTTGTGGATGCCACAGAGGAGCGGGGCTGCCTTTGGGTAATGCCGCGCGCGCACAAGGGCGGACTATTCTTTCACCATCCTGACGACATGGCCCATTACCTGGTCATTCCTGGAAAGGAATTTGGCGATCGAAAGCCCGTGGTTGCGCCGGTTCCCAAGGGTGGCGTTCTGCTCCTGACCAACCGCACGCCTCACGCCAGCTTTGAGAACAAGACTGAGGTTGTGCGCTGGAGCATGGACCTGCGCTATGAAAGCGCCGCGCTGCCCACCAATGCAAAAATCACCCGCCTCCCCGGCGAAGCCATCAGTGCCCCGACCGTCGGCGTGCCGCTGGCCTGCTATCCACCTGAACCTGACTTCCTGGTCCGCAGCCAACGGCGCCCCAACGAAGTTATGAAAACCGCGGAAGAATTCGTGGCCTTGCGTAAATCCCACGTCTATCAAGAGGCCACCGACCGCTGGGGGTACTCCGTCGCCACGCGCAAAGACCCCCTCGGCAATCCTTATAAAACCGGTGATCCTGAAAAGAACTGACTATCACCCACATCGATCCGTGCATGCCCCCCACGCGGCCACTGCCATCGCCGACGCTTCCCGACCGCCAACCAACGGACGGGCCACCCGTAGTGTTTCATCTTTCCCATCGAAGCATTGACTCCATCCCTCACCAGGCTGATAATCGCCCGGAATTTATAAGCCTCTGAGAGGAGATGAAGTCATGAGATTGCGTATTACCTTTGCGGCATTGCTTGCAGTCATTATTGTTCCATCACTGTGGGGTAGCTCCCAGCCTTCGGACTCGGTGGAAATTTCTCTGCCTGGGAAGGGATGGTCCGTGATAGCGGATTTGAAGGGTTTTACGATTGATAAAAACGGCGTGCAACCAGATGGGCACTATTACCTGCTGGCGCATGAAGACGATCCGGCGTTTGCATTTTCGATTTCCCTCACCAGGGTATCGGGGCGGGCCGACGTCGCGGACTGTCGCAACACCCTGGCCCAACGAGCGAGTAGCATGAAATCGATCATCCAAGATGCTCACCTTTCGGAATCAGGCCCGCAGCCGCGGCTGGATTACATTATTCCGGAACTCAAGGGTTTCAATATCCATCAGAAAAACGTCTTCGCCTGTATGGCACGGGAGGACGTTTATGTGGATGTGCATATCTCGAAAACTCTTTACATCCCTCAGGACGAACCACGTCTGGAATCTCTCCTTCAATCGGTCCGGTTTAATGATCCCTCGCGACTCCAAACGCGTGACAGTGACTTTGTTGATGGGACGAAATACTACATGCAACATGACTACCCCAAAGCCATTGAATATTACGAGAAGGTCCTGCAGCGTGAGAAAAGCACGCCCAAGCTCAACCAGACCACTTTCCGGGTCCTCGTTGATAATCTCGGGATGGCGTATGGAATATCTGGAGATTTGAAGCGTGCCAAAGAGACGTTCGATTACGGAGTGAGCAAAGACCCGACTTACCCTCTTTTCCACTACAATCTGGCGTGCACGTTTGGGGAAATGGGTGACCTCAAGATGACCAGGGACTCTCTCACCCGCGCCTTCCAATATCGTGAAAACGTGATCGTTGGGGAGAAGATGCCCGATCCGCGGCAGGATTCCTCGTTCCAGCGTTTTATGAATGACGAAGATTTCCGGAGGTTCCTCGATTCCCTGATGGCTTCCGCCAACTAAACAGCCGTTGTCTGTTTCCTTATTCTCCCGGGAATGAAGGCGATCTCCGCCCGCGCGGGACCATCCGCCAATCTATCGCACGACCCCTTGCGGGTCTTGACAGGCTCGCGCAAATAGGCTACACTCACTGAGTCGTGAAGGTGGCCGTATGTCTTTCCCCAGGTCTCCTGCCATAGAACCTCCAATCGAAGCCTTTACTTCCGCTGGCGAGCAGCGAGACGGGACGGACGTGTGTTTCCCCCTCGGCAGCGGACAGGGTTCGGTGGTTCACCATAAGACTTTGGCATCCGTACTCAAAGCCGTCGAGACTCGTATTTGTTTTGGACAGGATGACCGAAATGCGCACATCTGTACCATCAAAAATGAAGGTGCATCCGGGTATAGTGATGAAAACAAAGAAAGTCAGGTTTCAGGTGCCAAGTGTCAGGTGGGCACAACTTTTGCCTTCGAAGCGTTGGGGACTTGCGGGGGAATAGGCGGAAAATGAAGGTGCATCCGGGTATATTGATGAAAACAAAGAAAGTCAGATTTCAGGCGCCAAGTGTCAGGTGTCAGGGAGGCAAGACCCAAGTTTTGGTTCCCAAGCGTTCTGTACTTGCGGGGAAGTAGGTGAAAATGAAGGTGCATCCGGGTATGTTGATGAAAACAAATAGCATTGACAAAATGTCTTAATTCAATACCAACACCTAAGTAAGCTGTTGTGGCGGTGGCACCCACGTGAGCTTCGAGGATGCCGCCGCCGGACTTCCCGCCGGCTTGCGCGGAGTGAAACCTGCCAGGCTTCCTTTCACTGCCTGGTGCTTGCTGGAACACATGCGGATTGCCCAGTGGGACATCCTGGAATTCAGCATTAATCCAAAGCATGTATCGCCGGCATGGCTAGGCGGGTACTGGCCCAAGGACGACGCTCCGCCCAGCGATGCCGCATGGTAGAAGAGCATCCAGCAGTTTCGCCGCGACCTCAAACGGATGCAGGCGCTGGTGGCCAATCCGCGCACGGATTTGTATGCGCCCATTGCTCATGGGGATGGTCAGACCATTCTGCGTGAGGCCCTTCTGGTGGCGGACCACAACGCCTATCACTTGGGGCAACTGGTCCTGGTGCGGCGGTTATTGGGGGCGTGGAAGTAGCGAGTCATTGAGCCATCGGATCATTGATTCATTGGGACCGGCGCTACCAATGACTGAGAGTCTTCTTGCGTGGGGAAGGTGGCCCATGGCCCGACGATTCGATGAACCGATCTCCCGATTACCCAAACGTTCAGAACGGCAGCGTATCGTGAACACGAGTTACTTCACTGCCGGCGCGGTTGCCAGGGCGGGCGCGGACTGAAAACTTTCACCCTGGGCGGACGGCGTCGTGAATTTCGACTCGAGGTAAGTGAGGGGAATGTCGTAGAGCAATACCTTGGGCGAATGGCGCAAGCTATCGTGGATAAAGCAGACGTGGGTACACCAGCACTGGTCCTGCACGATGGCTCCCAGCTCTTCCTTCCGCTCCTGGGCCTGCCAGAACTTCCCAAAGTCGCAATCGTAATCGCGCAGATTGGCAAGCTTGCCGCGCAGTTCGCACGCGCGCACCTCACCATTGAAGTCGATGACAATGGAAGTGTCGCCGGCTGTGCAGGGCATGGGCCAGGGATGCGGTGCGGCGATGTTCTCGAGTTGGATTTTGTTATGCAGGGCCAGCGTGCCGTGGTAGTAGACCTGGGCAATTCTGCGGGCGAGGCCAGTGCGTCGTTTTAGGACCTGATCCGCATAGTAATCGTAGACTGTTTGAATGTCCTGGTAGAGCGCGGCAAGGCGATGCGTGGGAATCTGCTTCAGCGTGGCGTCCTTGGCTTCGCCGCGGATGATGTTGAAGTAGTGCCCGTCCACGGCGCAATGCGCTTTCACAAACTCGGCGATTCCCATCACCTGGTCAAAATTTTCGGAGCAAATCACGGTGTTGATGTTGACGCGCAGCAGGGGATACTTCTGCCGGCAGGGTTGAATCGCCTCGATAGTGTTCAGCGTTTTGGCAAAATTCCCCGGCACGGCTCGAATGGAATCCTGCATCTCGTGCAGTCCGTCCAGGGCGATGTTCAAGTCGAGGTGGAGTTCAGGGTTTTCCTCGCAGATGCGCGCCACCCACTCGGCGGTGCGCTCGGGCAGCAGGCCGTTGGTAGGCAGGTTTACCCAACGGACTCCATTGTGGGTGTGGAAGAGATGGATGATGTCAGTGAGTTCGCGCCGCAGCATGGGCTCGCCGCCCGAAAGCCACAGGTCGCTGAATTGCGGCATGCTGAAGGCGAGTTTTTGGATTTCATCCCAGGTCAAGTCACCGCGCTGGTTCAGTTCCTCCCAGTAAAAGCAAGTGCGGCACTTGGCATTGCAAATGGAGGTGACGAAGAAGATCACTGTTCCCAGGCGCTTCTTCTGCCCCAGGGAATGATAGATCTTCACTAGGTCCGATTTGTAACTGGTGGCCATGTTGGTTCAAGCGCCCTGACAAACCTGATTGTATCATCTTCCCTCGCGCAGGACAGGACGCGGTTTTACCGTGCTTAGGAACGAAGCGAGCGGGGCATTTTAGTACAGGACATCAAGGGACAGGTCGTAGGAGCGATGTTGGAATCCGGCATAACTGCCAAAGTAAGGCGACGTAACGGTGTTGAATACATCACGGTAGTTGCCGTGGTTGGTGAGGTTGAATACGCTGAACGAGAGCCGCAGCATGTGTTTACCCACCAGCGGGAGGGAGGGAAGCTTGAAATCCTTGGAGACCCGCACATCCGGTGAAAGGAAGGTCGGAAAGCGACGGCTGTTGGGGGGGCCAACGTAATTCTGCAATTCGTCATAAATCGAAAAAGGGAAGCCTGAGTGCCAATCCAGCAGCGGGCTGACGATGAACTGTGCCGGAAGCTTGAAACGCCCCCAGGTTACAATGCGGTCGGGGACGTTGGTGGGGAGGGTTCCGAACTGATTGGGTTGGATAACCGGTTGTTCATAGGGAACAAAGACGGAGGCCATGGTATTCAGGTCGCCGCGTGCCTGGCTGTTGACGTAGGAAATATTGAAATCAACTTTGTTGGAAGGCCGCACGCGCAGTGTGGCGTCAAACTCATGGTAGCGCGACGCGCCCAGATTGGAAAGCAACAACCAGCCGCTGGTCGGCGAGAGGACTTGCGGAGAGACGGTGAACTGATTGAGGGTGCGGCTGGCCAGGAAGCTGACACGCGCGATGATGGAAGGGCGTATTTCCTGGTCGAATTCCGCGTTCCAGGTGATGTTATAAGGTGTGCTCCCCAGCGTATCACCGGAGGGAACAATCTTGCGGCCGCCCTCGGCGAATTCTTCATAGTAAGGGGTGAAAACAATGGGCGGGCCTAGCGCCACTCCGTCGGTGCCGAAAAGAGTATATTGCCGCGTAGCGCTTTGGGTGAAATCTCCGGCGAGAAGGGGCAGGCGGTCATAGAAGACGCCCGCGCCCGCGCGGATAATCGTCCTCCCCTTTTTAGTGGGAGAGAATACGAATCCTCCGCGCGGCGTGAATGCCGCGTGCTCACCGAGTGTCTGGCTGGAAAACCGCAGTCCGTAATCGAAAGAAAGGTAATTCTTGAAAATCCAGTGATCCTCGGCAAAGAGGGCGACTTCCGTGTCGGAGGCGCCAAGCGGGCCGGCAGGTCCAAAGGTAATTTCCCCGGCCAGGGAGTTGTCAGCCCGCAGCAGTTGTACGGGGTGGTAAGTGCTGGTTCCCTGATATCCGCGGTGGATGACGTCGCCCCCGATTTTGTAATCGTGCCCGCCGTGAAAGTGTTTGCGCGGGAAAAGGTAGCTTTCCTGCACCTCCTGTTGAGTGCTGGTGCGAGTCCAGGAGTTGAAGTCGTTTCCCTCCCAGCCCGTGGGAGTAATCATCAAGTCCTGCGGGCCTTGGCCGTGCGAATAGCTGTCAAAATCGGTGAATTGCGCCAGGGTGGTCAATATCCCCCCACCCGTGAACAGATAGTGATCCTGCCCGCCGAGTGAGTAGCCGCTTTGCGCATAGTCAGCCGATGCCGATTGCGGAATGAGGCTATTGATATTGTCAAACTGCCGGCGCACAGGAAAGACCTTGGCGTTGACACTGATCAGGTGCTGGGACGAAAGGGTGTAATAGAAATCGGTGAAGGAAGTGTACCCCTCCTGGCGCTTTTGGTTGTTCGGCCAAGCCAATCCGCGCACGGGCTCAGCGGAGTAGTTGTAGGTGAAGGCTTCGGAAAAGGTGAGTTTATCCCCGCGCAAGGGCCCGGAGAAGTAGATACGCGGGGAGTCATCCTGAATGCCCACAAGGTGTCCCGACTCGAATCGAGGGGTGGGGATGAAATCATTCAACTCGTATACCCATTTGCTGGAAGGTGCTTTGGTTTGGATGGTGGTTAACCCGCCGGAAAAGCGTCCGTACTCAACCTGGTAGGCGCTCTTGAAAACGTCGACGGATTCCACTGCGTCGAGAGGAACGTCAATGGAGAAGCTGCCGGTCACCGGATCAACCGTTTCGGCCGAGTCCACCAGCAGCGTTCCCTGATTCTCAATAACGCCCTTCATGGAGATCCTGCCATCCGGCGTGCGAATTACGCCCGGAATCAAGGGTAAAGCGGCTTTGAACTTCTGCACAACAAGAGGTAGGGACTTGATCTGTTGGTTGGTGAGGGTGGAAGGCGGAGCTGCTGTCTGCACCGTCGTGGCCTTGGGAGCTTCGGCGGTGACTTCCACTTTCTGATGAATGACAACTTCAGGGGGAAGCACAATCTGGAGGGTTGGGGGCTCCACATTACCTTCAAGCTGAATGCCCGTCTTGGCGACAGGTTCGAAGCCCACGGCAGCACAGGTCACCCGGTAGGTTCCTGGAAAGAGCCCGGTAAACTCGAAAGTCCCGCTATCACCGGTGGTTACGGGCCGCCCCTGCTCGGGCATAGTCCGGCCTCGCAGCGTGCAGACCGCGCCCCCAATGGGTTTGCTGTTCGGGTCTACGACTTCTCCTCGAATTGTCTGGGTGTCAGGAAGCGCCGCTTGGGCAAGGAATGGAACGCCCAGTATGATGAGCAGGGCCAAACTGACACGCTTAAAGCGTGGCCAAATTTCAAGCATCAATTACTTTGGATGCGCAGAGTCAGGGCGCGTCAATATCTAATTATATCTTGAATCTACCTTGAAGCCATCAGGAATCGCCAAGAATCACCACAAATCGCCAAGAGTCTGTACATATATGTGATTCATTTGCTGACAAAATGCCTCTACTTTATTTCATTTCGGGACACTTTACCTATGGTGTGAAGGGCTGGCCGGGCGGAACTATATGTCCTTTCTCCTACTTCGAAGGGATGCCATTTAGATGGAGTGCAGAGCAATTGGTCTGTGCAACGGCCCGCTCCGGGCTAATGCTCTTTTGCCGCCACCGGACGCAGGCGGGCCAATATGTGGCCCCGCATCATGACCAAACCAATTACACCAAGCATGATTCCCGTTCCCAGTGTCAGCGCATTGTATGGAACGGCGGCGATGCCGGAGCCTGTTACCGCCAAAATGAACCCCATGATGGCGATGACCAATCCCGCCACTGGGGCCGGGCTCGCTTGGGACTCAGAGGCGATTGCGGCGCGCCCCAGCCGTGTTTGAAACTGTAATGCACGCTCGGCCGCCTCACCCCTGGCGGGGAAGGCGTAGGCAGCAATCACCAGCACGAGCATGGTGAACCCAGCCGGAATTATGATGCTGGCAGCTTGGAACGCGCTGAGATTCGTTGGCTTAAACGTCCACTTGTAAAGGAGGAACGCCAACCCGATGCCGAGCCCGGAAAAGAATCCGGCCATCGCACCACCAGCGGAAAGGCGCCGGCTCAGCAATCCTGCCAGGATGGGAAGTACCGTAGGGGGCAGGAAGAATCCGAACGCCGCCACCATGGTGTCAAAGATGGTCCAGTGAAAATGTGTGACCGCCAGAGCAATCAGCAGCGCCAACGTAGCGACGACTGCAGTCAAGACTCGTCCCACAACCACAAGTTCTTTCTGGGAAGCGTTAGGGCGAATCAGCCGCCGATGGACGTCAACCGTCAGGACTGCTGCCACGACGTTATATCCCGATGAGAGTACTGACATGGTGGCGGCAAACAGCGCGGCGATAATCAGTCCCAGTATGCCCGGCGGCAATAGAGCCGAGCATACCCGGGCGTAGACGGTCTGTGGGTCAGTGATTCTCAACTGCACAAAGGTGCGGGCGAACATTCCGGTAAATATCCAGGCGGGCGGCAAAAGGATAAAGAGCACGCTCGCCAGCCAGCCAACACCCCGGCATTCGCGGTCACTGCGGGCGGAATAGAACTTCTGGATCAATGACCAGTTTCCCGCCAGGGATAGCGAACTAAGTACCAGGAACGCTGCCACATAGGTCCAGTTATAAGGCGGATGTACGACCCGGAAGAAATCCGCGGGAACCGCCGCCACAAAGTGGTGCCATCCTCCGGCGGCGCTGAGCGTGAGGGGGACGAGCAGGAGGATTCCCGTGGTGACGAGAACGAATTGCACAAAGTCGGTTATGGCCACTGCCCACAGCCCGCCCAGCACGGTGTAGACCAGGGTGATGATACCAACCGCGATCATGGCCCCCGAGGGTGAAACCCTCATGCCGGCGGAGACAAAGATTCCAATGGCAACAATCTTCAGTCCTTCGTCAATTATCTTCAGCGGAATGCCTGACCACACAAAGACCTGGCGGACGGCGGGTGAAAATCGCGTCTCCAGAAACTCCACCGGCGTCAGCACGCCAGCGCGACGCCACCGGCGGGCGAAAAGCCATGTGGTAAGGACGGTTGCAGGCACCGTGGTCCAATAGATGGTGAGGGCCACCAATCCGTATTGATACCCGAAACCGGCATACACCAGGATGGAGAGCGCGCTCACGTAGGCCATGACGAAGGAAACGCCGCCCAGCCACCAGGATAATTGCTTGCCCCCCGCGAAATACATGTCGAGCGATTTCATCTGGCGCGAATAGGTCAATCCGATGGCAATCATGGTTACGAAATAAGCCACCAGGATAGCCAGATCAGCCCCGCGCATAACGCGCTCCAATCTCGGGGGGTGGGGGTGGAATCATTTCTGACGCACCGGTCTCCAGCGAGCGATGGATTGCTTCCAGCACCGCCGTGACTTGCCGGCCATCAGCCCCTGTTACCTGAGGCTCGGTTCCCTCGCGGACGGCGTAGAGAAAATCCTCGAGGCAAGCCGGAAACGCGCCGCGCATACGGCCGAAGATTTCCGTATTGAGGAATAGCTTGGGATAGGAAAAGGCCTTCGTGGTGCTGATCTCCATGGACTCGCACTTGCGATCAAGATGGATGTGTCCCGCCGTCCCAATGATTTCCATGAAGGAATCGACCATGGAAGGAAACGTGTTCGGATAGACCCAGGCCGATTCAAAAGTGATAAAGGCCCCGGAAGCAAACTTGACCTGCGCCTGGATGATGTCGTATGTGGGAATGCCTTTCGCCACCAGAACCTCTTTTCGTCCCCAGGCACGAGCCTCCACAGGCTCGGAAGCGAGAAACCAACGCATCAGGTCGATATCGTGGGAGGAGAGGAACCAGGCGGAGGTGGTTTCACCGGCCCAGGTGATGTACTCGCTGGAAACAAAGATGGTGTCGTTCTTGCGCGCGTAACCCGCCAGGGGCGCGCCAATCTCGCCCGATTCAATGGATTTCTTGGTCTGGTGATAGGGTCCAAGCCAGCGGTGATTGAAGGCGACCTGGATGGTCTTGCCCACGCGCTTGGAGATGCGGATCAACTCATCGGCTTCGGCGGTGCTGGTGGTAAAAGGTTTCTCCACCAACGCGTGCTTGCCTGATTCCAGAACGGCGCGTGCCGGCTCAAAATGATACTTGTCGGGTGTGGCGACCACCACGGCATCCAGATCCTTACGTTCCAGCATTTGGCGATAGTCGAGGTATCCGTTAGCCACGCCGTAAAGCGAGCGGACCTTGTCGATCTGATCCTGCCGCAGCGCGCTGACCGCGACGACTTCCGCCAGCGGATGCGCCGAGTAGATTTTCGCGTACGAGCTACCCATGATTCCCAGACCGATAATTCCTATTCTTGTGCGTTCCATGTCAACTCCTTTAGTCTTCTTCAATAAGTCGGAGGAAATTCTTCCGCAAAATTTGTTCCTTATTTGCGTCGGAGATTCTGGCGGACAGTACTCGCCCCAGCGACATGGCTGCTTCCAGGTAGGGCAGGTCCGAACCGAACAGCACCCGTTCCGCGCCGACGCGGGCTACGGCGGTCTCAATGATGGTGCGATGGCTTTGCGACCCGGTAATATCCAGGAACGTATTGGGAGCCGCTTTGGCCGTTTCGAAGGATTGTTCGTAGCCGCGCATGGTGACGCCCGAATGCCCCAGCAGAATTCTGGCGTGGGGAAACTCACGGCCAATGGGGGCGAACATCAGCGGCCCGCAATTGGCGTCGGAGTCCCACGTATGCACCAGCACCACCGCTCGTGTCTGGTTGGCGTAGTCCCACATCGGCCGGTACTTGGGTCCATTCACCGGATACCTGTGCAGGTCCGGGTGAAATTTGATGAGCGGCGGCCGATGGAAGTAACTCCAGCGTTCCAGTTCGCGCAATGCCTCGCCCTCAGGATTGGGATTCACGGTCACGTACCCGCGAAACCGCTGCGGATACTGCTTTACCTTGGCGGCGACCTCGGCATTTCCACGGGGGCAGTCGCTGTAGCAGGCCAGCGTTGAGGTAATGGCGAGGGCTTCGATGTTCAGCAGATCCATCACCTGAATCATTTCTTCCGCACTGTATTTGAGGGCAGGGAAGTCCGGGTGCGAGCCGAGGTGGCCGTGGCAATCAAAGATGGGTATAGGCGATTTCATTGGGCGGCCCTCCCTAGAAGCTGACGCAGCGTGCCGCCGGCAATCGCCAGCTTCGCGTCTTCCGAGATCCGCGCGGTGGCCAGAACTGCGAGCGTGGTCCCCGGCGTGTAAAGCGGTAAGCGGCTGCCGAAGATCAATTGCCCGGGACCAAACTGATCGACAAAGCTTTCAAGCTGCCGGTGCGCCAGATAGGTGGACGTATCGATATACAAGTTAGCGTGCCGATTGAGGAGAGGGAAAAGGTAGCGGTCAGCGCGGTATCCGGTTTCCAGAAGCAGGATGGGAAGCCGGGGAAAATTCTGCAACAGGGAAGCGAGGGAATCCCACTCAATGTCTTCCCGCGCGATCAACGTCAGGATGGAGCGCTCTTGCAGGCCTTCCAAAAGCTCTCCACTGCACCAGGTGGAGGGGGAAAAGTTGTGTTTTTTTGCACCGAAAGATAGACGCACTGCCGCGGGCCGGAGCGTCCAAAGTTTTTCGATGGATCCCTTGTCGGGCAAAGCCGCCCAGGCCGGCACCAGGCGCGGGTGAAGGTCACGCGCCAGCGCGCGGTTGCCCGCCAGCACATCGTACTCCTCCGCCACGAAGTGGGAGGTCAGAGCTTGCCTGATCCCAAAGCGATCCATCTCCGCCAGCAGGCCAGTGGTTTCGAGCGCCAAGCCGCCATGCACGCCGGAAGGGCCCACGTGCACATTCGCGTCAAACACGTTCCAACTCGCAACTTCGCTGAACGCAGGTTCAATAGCTGATTCTGACAACATGCTCTCCTTTCGCAAGGTGCACAAGGGAGATGAATCCCCCGGCAAGGGTCGGTGTGGTGTGGGCTTGATCTACCATCACATCGAAGGGTTGCTTTTTGGGAAACAGCTTCACCTGTGTTTCACTCGCGCACACCAGGTGAACATCATCATAGGATGGGCTTTCATTTAACACCACTTCCACCGCTGAGTCGGCGGATAGGAGCGTTTGTTGCCTGCGGCGCAATGAGCGAACTTGCGCGGAGAGAATCTCCTCCGTGCCATCTTTCTCGATAACCACCAGGCTCGCACCGTCGGTGGAAATTTCCCCTGCCGTCAATGGTCCAACGCTGCGGCGGAATAAAGCGACGGTTGAATCGTTCGCGCCATGGGTCCGGAAGCCTTCGCCGGAACTTGTCTGAACAGGTGTGAGCGGCGCTGCTGGTTCCGAGCCTTTTTGGAAATGCATGGCGACGAGAAAGTTTGCTTCCTTCGCCCTTGGTGAATCCAATCGGAAGGCTCTACGCGGTTCCACGGGAATTCGGTCGAGATCAACGTAGGCACTAATAGCAACGGGCTGCGTTTGCAGTTTCCAGTGGGTGTTCGGGCCCGCGGCAGTGATTGTGGCTAATGCTCCCTTGCCTTGGATCAGTGCTTCGGCAGCATCGGTCCGCGCCTGTGCCCCGGCGGGAACATGCAGGAGCCACGAATATTCATGCGGCGAATCAGCCGCAACACGGTCGTGGACAATCAGGACGTCAGGCTTTACAAAAAGGTATTCACGCGTCAGGCGGTTGATGGGATTTCCGTCGCCATAAGCAGGGGCGAGGTTGGCGGCGAGATAATCAATGGCAGAAGAAAACACGTGCCGCTCAATTTTCGCGTAATTCTGAAACGCCGCCCAGTATCGGCCGTCGTAATCCTGCTGGCTGAAGGGATCGCCATCCACCACCACCGTGTTGTGCCCCGGTGCCTGGGTGAAGTAATCCTCATAGTGGGGGTCTTTGTAATAATTCGCGTACCCCGCCTCGGCAATCAGTGGCTCGCCAAAAGCCGCGACCTGAAAACTTCCCTGGTCATGGTGCTCGTGATTGAACCAGGGGCCAACGCGCAGCGAAATCACCGTATCCTGGGGAAGCCAGCCGCTGCGCATAATGGCGCTGCCGCGCTCCGGAAAGATTCGCGAGAGCGGCGGCTCCGGCGCGGCCTCTGACGGATGTGTGCAGCAGACAAGGTCCAGAAGCCCCGAGCCCTGTTCCTTCGTTTGCCCGAGCTGATGCAGTTCAAAGATTCCCTGAAGACGTTGGTTTGTCGCGGTCTCATAGAAGGCCTGCAGCGCCCTGTCGCCACCGAATTCCGCCCCCCAGGCGAACCCCGAGAGAGCCTTGAGTTCTGTGCCGGTGTCGCCAGTGTCAAGCACGAAGCCGGGGCG
>Ga0182027_10009139_pt1 | contig 14294 bp, 15 predicted proteins | sample 712E1DmetaG_FD_121300 | JGI IMG/M metagenome (GOLD analysis project Ga0182027, IMG submission 121300) | Permafrost microbial communities from Stordalen Mire, Sweden - 712E1D metaG (Illumina Assembly) | ecosystem: Environmental > Terrestrial > Soil > Wetlands > Permafrost | place: Sweden...
AACTGAAAAGAATGCCACATTAGCAATAGCTGAGAGTTGCACAGGAGGATATCTTTCACATATGATTACTTCAATTCCGGGGAGCTCAGCATACTATAAAGTAAGCATAATCACTTATGCAAATGAAATAAAAACCGGTATTCTTGGTGTGAATGAAGATATTATTAAGCAGTTTGGAGCGGTTAGCATGGAAAATGCAGAAGCCATGGCTAAAAATATCAGGTTAAAATTCGACACCGATTTCGGACTTGCAACTACCGGTATAGCAGGTCCGACCGGGGGATCGGATGAAAAACCGGTTGGAACTTTATGGATGGCAGCCAGCTCAAAAGATAAGGTGATAAGCCATCACATCGTATTTGACCGTGGCAGGTTGCAGAATATCCAGTTCTTTTCTGTTTATGCGTTGGATTTATTAAGGAAGTTTTTATGCGGATTATAGATTATTCCGTATAATACCCAATCATTTTAATAATTGCATTTTTGCAAACCGGACAGAAATTATCTACCGAATTGGATTTCATTGAACAGTCATATGAAGGACGGTAAACTCCTTTATTTACGTATCCTCCTCCTTCAAAAACGCCAATAACATTTGCATACTTTGGATCGTTGGGAGTTGGCACCGGGACATCATTTGTCAGCATGCTTTTCCACTTGATGTCAAAATTGACCAGTGTAGTTAAATTCGGCTCCCAAGGTTCGATGCTTAAAGGATAAAAATCAGTATAGCTTGTTTCTGAATCGTAATATTCATCGGCCAGTCCGGCAAAGGAATGTCCGAATTCGTGCGTAAACACATATTCATTTGATATATTATCACTTACACAAATTGCATAATGATTATAAATTGCTCCGCCACCATAATGATCGGTATTCACTATAATCACAATCTGATCATATGGTACATTTGAAGCAACAGAGCGCAGGGTGGTATTATCTTTGGTCATAAGGTAGCGTTCGGTATCAAAAGTATAGAAACTTGTGTTAATGAGAGTATTCTTCCATATTCCTAAACCCGGGAAGTCGGTACCTGATTCCATGGAAGGTGCTTCTATGCCCCGGATATTGAATTTGTCTTTATTTTGTTTATAAGGTGTAACTTTAAACAGATAATCTGAAAACCTCTGACAGTCCTTCCGGAATTTAGACATCTGATCTTTGGTATATCCTTCCGGAATGAAAACGATATCAACCTTCTTTTCAGGATCGCCATTAATTAATATATCAAAAGAAGGAAATGGGTATTTGTTTTCTTTCTGGATAAAATAGCTTGAGGGATCTACTGTAAACTCATACTTCTTTTCAAAAACACCTTTGTTGTTTCTGGTATTGAATTCAACCCTGACTTTATTTTTTGGATAAGGAATTAAAACTGTTTCGGGAAAACTGGATGTAATTTTCTTTGATTCAGCTGTTGTTTGCCATTCTGAAAAAAGGGTAGAGTAGGAGTAAGTAAAGATTAAAACATTGGTCTTCAAATCATAAACTTTACACCTGTATTTGCCATAATCGAAAGGGTCAATCAGATTGGTTTTTGTCCCACCCCAGAAAGGTTCTTCAATCAACCGGTCGATCGAATAGATTTCGCTTTGCCAATCGCCGGTATGGAAATAGTCTATCCTAAGGCTTTTATTTAAGAAAAAATCATTATAAGCAGCAAATATTTTGCTGGTAAAAAACAATAATACAAACAATGTGAGGAATTTACGCATAGTATTTGTTTGATTTTGATCCCATATAATTTAATACGACAACCGGATGTTTCAATAGACCTCACCTTAAGGTCTTTTTAGACTCTTGCCTTGTTTAAGTTTGCATTTGCCTTGGTAGACTTGCAAACCAACAACTGAATAATTTAGGTTAAAATGGCCAGAAAGTATTATCAAACCAGATTTCTTCCTTTAATTGCTGATCAAGTTCGAATAATATTTTATGATGTGTCCGTTCCCAATCGGCAAGCATCTGGTAAAGAGCCTTCTCATTAGGGTCTGTTGCACTTTTTGATCTGGCAGAATAAACTTCTATGGCTTTGTTTTCCATATCAATAGCGGCACCAATAGCGGCAGCTTCGTAACTTGCAGCCGATAATTTCTTTTTAATATCTTTCGATAGAATGGCTTTTGCTATCGAATCCTGAGTATCTTTTGGTAAAGAAAACTTATGAAAAGTAGCATTCTTGGTATATTCTGAAAACTGATCTGTTAAATACCTGATATGTGCCACTTCTTCTTCAGCCATAATGGAAAATATTTTTTTAACTTCTTCCACTTTTGTTTGTTCAGAAACATGACAATAAAATGCATAACCTCTTTTCTCCATCAAGATAGCTGTTTTCAGAATCTCAATTGTTTTATTATTTTCCATAAGAATTTATCATTGATTATTAAAATAAATTACCAGAATATTATGGCCCTGTTTTTACAAATTCACCCTTTTCATTGACATAGAAATATTTGCCATCCTTTCCAACAAGAGCCAGGCCTTTATCAAAGTCTTCAAAATAATCGTACCACTCACTAAGAACTTTACCACGCCGGTTTATAAATGCATATTTCCCGTTATTCATAACTAAGGCTATTCTTTTACTGATGTTCCAGATTTCATCGTACCACCCAAAAATCACTTTATTCGTTTTGTCAATATAAGCTACTTTTCCCTTTTGATAAACTTTCGCCATACCTTCATTGAAATTAGTAGCATTTTCATATTGACAGGGTATTACTATTTTAGCATATTTAGTGATGAACCCGTATTTGTCGCCAATCCTGTATTTTGCAATACCATCGTCAAAATCACTGATATCATCAATTATATAATCCATGATAACATTTCCTTTATTGTCAACAAAACCATATTTGAGGTTGTCGCCATATTGCAACCTTATTTCCTGGGCATAGGATTGATAAATAAGCCCGGAAAACAGTAAAAAGAAGAAAAGTATTGTTTTAAATGCTTTCATTTGTATCATCAGTATTTGATTTTCTAATTAGCAAAATTACATTCAATCTACCAAAAGTGATATCTTTGGATATTATATTTTTTTTGCCAGCAGGATCTCTCTTTTTCCCGGAGGCCCTGTCAACTTAGTAATGCTAAAGCCAGTTGATTTCAAAGCCCGTTTCACTAAGCCTTTACAGGAATAAGTCAGCAGTATTCCTTCGGGCAACATAGCATCATAAATTTTCTTAAAAATCGTTTCCGTCCACATTTCTGGTTGGATGTCAGGTGAAAAAGCATCAAAATATACTATATGGTAAGCATTGTAAAACTCAAAATCTTTGACTTTTTCGGCTATTTTTCTGAGTTTGCAATAATAGTTAATGGATACTTCAATATTCCAATTACATGATATTATTGAATTATAGATTTTGACAGACTCTTCTCCGAGCATAAAAGGGTAGTTAAGGTTTGAAAGCAAATTAGGTTCTATTGGGTAAGGTTCAATAGCATCGTATCTTACCAACTGGAAAGTATTAATTGATTCGAGAAAAGTGAGTAAACAATTCAATCCAGTTCCGAATCCGACCTCAAGAATGTTGATCTGATCGGCTGAAACCCGTTTCAGACCGTTGTTTATGAAGATATGTCTGCTTTCTGTTATCGCACCATAACTAGAATGATAGTTTTCTCCGAATTTCTCAGAAAAAAGTGTATTCGAACCATCAGCAGTTAAAATTATTCTTGTAGGATGTATGTCTTTATTAGATACCAAAGCTAACTCCTATACTTTTAGCAGTTTTAATCAGATCGCCCTCAGGATTAACTAATTTTAAGTGACCTATGACATTTTCAAGACTCACAAATGATAAATCATTTCCTTTGAGGCAAACCATATTACCGAATTTACGTTCCATAAGGATATCAACAGCTTTTACACCATACCTGGTGGCTAATATTCTGTCATAGGTTGTTGGTTGACCACCTCTTTGTAAATGGCCTAAAACGGTGCATCTGATTTCCAAATCGGTAATATACTGTTCCAGATCCTTAGCCAGTTTATATCCTATACCACCTAAACGGACCGGATCAGGGCTGTCTTTTACTATCTTCTGAACAACAACATCACCATCTATAACCTTTGCACCTTCCGAAACTACAATGATTGTCGACATTTTACCTTCATGGGCCCTGGAATTGATCTTTTCAACAACTTTTCCCATTATAAATGGAATTTCAGGTATAAGTATGATGTTGGCGGTACCTGCAATACCGGCTTGTAATGCAATCCAACCTGCAGTTCTTCCCATTACCTCCAGTATCATGATCCTGTGATGAGATTCGGCAGTCGTATGTAGTTTATCCAATGCATCAGTAGCAGTATCTACAGCAGTATTAAAACCAAATGTTACATCGGTTATGTCCAGGTCGTTGTCGATTGTTTTTGGTACTGCAATAATATTACAGCCTTTCCTTGCAAAATCGCGTGCACTGGTAAGTGTTCCATCACCTCCTATTACAATCAGGGCATCAATATCATCATTTTTCATGTTCTGAATAGCAACATCTGAAACATCCCTATAAACAATCTGTCCGTTTTCTTCAAAAGGATAAATAAATAGATTGTCTTTATTTGATGTATAAATAATTGTACCACCAATATGTGCTATACCTCTTACTTTATTAAGGGTAAGTTTCGTATGGTCATTGGTATACAAACCTTTATAACCAAATTTATAACCAACTACCTGTAAATCGTACTTCAAAATTGCAGTTTTGGTAACTGCCCTGATAACGGCATTTAAACCAGGGCAATCACCCCCTCCTGTTAATACTCCAATTTTTTTGATAGGTCTTTTAGACATAACAATGCTTTTATCTTCGAAAGTACTATATTTAATTCTTAATTAGAACTATTTTTGCATGGAATTTGAAAAAACTTAAACGTTAAATAATCATTTAAAAATCAGTAATTATGATAGTTTTCCTGTTAATTATTTTAGCGCTGTTCTTGATAGGTGTATCGGCCTATAACAAAATAATTGGTTGTAAGAACAATGTTGATAAATCTTTTGCCGGGATTGAAGCATTGTTAAAAAAACGATACAATCTCATACCTAATATCGTTGAAACGGTTAAAGTATATATGGGGTTTGAGAAAGACCTGCTCACCAACATCACCGATTTACGTTCCAGGGCTATTACAGCAGGCTCGAATGATAAAGATAGGTTCGATATTGAAAATCAGCTAACAAAATCCCTGGGTGGCTTGAAAGTGGCTGTTGAAAATTATCCTGACCTGAAAACAAATCAGAGTTTTATGCAGTTACAGGGTTCATGGAATGATCTGGAGGAACAGATTGCAGCTTCAAGGATGTCGTTTAATGCCTCAGTTACCGATTACAACAATGCTGTTCAGAAATTCCCATCAAATATTGTAGCTTACCTGATGAAATTTGAACCAAAAACCATGTTTGAAATACCTGAAACAGAAAGGCAGAATATAAGCGCTAAAGAACTCTTCCATTCATAAAGGATTTGCTTTTCCTGTATAATTAACTATTATTTTGGAACCATTTGATATTATTGCCAAAACCCTCTTTGGTTTTGAACAAATACTTGCAGATGAACTCCATGAACTTGGAGTTAAAGATATTGAGATACTGACCCGAGCCGTAAAATATAGTGGTGATCAGGCCTTACTTTATAAAAGCAACCTGCATTTAAGAACGGCAATTAAAATTCTAAAACCAATAGCTTCCTTTAATGTTAATAATACTGAAATGCTTTACCAAAAGGTTCAAAGCATTGATTGGGATGAATATTTTTCAACCAGTCAGACTTTTGCCATCGATGGCATTACATCCGGCGAAATCTTTACGCACTCACAGTTTGTTGCCTTAAAATCAAAAGATGCCATTGTTGATCAGTTCCGCGCAAAATTTGGTGTACGGCCTTCAGTTGATATTGAAAATCCTGATGTCAGAATAAATGTTCACATTTACGATACAACCTGTACGGTATCGCTCGACAGTTCCGGGAAATCACTTGGAAAAAGAGGTTACAAACTTCACCAGGTGAAGGCACCACTAAGTGAAGTGCTGGCTGCCGGCATAATATTATTAACCGGTTGGGATAAGAAAAATAATTTTATTGATGCAATGTGTGGCTCAGGAACATTTCCCATTGAAGCAGCTTTAATAGCCAGAAATATTGCTCCCGGGAGCTTCAGAAGTTTTACCTTTGAAAATTGGAATGATTTTGATCCTGCTCTTTGGTCAAAATTAAAGAGAGAAGCTAAACGAAACATTACACCATTTCCCGGAAAAATTCAAGCTTTTGATATAGACAGGCACGCTATTGATACTTCAAGGGAAAATGCGGAAAGAGCGGGTGTTGGAAGTTACATAACCTTCGAAAATATCGATTTCTTCAAATCCAATCCTGAAATAGAAAATGGAATTGTTATTATGAATCCGCCTTATGGCGAAAGACTTGAAGACAGGGATGATATTATTCCTCTGTATCAGGAAATCGGGAATCACTTAAAGCAAGCCTATAATGGATATGATGCCTGGATACTGAGTGGTAACCTGGATGCAATTAAGTTTATTGGATTAAAACCATCACGCAAAATACCTTTGTTTAACGGACCGATTGATTGCCGCTTAAATAAATTTGAGCTTTATAGAGGGAGTAAAAAAGCTGCAAAACAGGAAGATTATTAATTACTCCATATCCTTTTTTTACGGAATTATTCTGCCAATTTTAATGCCTTCGGATATAAAATATTGTTCTCCAAATGAACGTGAACATGCAAATCATCCTCAAATTCGTGAAGTAACTTAAATCCAACGTGATAAGTGTTGCAGCCATCAGAAGGCACATTGTAGCTATTACTGATTATATTTATCTGATCCATCGAACCTCCTGCAAATTCATGCTCTTCTGACATACGGGTAATTTCGGATTTGATAAGTGTTTTGTTTCCGGCAGAATTACTTGATAAAGCTTTTTTTATGGCCGGAAAAAGCACTTCTTCTTCCTTCTTTAGATGCATCAGTAACTCATCGTTTATATTTGAAATCAGTACTGCTATCTGATTCAATTCAGGATGATTATCGCCATGAACCGATTTCAGTTTCTGAGTATAGAAAACCAGTTCTGGCAATGTTTTTAGAACATATTTATGGTGTGTGTTCTGAATATAATCACAGAGGAAGCCCAATTCCCAGTCATTATAATTTTGTGAATGACTGAGAGGTAATTGCTCAAGTTTTGTCAATTCATCTACAAGAACATTTGGATCTATGCCCTTTTCCATGCATGATTGAGCAAGGCTTTTATTACCACCACAACAAAAATCAATATTTACATTTTTAAAGATTTCGGCTGTCCTGAAATCGTTTGCCACTATTACGCCTACGGTGAGATTATTGTATTTATCTGTTGTCATTTGGTTTTGTTTTATTAATAATTATTGATTCTCTTTTTCTAATATTTATTAAATCACTCCGAAATATTTTTCATAAATTCAACAGCATGTACAATATAGCGTGTATGTATTCCACTTCCGATCTGACCTATTTCGTCCCAGGCATTCAGTTCAAAATACAGCCTTTTACCTTCAACTCTCACCAACCTTGATTCACAGCTTACTTTCATACCAACAGGTGTTGCTTTCATGTGTTTTACACTTATCTCAATTCCCAGAGTAATATATCCTTCAGGTAAATTTGCTTTCAGACTGGTCTGAGCTGTGTTTTCCATCAATGCAATCATGGCAGGGGTAGCGAATATATCAATCATACCCGATCCATAACTGCCTGCAGTATCCATCTGTTCAACTGTTTTCTCAATGGTATAAACTATTCCCGGTTCTATATTGAAATCCAAAACCCCAAATATTAGAAATTGAAGATAAGTGTCTGAATCAGATCAGGATGAAGACTTTTGGCAACAGGACATGTTTTTGCCGCTTTTTCGATAATCTTTTTTGTTTTATCGGAATAGTTGTTTGGTGGGAAATTCAACTCCACAATTATTTCTCCTATTCTCCTTGGATCCGATTTCATAACCTTGGTTATTGTAATATCTGTACCGTCAATATTGAAATAATGGGCATCGGCAGCTTGTGCTATTATTGTAGCCATACAAGAACCTAACGCATTAGCTACTAAATCGGTAGGAGAGAAGAGTTCACCTTTTCCTTTATTATCAACAGGGGCATCTGTTTTGATTTCTGTACCAGATTTAATATGGGTTGAACGGGTTCTTAATCCCCCGATATATTTCATTTGAATCGTTGCCATATTTATTCATTGTTTTTTTATTGCCTTTGTAGTGACAAGTCGCGACTTGTCACTACGTGGCGTAATTATCAAAAAAATCCATTACGTATTTTATATCCAATATATACCCTTCAGCCTGAAGTGAAGTAACAAAATCAGCATGTGATCTTCCCAATCTGTAATCAGGTTCTTTTACAGGATGCTTGATATATTTTTCCATCATATCTGTATTTTGTGATACATTCAGCACAGCATGATAAAAGACTTTCTGATGGTTCCTGTAGATAGCAGAACCAAGTATCTTTTTTTCTCCAATGGCAATATCTGATATGCCTTTATAATGTAAATTTGTAATTTTAAAATTCTGTAAAATATTTATTATCAATCCATTAATAGTCCTAAAATAAACATAAGGATTAATAAATTTTGAAGCAGTTATCGTTGTTGATAGAACCAGGGTTCTCGGTGAAAGTATAACTGTTTGACCACCTGACGGACGTTTGTAAACAGTTATTTTATCTTTTTCTACCTGTTCATCGTTTAATGAATCATCAATTGAATTACTTTGTCCAAGAATCAGATACACATTATCGTGTTGCCAGGTTTTAAATGTGAAATCTGGTTTTGTTTCACCAAATATATTGATATCAGGCAAGTTATATCTTAAAACATCTATCATTGCTTTAACTTCAGAATATCATTTGTGAATTGCCAGCTCAACAGCATCAAAACCGGCTTCCATAAAGATTTCAGATACCGTTGGGTGTGCATGGATAGTTTGTGCCACATCATAAATTGTTCCTTCCATCTGCATAAAGGCCGATGCTTCTGCAATCATATCGGTGGCATTTTCTGCAATTATTTGTACCCCCTGTACCTGCCCGTATTTTAAATCCGATATCAAACGGATGCTTCCTTCTGCATGTCCTTCAGTTAAAGCTTTACCGTTAGATGATAATGGAAACTCACTGATTTTGTAATCTATACCTGATTCTTCCAATTCCTCAACTGTGAATCCGATTTGTGCCATTTCAGGGTTTGTATAAATGTTAATCGGGAAGTTTTTAAGGTTAATAATATTTGAAATTCCCTTGATATAATTTATAACCCATAAACCCTGTGCAGAAGCTATATGTGCAAGGTAACTTAGTCCATTAACATCACCAACGGCATAAATCCCTTTTACATTTGTCTCAAAACGGTCATCAACCATTATATAACCATCATCAGTCAATTCAATTTTTTCTTTGGAGGCTGGTATAATTGCAGTTCGCCAACTACAATTCAATAATAGTTCGGTTTTTATTTTTCGGTCAGATAAAATGAGCTCACCCTTTTCATATCCTTTAATATCAGCGTTATATATAACTTCAATCCCATCCGATTTTAGCTTCCGACTGATAAAATCGATTAGGAATTTATCTGCAAATGGAATCAAGTTATCACTTGTGGCTATTATCGTAATTTTTTTACCAATCATATTGAAGAATTGAGCCAACTCAATTGTATAAGCTCCATGACCGTATATGGTTATATGTTCAGGAATCTCATTCAAACTGCTAAGTTTTTCTACATCGAGAATCAAAGAAGGACTGATCTTTGCAGAAATCGGCTGTGGATATGATCCTGTTGCAATCACAATATTTTGAGTTTCTAGTTTTCTATTGGCAACCGTCACAGAATGAGCAGAATTGATCGATGCTTCACCCCATATAATTTCAACTCCATTCTTTTTAAGGAGGTAATCAATGCCATTAGTGAGTTTTGTGACTATCTTGCCTGATCTTTTAACAGCATTTGGCCAGTTAAACTTTAATTTATTCAGGTCAATGCCATCTATACCAAACTGTTGTGCTTCTTTAAGCCGATCGAAGAATTTTGCACTTTCGATAAGTGCTTTTGTAGGGATACAACCCCAATTGAGGCACATACCACCTATATGCTTTTTCTCTATCAATGCAGTTTTTAATCCTACCTGACCAGCCCTGATTGCTGCAACGTAACCGGCAGGACCTGACCCAATGATAACAACATCGTATTGCATTGTATTTTCTTTTTTTGAGTTCATGATTATTCCATTATTAGTGTTACGGTATCCGACAAATACATCATTACCTGGTTCAAGAAACGTGTAACCTCACCACCATCAATGATTCTGTGATCAACACTTAACGAAAGAGGTAAAACATTACCCACTTTAATTACATCGCCATCAACAACAGGCTTTTTAATCAACCGGCCAATCCCTAAAATCGCTGCCTGGGGGTAATTGATGACAGGAACGGCAAAGATTCCACCAATTGATCCATAATTTGTAATAGTAAATGTACCGTCCTTCATATCTTCCATGCTGAGCTTTCTGTCTCTGGCTTTAACTGATATTTCATTCACTTTTTGCGCAAGTTCAAATATGGATAGGAGATCAACATCCCGAATAACCGGTACAAGCAGACCATCGGGTGTATCAACGGCAATTCCGATATTATAATAGTTCTTGTAGATCATTTTCTCGTTCTCCATATCCAATTGCGAATTCAAAGATCTGTGTTTCTTCAGCGACAGAGCTACAGCCTTTAAAATGAATGGGAGATAGCTAAGTTTAACATCCTTTTCCTGATATTTATGTTTGAATCTTTCCCTTATGTTCATCAAATCAGATATTTCGACCTCTTCAAACACGGTCATATGAGCTGCATTGTGCTTGGAATTGAACATGTTCTTAGCAATCGTTTTCCTGATCTGTGTGAGTGGTTCAATTGTAACTCTTTCTTTAGCAGAGGTATCGGATACCGATGTAGAAGTTATAATTGATTTAGAATGCGATCCACTTTCCACAAATCGTTTGATATCATTGGTAGTAACACGTCCGGCAGGTCCGGTTCCGGATACCGTATTGATATTAATTCCCATATCCTTAGCCATGGCGCGAGCTACCGGAGTTGCTATTATTTTGGACCGCTGTGCTGTTGTTTCCATAGCTGGTTTTTGGGGCATACCTTCTGTGCTGGAATGTAAAAAAGCAGAATTACCAGCCACTTCGAGTGTTCCGACAACCCCGGCAGCTTCTTCAATTTGTTCGAGTTTGTTTTCGGAGGCTTCTTTTACAGCATCGGCACCTGCTACGCCTTCTATTTCAATTTCGACAAGTGGTGAGCCAACTTTTATTATTTCACCGATCTTGCCATATATGGCTGCAATCCTGCCTGTTTTAGGGGATGGAATATCGGTCACAACCTTATCGGTTTCCATTTTAACCAGAGCTTCGCCCGATTCAATCAGCTGACCTTTTTCGACATACCATTCAGCAATGGTGCCTTCGTCCAGGCCTTCACCGATATCAGGAAATTTGAAAATATATCTCATAGATTTGTTCTTATACCTAATTTAAAATTTCATTAACCTTTCAATCTCATAAAAAATCTTTTCGGGTGAAATGATATAATGACTTTCGCCCTGCGGTAAAGGTACAATGGTATCGAATCCTGCTAATTTTTTTGGTGGTGCTTCAAGATATAAAAAGGCTTCTTCATTGATGATCGATACCAGTTCTGAAGCTGTACCGAAACTTGTCGGTTCTTCTGTTACAATTAAAGCTCTGCCTGTTTTTTTCACTGATTTGGCTATGGTATCGCGATCGATCGGGTATATGGTTCGAAGATCTATCAGTTCAACTGATAGATTTGCTTCCTTAGCTTTAATCATGGCTTTTTGTACCTCTCTTATCATGGCACCATAAGCAATAACTGTTAAATCAGTTCCTGTTGAAAGAATTTTTGCAACACCAATCGGAATACTGAATTTTTCTTCTGGAACTTCCTGCTTGATGGCCCTGTAAATTCTTTTTGGCTCCATAAATATAATGGGATCATCGCTTTCAATAGCTGAGATCAGCAAACCTTTGGCATCGTATGGGGTGGAAGGAATAACTACTTTCAATCCGGGAATATGAGCATACAAAGCTTCCATACTTTCAGAATGATGTTCCAATGCATTAATTCCGCCTCCATAGGGAAAACGGATTACCATGGCCATTTTGTATTTACCCCTGCTACGGTTATGCAATCTGGATACGTGGGATATGAGCTGATTGAAGGAAGGATAAACAAATCCGCAAAACTGCATTTCAACAACCGGCCTTAATCCTGCCGCAGCCATTCCAACGGCAGTTCCGGCTATAGCACTTTCAGCCAAAGGTGAATCAAACACCCTGGCAGTTCCGTATTTTTTCTGAAGGCCTTCGGTTACGCGAAAAACACCACCTTCAACCCCGACATCCTCTCCATATACTATGACGTTGTTATCTTCAGCTAATTTTATATCCAGCGCATCTGTTATTGCCTGTACAATTGTCATTACTTTCATTTCTGTGCCTCCTTCCAGGTTAAGAATTTTTTGTATTCCATTTTTTGATTTTTAAGATCTTCAGGCATATCTACATACATATAATCGAATACATCATCCACATTATAAAGGCATAGTTTTTCTGCTTCTTCAAATTGACGGTCGATTTCTTTCTTATATTGAAGCAGGAGTTTTGGTTCATCTTCCTCCTTCCATAGGTTTTTTGAAATAAGATAATACTTCAACCTGTTAACCGGATCTGTTTTACTCCAGACTTCTTCTTCATCAGTCTTACGATATTTTGTAGGATCATCAGAAGTGGTATGTGCACCTTTTCGGTAGGTAAGAGCTTCAATAAGTACAGGTCCGTTACCCTGACGGGCATTTTCATGAGCTGCCTTTAATACTTGGTACATTGCAAAAATATCATTGCCATCAACTTTTATACCCGGTATGCCATATGCGAAAGATTTTACTGCTATATTGACAGAGGCGGTCTGGACTTTAAAAGGAACGCTAATAGCATATTGGTTATTCTGAACAATAAAAATTACAGGTACTTTCCAAACGCCGGCAAAGTTAACTGCCTCATGAAAGTCGCCTTCCGATGTGCCACCATCGCCTACAAAGGCAAAAACGACCTGATCTTCATTTTTGTATTTTATTGCATAACCTATTCCGGTAGCATGTATCAATTGTGAAGCAATAGGAATGGACATTGGAAGGGTGTTTTTTGCAGTTTTAAATGCAGTGCCATGTTCATTTCCCATAAAATTAAGAAAGACATCCGTCATCGTTGCCCCTTTAGCCAGGTAAAGGCCCAATTCACGAAAAGCAGGTACCAACCAGTCGTCTTCGCGTATAATCATCCCGGCGGCGCCTGAAATGGCTTCCTGACCAAGATTAGGAGGATACGTATACATTCTGCCCTGACGTTGGTACGAAACAGCCATAAGGTCGGCAGTACGTGCAAACAGCATGTCCTTGTATGCTTTAACAATTACTTCATCACTAAACTCTGGCATCCATTTATTGTTAATCACTTTGCCGTGATTATCAATAACCTGGAATATTTTATTTTCCAGTGGAGGATATTCTTTAAAAAATTCTATCATATATGGTAAAGATGTTATTTAGACTGATTTCAATTTAGCAAGTATTATGCCACTAGATTTTAAGATAAACACATGTCAAAGTTACTACAAAAGGAATTGAAAGTGAATTTTTTAAGATAAATTATTGAAATAACCTATCATATTACTACAAGGGAAAAAAACAATAGATTATCAAAACCCACTGATTAATTGGCAAGATATGACAATATTAAGTATGGGTTTTTATTCTTGTAAATGCTGTCAGATATTGCTGATGAAGTCTCGGCACCATAGCCCACGATTTAAATCTTGGGCTATGGTGTGGGTTTGGTTTAAGGCACAAAAAAAACCACCGTCAATCAGGCGGTGGCTTTTGAATTGAAGGGATTCGGAAAAATTACGATTTCTTAGTACCCATCAACATGAGTTCGTTTACATTAATTTCGGTTATGTAGTGTTTCTTACCGTCTTTGTCATCATAACTGCGGTTGGTGAGCTTGCCTTCGACGGCAATTTCCTGTCCCTTCTGAACATAGTTCTGGATAAAGGTGGCTGTTTTTCCCCAGGCGATCAGGTTATGCCAGTATGTTTCCTTTACTTTTTCACCTTCTTTGTTCTTGTAGATGTC
>Ga0182027_10009142_pt1 | contig 14294 bp, 10 predicted proteins | sample 712E1DmetaG_FD_121300 | JGI IMG/M metagenome (GOLD analysis project Ga0182027, IMG submission 121300) | Permafrost microbial communities from Stordalen Mire, Sweden - 712E1D metaG (Illumina Assembly) | ecosystem: Environmental > Terrestrial > Soil > Wetlands > Permafrost | place: Sweden...
AAACGTCATATCCACATGGTATCAGCGACGGCCCGATTCTTCGCCGCCATGTTCGCCAGGGCCGCCGTCGTTGCGCCCCGCGCAACGCATCTGCGACACTGAGTCTTCATGCGCTGGAGTCTACTTACGCTGGCCGTGGCCTGTGCGCCGTTGGCCACCCCGCAGGGCGCCAAGCCGCCATCGGCCGAGGCGCTCACCTACCGCATCGAGTGGCGGCTGATTACCGGCGGCAGGGCCAAGGTGGACTGGAGCGCCATGCAGCAGCCGCAGCCGGGTTGGCAGGCCAAGGTGCGCCTCGAATCCGTCGGGCTGGTTTCCAAGCTCTACAAGGTGCAGGACGATTACATCGCCAACCTCAACCAGGGGATGTGCGCCGTCACCGTGCAGACCGACTCGAACGAGGGCAGCCGCCAGCGCGATGCCAAAATCACGTTCGACTACCCATCGAAAAGGGCCAGTTATCTGGAGCACGATCGCGTCAAGAACACAGTCTTGGCGGCGCACGAAATCGACATTCCGCCCTGCGTCCACGACGTGCTCGGCGGGATGTTCTTCCTGCGTACGCTCAACCTCGATCCCGGGCAGAGCGCCAACGTGCCGGTCAGCGACGGCAAGAAGGCCGTGGTGGCCAGGGTGCAGGCGCAGCAGCGCGAGGAACTCAAAGTCCCCGACGGCGCCTACAAGACCATCCGCTATGAGGCCTTTCTCTTCGACAACGTCCTCTACCGCCGCTCGGCCCACCTCTATGTCTGGCTCTCCGACGACCAGCGCAGGCTCCCCGTGCAGATCCAGGTGCGCATGCCCATCACCGTCGGTACCATCACGCTCGAGTTAGAGAAGCACGAGTAGCGCGCGCCTTGGGGCCGGTCTTGGTCAGATCCCGCGACCGCCGATCGCGCTCGCGGAATTTCTGGGACAGGCTACGAAACTCCCAAGCTCCCGTGGCTGATTTGTTGAGGGTTTCGTAGCCTGTCCCCGAAACGAAACCCGCTATCACGCTAAACTGGTAGATTCCATGCCGTTGCACGAAGTTGTCGAGGCCGAAGGACACCTGATCGATTCTCACGTGATGGAGAACATCTTCGATAAGGTTGTGGCGTTCCACAGCCGCTTCGAAGTGGACGAGTTCCGCATCGGCCGCACCAATAGCGAGCCGTCGTACCTCCGCCTCAAGGTGGAGGCGCCGGACGAAGACTCCCTGGAGCGGCTGCTCGAAGCCCTCCTCGAACTCGGTTGCGCGCCGGTCGAGGCTGGTGACGCCACCCTGCGCCCGGTCGAACGCGACCGCTGCGCGCCGGAGGATTTCTACTCCACCACCAATCACCGCACCTCGGTCCGCCACGGGCAGAAGTGGATCGAGGTCGAGGACCAGCGCATGGACGCCATGATCGTGGTGCGCGACGGCCGCGCCTTCTGCCGCCGTCTGCGCGATCTGCGCCAGGGCGATCTCATCGTCGCCGGTCTGCGCGGCATCCGCGTCTGGCCCGAATCGAAAGAGCGCGACCGCCTCTCCTTCGCCTTCATGTCCAACGGCATCTCCTCGGAACGCCAGGTGGACACCGCCGTGCGTCAAACCGCGGCCTTGGTGCGGCAGACCATCGAGCTGGGGCGCAAGGTGGTGGTGGTGGCCGGGCCGGTGGTGGTTCATACCGGCGGCGTGGCGGGCTTGGCCGCCCTGATTCGAGGCCGCTCCGTGCACGCCCTGCTCAGTGGCAATGCTCTCGGCGTGCACGATTCGGAGGCCGCGCTGTACGGAACCTCGCTCGGCGTGCGCCTCTCCGACGGCCGTCAGGAAGAGCACGGCCACCGCAACCACATCCGCGCCATCAACGCCATCTATCGCGCCGGCTCGGTCCGCCAAGCCGTGGAATCCGGACGCCTGCGTTCGGGGATTCTCTACGAGTGCGTGACGGCTGGCGTTCCGTTTGTGCTGGCCGGCAGCTTGCGCGACGACGGGCCGCTGCCCGACACCATCACCGACATGAACGCCGCCCAGGACGCCTACGCCGCCCAACTGAAGGGCGCCGGCTTGGTGCTCTGCCTAGGCTCCATGCTGCACTCCATCGCCACCGGCAATATGTTGCCGAGTTGGGTTCGGATCGTGTGCGTGGATATCAATCCGGCCGTTGCCACCAAGGTCAGCGACCGCGGTACCGGTCAGGCCGTGGGCGTGGTGGCGGATGTCGGCCTGTTCCTCGATCTGCTGGCGAAGGCATTGACATGAAACGCGCATACACCGACGATCACGCGCGGGCCGGCGTAGCCGCTCCGCTCCCGGAAATCGAAACCTGGCCCAATCAATTCGCCCATTACGAAATCGAGATCGGCATGCCGGAGTTCACCTCGGTGTGCCCCAAGACCGGTCTCCCGGATTTCGGCAAAATCGTCTTGCGGTACGTCCCCGACAAGCGCTGCCTGGAGCTGAAGTCGTTCAAGATGTACCTGCTGGCCTATCGCAATCTGGGCATTTTCCAGGAGAACATCGTCAACCGCGTGCTGCGCGACGTGGTCAAGGCCGCCAACCCGCTCACGGCGACCGTCGTCGGCGATTTCGCGCCGCGCGGCGGGCTGAACACCATCGTCAGCGCCGCCTGGACCCGGCCCCGGAGGGCCCCGCGTGGAAAGCGCTGAGCTGATCGCCATTCTGCGGGAAGTGCGCGACCGCGTGCGCGCCGGCCACCCCGCCGGGTCCGCTGGACCGTCCGGCATGGCCCTGCCGGATCTCGAGCCGTTGGTGCGCGCGCGCGACGCCGCTCTCGCCAAGGTGGCCGCCATCGGTACGGTCAATCCGCGCCGCGGCGGCCCGCTCGATGCGCTGGTCCAGGCGTGGAAGCGGCTCGTGGCCCGCATCTTGGATTGGCACGTCCGTGAGCAGGTGGTCTTCAATCGCAAGACCGTGGACATGGCCGACGCCGCCATCGAGGCGCTGGCAGCCTCGAATCGAATATTGGCGGAATTCGCGGCGCGCTGGCCCGAGATGAAGGACATGCGCGCGCATTGGACCGAGTGGCGCTCGGAATGGGAGCGGAAGCTGGCCCAGAACGAGATTCAGTTTCTGCGCGGCGTGGCGGACCTGCAATCGGCCTTCTCCTACCGCGCCGACCTGATGGACGCCAACTACCGCGACGCCCTGCGCGCCCAGCACGCCGATTTTACCTCGGCCCTGGCCCGCGCCGTCCCCGAGATTCGCGAGCGGCTCCTGGCCGACATGGAGCGCGTCAAGCTCGATTACGAACGCCTCATCCATACCGAGTTGCGCCTCATCCGCCAGCGCGCCGCTCCGGCGCTTTGGACGCCGCCTGCCGCCCCCGATGCCAGGGCCCCCGCGCCGCTCGACGATGCGCGCTTCGCCGAGCGCTTCCGCGGACCCGAGGAGCGCGTCAAAGCGGGCCAGCGTTTCTACGTGGACCGCTTCGCCGGCAAGCGCGAGGTGCTCGACATCGGTTGCGGCCGCGGCGAATTCCTGGAGCTGATGCGCGAGGCCGCCATCCCCGCCGTGGGCATCGACATCGGCGCCGAGTGCGTCGCTATTTGCCGCGATAAGGGTCTGGAAGCCCGGACGGCGGACCTTTTCGCGTACCTCGAAGACCTGCCCGAAGCCTCGCTCGACGGCATTTTCTGCGCTCACCTGGTGGAGCATTTGCCGCCCGATCGCCTGTTCCGCATGATCCAGCTCTGCGCTACCCGCCTGGCGCGCGCCGGCGTCATCGCCATCGAGACCCCCAACCCCGAGTGTCTGGCGATCTTCGCCACTTTCTTCTACCTCGATCCGACCCACGTCCGCCCGGTCCCGCGCCAGTTACTCGAATTCTATTTCGCGGAGAACGGCCTGGGGGTCGTCGAGTTCCGCAAGCTCTCGCCCGCCGTGGATGCCATCCCCGCGCTGGCATCCCTGCCCGAAGAGTTTCGCGAAGCCCTTTTCGGCGGCCTGGATTACGCCCTGATCGGCCAAAAACTATAGACACCGCCCGCCCCACCCCGCGCGTCTAGTGAGCCGCCGGCGAACCGTCCCGCCCTCTTGCCACCCGCATCAGCAGCACCAAGGGAATAATCGCCAGGAACATCCAGGCCATGATGCGAAATACCTCGACGAAACTCAAGAGCGCCGCCTGTTGCCCGACCATCCCGTAGAGCACCGCCGTGCTGCGCGCGCCGGCCGTGGTCCAATCGGACCCGCGCAGCGCAAAGAGGCTTTGCGCCTGCCGCAGGAACTCTTGCGTTTGCGGATTGTAAGGCGTCACGTGCGTGGCCAGAATCGACTGGTGAATCTGCGACCGGCGCGCCACCCACGTCGCCACGAACGATATGCCCACGCTCGAGCCGATGTTGCGCACCACGCTGTACAGGCTGGTGGCGTACCCGGTTTCCGCTCTTGGTATGGCGTCCATGGTGAGCGTGGTAAGCGGCACGAATACGAACGCCATTCCCACGCCCTGGCAGATCTGATCCCAGAAAATGTCCCACGCGCCGGATTGCAGGCTCATCGCGGAAAAGCCAAAGAACGCCATGCTGGCCAGTACAAACCCGAAAACCAGCATCCAGCGTCCATCCCATCCCTTGCCCAGCAGGTACCCGATGAGCGGCATGCACAGCGCCGTGCCGATTCCTCGCGGGCTGGTCCAGATCCCCGCCGTCACCGCCGTCCAACCAAGCAGCGTCTGCATGAACAGCGGCAGCAGCACCAGGCTGCCGTACAGCACGAATCCCAATACGCCCGACAACGCGATCCCGGCGGCGAAGGTCCGGTCTTTCAGCAGCCGGAAGCGAACAATCGGCTCGGCCACGCGCAGTTCCCTGACGACGAAGCCCGGAAGCATGATGGCCGCGATTACCGCCAGCGCCACGATCAATTGCGAGCCGAACCAGTCCTTCTCCTGGCCTTGGTCCAGCATGATCTGCAGCGCGCCCATCCCCAGCGCCAGCATGCCCAGTCCCCAGAGGTCCACGCGCATGCTCCCGCGCCGCCGGATGTATGGGGGATCGTAGAGAAACAGCGAGATCATGACCAGGCTCAGAATCCCGATCGGCAGGTTGATGTAGAACACCCAACGCCAGGAGTAGTTGTCGGTGAGCCAGCCGCCGACCGTGGGACCGAGGATGGGCGCCGCCATGATTCCCAGCGCCCAGAACGCCATCGCCTTGCCGCGCTCTTGCGGAGGGAATTCTTCGAGCAGTACCGCCTGCGAAAGCGGCTGCAGGCCTCCGCCCGTGATGCCCTGCAGCACGCGGAAGAGGATCAGCAATTGCAAACTCGGCGCCAGCCCGCAGAGTACGCTCGAGATCGTGAACCCCGTCACAACGGCCAATAGCAGCCGTTTGCGGCCGAAATAGTTCGCCAGCCACCCGGCGATCGGAAGCACCACGGCGTTGGCCACCAGGTATGAGGTCAGCACCCACGTCGCTTCGTCCTCGGTGCCCGAAAGACCGCCGGCGATGTGCCGCAGGCTGACGTTTACCACCGAGGTGTCGAGCGCCTGCATCACCGCGCTCGCCATCACGGCGCTCGCCACCAGCCAGCGGCTCGCTTGCGGCCGGTCCAGTCCGCCAGTGCTCATCGCTCCCGTGGCGCCGGCGGAATCCTCAGGCGCACGGCGCGCCTCCGCGGCCAATAGCCTCGACGATGGTCGCCGCCACCGCCTCCTCGCCCAGTTCCGAGCTGATCAGCATGTGATAGAGATGCAGATTCTTCCAGTCGCATCCGAAATACAGACGGATGAAATCGGCGCGCTGCTGGTCGGTCGAGCGCATCGATTGCTCGATGTTCGACGCCGCGGGCGCGCGGCTCCGTATGCGCGCGATGCGCTCCGCCCGCGGGGCGTGAACGAAAACGTGCAGCGCGTCCTTGCGGTCGTGCAGCACGCACTGCGCTCCCCGGCCGACAATCACGCAGTTGCCACCCGCGTGCGCCTGTGCGATGAGGCCCTTCCCCAGCGCCGCCATGGTCTCCGCATCGAAGACCTGAAGGTCGGCGGCCGATGCGATTCCCTCGATCCCTCCATGCCACAGGCCCTGCCGGCTGACGCGGTGCAACCATGAGTCGGTCCGCTCGTCGTACCGCCGGGCAAGGTCGGGAGCTACTTGCGCCGACCGGGCGATCGCCTCGACCAGCGCCTTGTCCAATAGATTCCATCCCAGCTTCTCGGCCACCCTGCGCGCAATCTGGCCGCCGCCGCTGCCGTATTCGCGAGCCACTGTCAGCACTCGGAACATGTGGATTCTCTCCTATTCCCTTGTATGGCTGGGGCGCCTGCGTCCCCGAACGGAGAAGAAAGTCTTAATACTGTCATGTTGCCACATTTCCGCCGCGCCGGACATCTCGCCGCCTTTACGGCAGGGCTTCGATGGAGGCCGTCAATTGGCCCGTCAGCCGCAGCACGTTCCAGCGCGCCCGCTCGATGCCGTACTGCGCGTCGTAAAAAGCGATCCACTTGTCGTTCTCGACGATTCGGGACTCTTCCACCTGCCGCAGCGTGGCGCGCCCTTCCTGCATCTGCGCCAGGTTCACGGATAACTGCTCGCGCGCCACCTCCAGATCCAGGCGCGCCACCTCCGCCGCCGTCCCGGCCTTCCTCACCTCCCGGAACGACGCTTGGATGTCCGTGCGAATCCGGTTGCGCGCGTTGTCCCGTTCGATTTTCAGGCGGGCAACGTCGGCCGCCGACCGCGCCGCTTGCGCGCTTACGCCCGGACCGGCGAACAGCGGCAACTGCAGCGATACCCCGACTTGTCCGTTGTTGCGCTGGAACTTCTGGAAATACTCGTCGTAGTTGTTGAACTTGGCGAGCATTCCGTATTGCGCCACCAGGTCCGCGTGCGGCAGACGCGCGGCCTTCTGCCCGCGCATCTCGAGACTCTTCGAGGCGATTTGCGATTCCAACTGGCTAATCTCCAGATTGGATTGGAGCGCCGCGTCAATCGCCGCTTCCTGGGAAGCCGGCAGCGCCAAGGCCGGCGGATCCTGTTCCACCGGGATCACGCGATCCTCCGGCGAAAGTCCCAACGCCACCGCCAGCGAGGTTTCGGCGGACGCGCAATCGTCTTCGAGGCCGCTGGCCAAAGCGTTGGCGCGCGCCACATTGTAGGCCGCCTGCTTCTCGGCCAGCGGCAAAGCCCGGCCTTCCCGCGCCTGCTCCCGCACGCCCTCCAGCACTTGCTGCAAACTGCCGGCGTCCTTGCGCGCCAAGGCCCCAATGCGCACGGCCCGCCCGGCGTCCAGATACAGCGAAGCCGTGCGGAAGGCCACCTCGGCCTGTTTGCTTTCCACCGAGAGAGAAGCTCCGCGGGCGTCCTCTTTCGCCTGCGAGACCGCCAGGCTCTGCTGGCGGTTGAAGAGGGACGCCACCGCGTTCGCCTGCAATACGCTCGGCGCCGAGCCTTCGATGCTCATCGGGAATCCGCTGGTATAGGCCAGCCCGCTGCCCACGCTGATGCGTGGCATGAACGGGTCCCTAGCCAGGCGCACCGCCTGCCGCGCCTTCTCCTCGTCCAGCCGCGATAGTGTAATATCGGAGTTCTGCTTCAATGCCGTCTCCACCGCTTGCCGGAGCGTCATCGGGTGGTCTTCGGCGCATGCCAGCGCGGCCGATGCCAAGAGTAAGGCCGTCAGTGAACGCATGAACACATTGTAGCGGTGGGGGCACAGTCTAGCGGGAACGCCGCGCGGCGAGCTAGAATCGTCGTAACGGTCCGACGAAGAGATCCATTTTTACGGTTATCCAGGTCTTTATTTTGACGCTCAAAGCCATGCGACTTACATACACTCTTAGCCGTTTTCTATTGGCGATCTTGTGTTGCGCCAGCGCGTGGGCGCAGTCGACGCCGGGGTTCGGAGCCGTGCAGGGCGAGGTGGTCGACGCTTACGGCGAGGGGATTCCCGATACCAAGGCGATCCTGACCAACCCGGCAATGGGCGTCGAACGCACCTTCATGACCAGCGACGACGGCGTATTCGACATCTCCGGGCTGGCCCCCGCGGATGGCTACAGCCTGAAACTGCAACGGACGGGATTCGCCAATTGGGAAACCGGGTCCTTCGAGGTCCCGCTCGGCCAGGCGCTCAATTTTAGAATCGTGCTCAAGCCCCAGGCGCCCGCCGCCCACGTGGAAGCCAGGATCGTCCTGACCCCCACCGACACTACCAAGGTCGGCGTTAACGAGTTGATCGGGCCGCGCGAAGTCGATGGCCTTCCCTCGGGCAATCTGCGCTGGGATGCGCTGACGGCCCTCGCCCCGCAGATCGGGGCCCTCAATCCCATTTTCCAGAGCCAGTTCTCGCCGCCTTACATCCTCATCGATGGCGGCAAGGTCAGCAATAGCTTCAACCCGAACACGGCCGCTCCCGACCGGATTTCGCAGGATGTCGTCCAGTCCGTGCAGGTGCTCGCGAATGGTTACTCGGCCCCCTTTCCCGGCGCGATGTCCGGCATCGCCGACGCCGCCACGCGCGGCGGATCGAGCGGCTACCACGGCGACGCGTACGACTTCTTCCGCGACGGCGGGCTGTTGTCCGCGGCCGACCGCTATGCCGCCGGCTTCAAGCCCGCCGAGCACCAGCATCAGGGCGGCCTCACCGTCGGCGGTCCCGTCTTCAGGAACAAGCTGTTCTTCCTGGCGAATTACGAGGCGCTCGACGGCCATTACGAGGGCTTCAACCGCATCACCAACCCGATCATCGCCGACCCGACGGGCTCCTTCGTTCTGCAGTCCAATTGCAAAGCCACGCCTACCCAGTGCGTTGCCGCCGCTAAGTTCATCCAGTCGCGCATGAACGTGGTCGTTCCGCACACCGCTCATTCCGGCGTGGCTTTCGCCAGATTCGATTACCACAAGAGCGACCGCAACTCCTTCAGCTTCGAGGCCAACGGCTCCAAATGGGTCTCCCCGAACGGCGCACAGACCGCGGCCGTGGCCACCGATGGCTCGCTGCTCGGCAACAACGGCAATCTGCGCGAGGACACCCGCTACGTGCGGGCCGCCTGGATTGGCACGCCGCATTCCACTACCGTGAACGAGATGCGCGCGAGCTGGACACGGGACGACCTGACGGGCACCCCCGCTACCCAGTTGTACCCCGCGATGACCGGCGCGCTCTCCATCGATATCGCCGGCACGCAGGTGGGCGCCGCCCAGGGCTATCCCGGTACTTTTCCGGATGAGCGCCGGCGCCAGTACTCGGATAGCTTCAGCAAGGCCTTCAACACTCACACCATTCAGTTCGGCGTCGACCTCTGCTATATCCAGGATTCCATCAACCAGATCCTCGGCAACGGGGCGTACTATTACACCTCGCTGACGGCCTTCGCCCAGGATTTCAGCGGCATCACCGTGGGCCGCAAGACCTATACCAGCTACACGCAGCAATTCGGCAATCCCATCCGCAGCGAGCGCACCGTGGACTTTGGGTCCTTTTTCCAGGACACTTGGCGGGTTTTTCCCCGCCTGACCCTCACTTACGGCGCGCGTTATGAGAAGCAGTTGCTGCCGACGCCCCTCGCGTACAATCCGACTTATCAGCAGACTGTGGTTGTCCCGTCGCCCAACATCGACGGCGCCCCGCGTTTGGGCCTCGCTTACGCCAGCAACGATCATACGGTCTTCCGCGCCAGTTACGGTTGGTTTTTCGCCCCGTACGCCGGCCAGGCCATCGATGCCCTGATGATTGGAAGCAACCAGTACCTGGGCAGTGTGCTGGTCACTCCCAATCTGACCGGCGCGCCCATTTTCCCCAGTACCTTCCCCTCCGGCTATAGCATCCCCTCCGGAGTCGCCAGCCCCATGTTTGGGAACCTCAAGCTGCGCGACCCGCGCTCCACCCAGGCCACCGTGTCCATGGAGAAGCTCATAGCCAAGGACACCGTTTTTACCGCCAACCTGATCGCCACCCGCGGCATTCGTCTGTGGACCTTCAACGATTTGAATTTCGCGCCCCCCACCAAGACCGCCACCTACACCATCGACGACGCCACCGGGGCCGTGAGCGCGCTGTACGCCACGCCGGTCTGGTCGGGCAAGAGCGATTTGAACTCTTCCCACGTTTATGAGGTGGACAGCACCTCTAAATCCGCACGCTACGCGTTGCTGCTGCAATTGCGCAAGCACATGGGACGTTCGCTCTATCTCCAGGCGAATTACGCCTGGGCGCACGCCACGGACAATGCCGGTTTCCCCGTCAACAGCCTTGCCGGCTTAGTCACCGTTCCCGGAACACCCACCGCCGATCAGGGCAGTTCCGCCACCGACCAGCGCCACCGCGCCGTGCTCAGTTGGACCTGGCAGCCTAGCGCCCCCGCCGGCATCTTCCCCATCGCGCGGCGCCTCCTCGACGGCTGGTCGCTTTCCGGCGTAGCCACCGCCGCCACCGGACTGCCGCAAACCGAGCAGGTCATGGTTCAGGGCCAGCAGATTTCCGGCGCGCCCATGGTCTACACCAATTCGATCAACGGATCGGGTGGTTGGGACCGCGTTCCATTCGACCAAATCGGCGCCCTGCGTCCCGCCCCCATGGTCGCCGTGAATGCGCGCTTGACGCGCACCGTGCGCATCGGCGAGCGCGCCCAGGCGCAACTGATGTTCGAAGCGTACAACGTCGGCAACACTCAGTTCGATACGTCCGTCAACACCATCGCCTATCTCGCCTCCGGCGGCGTCTTGAAGCCGGCGCCCGGCCTGGGCGTGGGCAACGCCTCCTACGGTACAGTCAATGGCACCAACGCTCGCAGCGGCCAAGTGGCCCTGAAGATCGTCTTCTAGCAAGATGCCGAGACCGCAAATGGGCCGCCGATGAACGCCGATGAACGCCGATTGAAAACAAATCGCACATCCGCGTTTATCCGCGTTCATCGGCGGCTAAATTGCCTTTCTCGGCAGCCTGCTAGGCCGCGGATTGCCAGGTACCGCCCGCCCCTTACAGCTTCATCCGATCCAGCTTGCGGTACAGCGTCTTCCGTTCGATCCCCAGTAACTGCGCCGCTTTGCTCTTGTTCCCGCCGGTCGCCGCCAGCACGCGGCGGATCTGGTCCTCTTCCGCGTCGGCGAGCGTGTCTACCGGCTTCTCGCGAGATTCCATGACTGTCAGCGCCGAGTGAACCGCTTCCGCATCGATTCTATCCGCCAGCACCGTCAGTCGCTCGATCACGTGTTGTAACTGGCGCACGTTGCCGGGCCAAATGTAATCCTGCAGCGCCTTGATCCCCGAGTCCATCAGCTTCACGCTGCGGTTGTACCGGGCGTTGTACTTGTTGGCGAAGAACCAGGCCAGTTGCGGAATGTCCGTGCGGCGCTCGCGCAGGGGCGGCAGCAAAATGCGCACCGTGTTCAGCCGGTACCATAGGTCCGAGCGAAACTTACCCTCGTCCACCATCCGCTGTAAGTCCTTGTTAGTGGCGGCGATCACCCGCACGTCCACTTCCTTCGACCGCGCCGCGCCCAGCGGACGGATCTCGCGGCTCTCCATGAAGCGCAACAGGGCTAACTGGAAACTGTGCTCGATGTCTCCGATTTCGTCCAGGAACACCGTGCCGCGGTTGGCCGCTTCGAATACGCCGATGCGGTCCCGGTCCGCGCCCGTGTAAGCGCCCCGCATGGCGCCGAATAACTCGCTTTCGAGCAGCGAAGGAGCGATCGAACCGCAGTCCACCGGCACGAAGGGCTGCCCCGCGCGCCGGCTGAAACGGTGAAGCATGCGCGCCACCAGTTCCTTGCCGGTGCCCGTCTCGCCCTCCACCAGCACCGTGGCTTCGGTTGGCGCCGCGCGCGCCACGGTCTTGTAGATCTCGACGATCGGCGCGGAGGCGCCGATCATCTCCGTCTCCGGCATCTCCTCTTCTTCCGCCTCGTCCTGCCCCTCCGCGCGGGCCGCCACCGCGCGCTCCACCGCGTCCATCATCACGTCCAGATCGAATGGCTTGGCGATGTAGTCGAACACTCCGCCGCGCGTCGCCGCCACCGTCGTCTCAATGGTGCCGCGCCCCGTCATCAGAATCACGGCGCACAGCGGGTCCTTCCGCCGCGCCGCGTCCATTACGTCCAGGCCCGTGCGCTCGTCGATGTAGATATCCGAGATCACGATGGGGTAAGCCTGACCCGCCAGGCGTTCGATGGCTTCGCCCGTGGTCGATGCCGCGTCCACTTCGTACCCATTCGCCTCCAGGGCCGTCTGGATGGTGAACTGCAACGCCGGATCGTCTTCCACCAGCAGTAGCTTCCCCATTAGCTTCGTTCCGCCGCGCCCGCTTGCGGCGCCGATAGCGTGAAACAAGATCCCGCGCCCGGTTGACTGGTCACGTCGATCCGCCCGCCGTGCTGTTCCATGATCTGCCGCACGATCGCCAGGCCGATCCCCGTGCCCGCCTCGCCGGAGTCTTCCGCCTTCTTCGTCCGATAGAACTTCTGAAAGATCTGCTTCACTTCCTTCTGGTCCATCCCGATGCCCTGGTCTCTCACCGCGATGCGCACTTGCCCGTCTTCCTTCCAGCCGGAAACCGCGATCTCCGTCTGCTGGGGGGAATATTTGACCGCGTTAGTAAGCAGATTGTAGCAAGCGTACTCCATCAGCTCGCGGTCGCCGGTCAGTTGCAGGTCCTCGGCGATGGCGTGCACCACGATGCCGATGCGCTTGCGCCCCGCCAGCGGAATCACCCGGCCCACGCACACGTCCACCATCTCCTTGACCATCACCGCCTCGCGCTTCAACTCCATCTGGCCCGCCGAGAGCCGCTCCACGCTCAGAAACACTTCCACCATGCGGGCCAGGCGCTTCGATTCCGAGTTGATCAGCATCGCGATCTGTTGGCGCTTCTCCTCCGTGAGGCTGTAGCGCGAAATCATTTCGCTCGACCCTTGAATCGCCGAAAGCGGCGTGCGCATTTCGTGCGTCACGAATTGCATGGCCTGTTGGTAGCGCGTGCGCGCCGCCTGCTCCATGCGCCAGTTCCTGCGCACCACCAGGTCGTAGTAAGCCGCCGCCGCTAGAAAGCTCAGCCAAGCCACGAAAAACGGCGTGGCGAATGAGAATACCCGTCCGTGCGCGAAGAACGCGTAGGGTGTGAGGTGCGCCGCCGCCAGCGCCAATCCGCCGCCCGCGTAAGCCTGCCAGCCGGGCAGATAGCGGAACGCCAGTCCCATCGCCGCCGTCACGCCCAGGCTGAAGACCACTACCCACAAGTCCGCCACATCCGTCAGGAACAGCCCCTGCGCCATGGTCTCGAAGGCGCTGGCATTGACCTCGATGCCGCTCGTCAGCCGGCCGTTCGAGTAGGGCGTCGAGACGCGGTCGCGAACTTCGCCGGTGATCGCCGTCACCCCCACGAACACCGTCTTGCCCGTAAATGCCGTCACCTTCGCTGGGTTCTCGATCAGTTCCGCCAGCGATACCCGCGGAATCTGCGGCGCCCCGTCCGGTATGTACCGTACGCGCATCGGCCGCCCCGCTCCCCACACCGGAATCGCCACGTCTCCCACCATGAGCTTCTCGGGATACTCGACGATCGTCGGCCCGCCCACGCTCAGCCGGAAGGCCTCGAGCGACAGCGCCCAATGCCTTACCCTGCCGAAATGCTTCTCGAGTAGAATGGCCCGCGTCACGTTATCCGCATCGGGCTGCGCGTGCACGTGGCCCAGGGCCGCCGCCCAGCGCGCGAAATCCGGCAGCGGGTCTTCCCATCCGTTCTCCAGAAGCTCGGTTCCCAGAACCAGGTTCGGCGTCTTTTGGAAGGCATCCGCCAGCTCGCTGGTGGCCGCATCCGGTCCCCGCGGGTCCGCCAGAATCAGATCCACCGCTACCGCCCGCGGCGCCGCGCCCGCCATGATCTTCAGGCCGTCCGCCAGCGGCTTCCGTATCGAGTCCATGCCGCCGTACTTCCGCAGCGTCCCCTCGTCGATGGCCAGCACCACCGATTGCGGCAGCCACGGCGCCGGCTTGTAAAGCCTGAACATGAAGTCGTACGCGTAGTTGTCGAAATACGGATTTACGAAGTAACTCCCCGCCACGCCGGCCAGGAATGCCAAGGTCAACAGCCCCGCGTACCGCAATGTGCTTGCCCGGCGTTCCGCCATGTTACTTTCGGAGGGACCTCTCGATCTCGCCCGCCTCGCGCGGCAGCGCCGCCGTCATCACCCGCGCTCCGTCCCTGGTCACCAGCGCCATGTCTTCGATCCGTATCCCGATGTTCTCTTCGGGAATGTAAATGCCCGGCTCTACCGAAATCACCATGCCCTCTTCGAGTGGAACGTCGTTGTCCGAGGCGTCGTGCACGTCCAGGCCGATATGGTGGCTGATGCCGTGCGTGAAGTACTTG
>Ga0182027_10009143_pt1 | contig 14293 bp, 12 predicted proteins | sample 712E1DmetaG_FD_121300 | JGI IMG/M metagenome (GOLD analysis project Ga0182027, IMG submission 121300) | Permafrost microbial communities from Stordalen Mire, Sweden - 712E1D metaG (Illumina Assembly) | ecosystem: Environmental > Terrestrial > Soil > Wetlands > Permafrost | place: Sweden...
CGGCGTTGACCTGCCCTATGTACTCGCGCTGCCTACCTATGCCGCCACGGCCTGGTACCACAAAAAGCTACCCCAGCAGCCGACCGCGCTAGAGCCTTTTCTCAAAGATGTGGAGGATTTCGCCATGGGTCCCTACTCCCACGCGCTGGCCCTGGGCACGGACCTGACCGCGGCAGAGAAGCAGCAGGTGGCCGATAAGCTCCACGAATACACCGGCCTGCCCGTGACCTATCTGCTCAAGGCCAATCTGCGCGTCAGCGGCGGCGAGTTCGAGAAGACCCTGCAGGACGACCAGGACCTGACCACCGGGCGGCTCGATACGCGCTTCTCCGGACCCACGCTCGACTCGCTGAGCCAGTATGCCGAGTACGATCCGCAAAGCTCGGCCATCTCCTCGGCTTACGTCTCGTTGTTCAACGACTATGTGCGCCGCGACCTGAAGTATGGCGAGGGCCAGACCTATCTGCCCGAAGCGCTTTTCAACGGCGCGCATTGGGATTGGGTGCATCGCCACAACCCGGTCAGCCTGAATGTTGCCAACGATCTGGCCGAGGCGCTCAAGACCAATCCCCGGCTGAAGATCATGGTGAATGGAGGCTATTACGATCTGGCCACGCCCTTCTTCACCGCGGTCTACGAGGAGAAGCACCTGCCTATTCCACAGTCGCTGGCCAAGAACATCGAGTATGACTGGTACGAGTCGGGGCACATGGTCTACGTGCGCGATGAGAGCCTGAAGCAGCTCCATGATCGCGTGGCGGCGTTCATCAAGAGCACGCAGGCGGATAACAAATAGAGGCATGCAGGCCTGAATTCGTAGTATCCCACCCTAGCGGCAAAAAAACGTCGCAAGGGTGGGGCGCCCAGTACCATTCGTTATCTATGAAAACGCTCTAACTCGCCAGCAAGGCCCCCAGCGGCTTTGCGTAGATCAGCGCCGCCCGGTCCCGCGCGTAGTAGTTCTCTTCCCTGCCCTCGCAGCGATAACCGTTCGCTTCATACAGACGGATCGCGCCGGCGTTTGTGGCATCCACATGCAGCCAGATCGCCTGAGCGCCGGCGGCCCGCGCCGAGCCTTCAATGCAGCGCAGCAGTTCCTTGCCAATCCCTTGCCGAAGCTGCTCCGGAGCCACTTCAATGGTCTGAATGTAGGCAATGACTCCGACGGCCTCCTCTGCCCATTCGACGATGGCAAAGCCGGCCATGTGCCCGTCCTCCTCGGCGATCCAGGTGGCCGCATGAGGGCTATTCACGAGCTGGCGCATGGTCCTACGGCTGAAGCTGAGGGGCGGCTGGAAGCAACGCTCCTCGATCGCGTAGAGCGCGGCGAAGTCCTCCGGTTTATAGTGGCGGTACAGCACAGCCCCACTTTAGTTCATGCACAAAGAGAAAAGCCACCCCCGGATGAGGGTGGCTTTCCGTGTATAAGAGTGGCGAGGAGCTTAGACCTTCGCTTCCAAATCCGCGATCACGTCAAAGAAGCGCTGGTCCAGCCGCCGATTTGTGGCGATGGCTTCCTTGATGGTGATGTCGGTGATGTCCAGGCCCTTGAGGACGGCGATCCGGCCCCACTTCTTCTCATGCACCATGTCGATGGCGTGCAGGCCGTAGCGCTGGCCCAGAAGGCGGTCATAAGCCGTAGGAACGCCGCCGCGCTGCGTGTGGCCGAGATTGACCGAGCGGGTCTCGAAGCCGGTCTTCTTCTCGATCAGGTCGGCCAGCGCCTCGCCGATGCCGGACAGGCGCGCATGGCCGAAGGAATCCAGTTGGGCATTTTCGTTGATGACCTGGCCCACCTCGGGGAGATGGCAGCCCTCGGCCACCACTACCACGCCGTAGTGCTTGCCGTGATCGTAGTTGTACTTGAGCAGCGCGCAGACGTGGTCGATGTCGATTTCCTTCTCGGGAACCAGGATCACGTGCGCCCCGCCGGCCACGCCGGAGGCATAGGCGATCCAGCCTGCGTCGCGGCCCATCACTTCCACCACTACCACGCGATTATGGGAGTCGGCGGTGGTGTGAATGCGGTCAACAGCCTCGGTAGCGATCATGACGGCGGTGTCGAAGCCGAAGGTCTGGTCGGTGCCATTGATGTCGTTGTCGATGGTCTTGGGAACGCCCACGCTGGGCACTCCGTGCTCGCTCAGGAAGAGGGTCACCGACTGGGTGTCGTCGCCGCCCAGCGCGATCAAGGCGTCGATCTTGTTGGCCTTCAGCACCTCCTGAACCTTCTCGATGCCGCCGGGAATCTTCTTCACGTTGGTCCGCGAAGAGTGCAGAATGGTGCCGCCCTTCAACTGAATGCCGTCGATCTTCTCCAGGGTGAGCGGAATGAAGTTGTTGTCGAGCACGCCGCGCCAACCGTTGAGAAAACCGATGAACTCATCTCCATAGTGGTTGATGCCCTTTTTAACGGCCGCATAGATCACCGCATTCAGTCCGGGGCAGTCGCCGCCGCCGGTCAACAAAGCAACTCGCATCGTAATAATCTCCTGATCGAAGGCGCGGCGTTGATGCCGGGCCGGGAGCGTCTCCCTGAACTGTGCGCCTGAACCCTGCCGCCTGGCCCGGTCTCGACGCCTTAACCAGTGTACCCCGCCGCTGTAAAGCGAAATCGTGACCGCGCTCACGGTTCTGGAAGATATATGGCCCGGCTGCATTTCTTGCTTGGGTTGGGCGCGCGGCGGTGGTTCAATAAGGTATGCCCGGACCCGGAGCTTTGTACTTGCTGGCGTTTGCCGCCCTGGTGGTTGCCATTTTGCTGGTGCTGCTGCAATTGACCCGGCTTGGATACCTGGTCCGCGCCACCATCCCCGACCGGCCGCGGCGGCGCATGTTTATTGCCTCGGTCTCCTTCCTCATCACTTTTATCGGAGTGCGGTTTCTGGTCCACCGCATTGTGAACCATGAGGGACGGCTTCAGTGGGTGGTGATACATGGAACACACATTCACCACCTGGTGTGGGGCATTCTCATCCTGCTGCTGGTGGGTTACGGCTGGCTGCTCGACCTGGGACGGTCGCACTCGCCGCTCTCGATCTTTTTCAGCCGCCTGATGTCGGTCAGTTATGGGGTGGGCGCGGCGCTCACCCTGGACGAGTTTGCCCTGTGGCTGAACCTGGAGCCGTATGCCTATTGGACAAGCGCAGGGCGCCTCAATATCGACGCCATCATTCTCTTTGGCGGCCTGCTGGCAGTGGGGTCCTGGGGTGCGCCCTTCTTCCGCGGACTCCAGTTAATGTGGAGCAAGCGCGCCCTGGTTGGCGGCAAGCTGATTTCGCCTATTCGCCGCGCGAGGTTGCTTCGTCCGCGTAAAGATCGGCGATCAACGCCGCATATCGAGCCGTGACCACGCGGCGTTTCAGCTTCATCGAGGGTGTCATCTCGCCCGTCTCCTGGGTCCACTCGTCGGGCACCACGCGGAAGCGCTTCAAGGTTTCAAAGTTGGCCAGGCCGCCGTTCACTTCCCGGACAATTTCTGCATAAAGCGCAATCACCCGGCTGTCGGCCACCAGCTCGACGCGAGAGTTCGTCTGAATGCCATGTTGCTTGGCCCACTGCTCCAGCGCGGCAAAGTTGGGCGCAATCAGCACGGAAACGAATTTATGACGGTCGCCGATGAGCGCAGCCTGGGCCACCATCAAGTTGTTGGTCAACTTGTTTTCAATCGGATGGGGAGCGACCAGCTTGCCGCCCGAGGTCTTCAAGAGCTCTTTCTTGCGGTCGGTGATGAATAGGAATCCGTCGGCGTCGAAATGGCTGATGTCGCCGGTGCGGAACCACCCCTCGGGGTCAAAACATTCAGCGGTCTGTTCCGGCTTCTGCCAGTAACCGGAGAAGACCGAAGGCCCGCGCACCAGCAGCTCCCCGTCCGAGGCCAGCTTCACTTCAACATTGGATATGGGCTTGCCTATAGAACCCATGCGGTGGGTGAGGGGCGTGTTCAGAGCGATTACCGGCGAAGTTTCGGTCAGGCCATAACCCTCCCAAAGGGCAATTCCAACCGACGCGAACCACTTCGCCGTGTCGATGCCCAGCGGCGCGCCGCCGGGGACAAATATCCTGACCCGGCCGCCGAAGGCCTCGCGGACCTTGGAATATACCATCTTGTCGGCCAGCTTCCACCGCAGCGAAGAGGGCCTGCGTCCGTCGTAAACCGTCTCGCGATGGTCCGCGCCCACGCCCAACGCCCATGCCAGCAGGCGCTTCTTCACTGGCGAGAGGGCCGCGCGCTTCTCCACCTCCTGGCGAATCTTCTCGAATACGCGCGGAACTCCCACAAACACGGTGGGCCGGATCTCGCGCATGGCCTCGGGCAGCTTGTCGAACTTCGAGCAATAGGCTACCTGCACCCCGAAGGAGTACATGATGTAGTCCAGCGCGCGAGCGGTAACGTGCGATAGAGGCAGGAAGGAGATCAACGCGTCCGTCGAGTCGAAGTGGAACTCCTCAGGGGCATAGTTCTGGTTCGCGGCCATGTTGCCGTGGGTGAGCGGGACGCCCTTGGGCTCTCCGGTGGTCCCGGAGGTGTAAATCAGCGTGGCCAGGTCCTTAGGCTCCACGGAGCGGACCAGCGCGTCAAAGATCGGGTCGCGCTTGCTGCCCAGAGCATCCGCGCCGGCCAGTACTTCGCTGAAGGCGATGGCGCCTTCGGGAACGGCGGCGGAATCCATGATGAGAATCCGCTCCAACTGCGTCTGGTCGCGAACGGCATTCAGCTTGTCGAACTGCTGGCGCGTGGAGACCACGGCAATGCGGCAACCGGCGTCGTGCAACAGCGCGGCCTCCTGTTCGCCGGTCAGCGTGGGATAGATGGGCACATCCACTGCGCCTATGGCCAGCGCGGCAAAGTCGGTAACGGCCCACTCCCAGCGGTTCTCGCCGATGAGAGCGATGCGGTCGCCTTTTTGCGCGCCCCAGCCCAGAAAGGCCTGGGCCAGCGCCCTCACTCGCTGGTAGATCTGGTCCGAGGAGATGGGTTGCCATTGGCCAAACTCGTCCTGCCAGAGGATGGCGCGCGGGTTGGCAGCCGCGGCTATGCGGCGAAAAAGATCGTTGATGGTGGAAATCGGTGCGTTAGGTGTCATTGGATTGGTATAGAGGAACGCGGACCAGCCTGCTCCGCGAACATTACGAGAGTGTAACAGCGGAGGGGAGGCACCCGGCAAATAAATGAGCGTAGCCCGCACCGCATCTACGGTCCTTTTGGCAACTAACGTTGATTTGGAGGGCAGGTTATTATTTAGATTCCTTCGACGAGGCCTTGCATACTTATTCATTATGTCGTATATTTATACAGACGCGGCGATGCGGGCCGCGTATTCAATTTGCCCGGAAGACGGCGACCGATCGGGCAGTGAGCGGCAATGAAAGATCAAAGGCACAACGCGATACGGGTTCTGGTGGCAAACGCGCCGGTAACCAACCAGGACGAGCTGCGGCGCAAGCTGCGACGACGCGGTTTTGCGGTTACCCAGGCGACGCTTTCGAGAGATATTCACGAGCTGCGTCTCTCCAAAGGTCCCGGCGGCTATTCCCTGCCCAACGGCAACGGAGTGGGCGGTACGGTAGATGACGACAGTCCACCCGCACTTGCGGAGATGATCGAAAGTTTTTGCCTGCGAGTGCGGCAGGCGATGAATCAGGTGGTTGTGGGCACGGTGATGGGCGGAGCACAGCCGCTGGCCGCGGCCCTGGACCACGAAGGGTGGCCGGATGTAGTGGGCACCGTAGCCGGCGACGACACCGTACTGGTCATCTGTCCCGATGCGCGCCGGGCAGGCGAAGTGGAAGCCCGGCTGAGAAAGATTCTGGAGTCATGACGAATAAGGTACAAACCGCAGTTATAGGAGTTACTGGGTACGCGGGCGCTGAGTTGGCCAGGCTGCTGCTACATCATCCCCGCCTGAAAGGCACTTTGCCGGTCTTTGCCGGGCGCGTGGACGAGAAAGATGCGGCGCGCGGTGGCATTCCTCTCTCCGAAATTCATCCTCAATTGGCCGACAGCGCCGGGAACGGCGCATTGAAGCAGGAGCCATTCAGTTGGGAACTTCTGGCAAGCCGTGGAGTTGAGGTTCTGTTTCTGGCCACTCCCCATGAGCAATCGCGCGAATGGGTTCCTGAGGCGCTCAAGCGCGGCCTGAGGGTCATCGACCTGAGCGGCGCGTGGCGGCTGAACGATGCGGCCAACCGCGCTGTGTATGCCTTCGAGGATGAAGGCTCCAGGCAGGCCGCGGCAATCCAGGCGCAAGCCGTTTATGGCCTGCCCGAACTGCATCGCGCGCAAATTGCCGGAGCACGCCTGATCACCAATCCCGGCTGCTATGCAACCTCCATCATCCTGCCCCTGCGGCCTCTGGTGACAGCCGGGCTCGTCGATCTGGACCACGGCATCGTGGCCGACGCCAAGAGCGGAGTGAGCGGGGCTGGCAAGTCACCCTCCGCCAAGACGCATTTCATGTACGCGGCGGACAATCTGTCGGCTTATGGAGTTTTCACTCATCGCCACACCGGCGAGTTGCTGGAACAGATCGGCGTGAGTACGGAGCAAATCACCTTTACCCCGCATCTGCTACCGATTCCGCGCGGAATTCTCGCCACCCTGTACGTCCGCTTCCGCGAGGCGCAGACAGCGGCCGGCATCTCTCGCGTCTACCGGAAGTTTTTTGCAAACAGCCCCATGGTCCGGCTTTACGACAAGACATTGCCGCAGATTCAATACTCAGTGCGCACCAACTACGCCGATATCGGCTTCCAGCTCGCTGCCGACGGGCGTCGTGCTGTCATTGTCAGTTGCCTGGATAATTTGTTGAAGGGTGCGTCCGGCCAGGCGGTGCAGAATCTGAACGTCATGCTGGGTTGGCCCGAATCGGAAGGTCTCGAATGAAACTAGCCGCGGAGGGCTTTGAATGAGGTACGTCGTCAAACTCGGAGGAGCGGGCCTGGAGTCTCCATCGCTCCTGGACGGTTGCATGCGCGCCATCGTTGAACTGGTGCGCGACGGCAATCAGGTGGCCGTGGTTCACGGCGGCGGCGTGCAATTGACGCGCATGCTGAAGGCGCTGGGCAAACAAAGCGAGTTTATCGATGGATTGCGCGTCACCGATGCGGAGACCCGTGACGTGGCGCTGATGGTCCTTGCCGGCAAGGTGAACAAAGGCCTGGTGGCCGCTCTCGGTGCTCTCGGAGTGCCCTCGATCGGCCTCTCTGGCGGCGACGGCCTGCTCTTCCGCGCGCGCAAGAAGCGCACCGCTCCCGACCTCGGTTACGTAGGCGAAATCGCCGCCAGCGATCCGCGCTGGCTCGACGCCATCTGGCAGTTGGGCGGCGTGCCGGTAATCTCGTCGATGGCTCTCGGCTTCGACGGCCAGTATTACAACATCAACGCCGACGAGATGGCCGCGGCCTGCGCTATCGCCTGCCACGCCGACGCTCTGGTCTTTCTCACCGACGTTCCCGGCGTGAAGGGCGTGAACGGCGAAGTGCTCCGATGGCTGAGCATCGACCAGATCGCCGAGATGGCCAAGACGGCCGTCATCACCGGCGGCATGTTGCCCAAGTTGAGCGCCTGCCGTGAAGCTCTGTTGAACGGCGTCAAGCGCGTACGAATTTTACCCGCGGAAGCGGCAGGATCGTTGCCCGACCTGTGCAGCACCCGCGTAGCCCACGGCACCGAAGTAATGGTTGCCTAAGGAGAGGTGAATTGACAAAACTCGATCAAATTCGCGCCGCCGAAGCGCGGCTGCTGCTTTCAACCTATGACCGCAACCCCATTCTGTTTGTTGGTGGCGAAGGCGTGCACATCATCGACGAGCAGGGTGAGCGCTACCTTGACCTGCTGAGCGGCATCGGCGTCAATGCGCTTGGCTACAGCCATCCCGTCATTGAAGAAGCCATCGCCCGCCAGAGCCGCGCGCTCATCCACATCTCGAACCTGTACTATCACACAGGTCAGGCCGAACTGGCTCTGCGCCTCACCGAGCTTACCGGCCTGGACCGCGCCTTCTTTTGCAACTCCGGCACTGAAGCCTGGGAGTGCGCCATGAAGCTGGCGCGCGCTCATGCCGGCCTGCTGGGCGAAGAAGGCAAGCAGATCGGGACCAAGTTTCTGGCCCTCGATCAGAGCTTTCATGGCCGCACCTTCGGCGCCATCTCCACGACCTATAAGGAGAAGTACCGCGAGCCTTTCGGGCCTGTCGTTCCCGGCGTGGAGTTCGTTCAATTCAACGACGTCGCCGATCTGCGCGCCAAATTTTCGAATGAAGTCTGCGCGATTCTCGTTGAAGCCATCCAGGGCGAGGGCGGCGTGCGCCCGCTCACGCAGGAGTTCGTGGCCGAAGCCCGCGCGCTTGCCAGCTCGACCGGAGCTTTGCTGATCGCCGATGAGATTCAATGCGGCATGGGCCGCACCGGCCAGTGGTGCGCCTATCAGCATTACGGCATTCTGCCCGACATCACCACTCTGGCCAAGCCGATTGCCGGAGGCATTCCCATGGGCGCTGTTCTATGCACGGAGGAGGTTTCGCGCGCCTTCCACCCCGGCATGCACGGCACCACCTTTGGCGGCGGTCCCCTGGCATGCGCCGTGGCCATCGCGGTCATCGACCACATGGAAGAGGAGAATCTGCTGGATCATGTTACCGAGGTCGGCGACTACTTCCAGGAACAATTGCACACGCTTGCAAAACGCCATGAGGCGATTGTCGATGTGCGCGGCAAGGGGCTGATGATTGCCGCCGAACTCGATTCGGCCGAACTGGCCAAGCTCACAGTAGCCGAGATGCTCAAGCGCCACATTCTTATCAACTGCACCAGCGATACGGTGTTGCGCTTCCTGCCGCCGTACATTCTGGAGCGCGAGCACGTTGACACCGCCATCCAGGCGCTGGACGAAATCTTCACTGAACATGCGGGCGCCGTAAGCATGGCTCAAACCGCAGCCCAACCCGTCGGAGGACAGATCCATGGTTAGTAAAGCAACCCTTGAACACCCGGCAGCCACCGTGTCCGTCGAGAAGGACCCGGATATTCTTGCCGCGGCCGCGCGATTGGCCGGCGAGGACATGTGTTCCATCGCCGATCTCTCCAGCGGCGAGGTGCGCGCCATTCTCAAGCTGGGCCACGACGTGAAGCGCAATCCGCGCGAATATCGCCATGCCCTCGACGCCAAGCAGATGGTGCTGATGTTCGAGAAGGCCAGCCTGCGCACGCGCCTGGCCTTCGAGGCCGCTATCAACACCATGGGCGGCAACGCGATCTTCGTCGATCAGACCAACTCGCCGCTGGGCGAGCGCGAGGCCATCGCCGACGTGGCGCGCAATGTGGAGCGCTGGGTGGATGTCATCGTGCTGCGCACCTACGCGCACGACACCATTACCGAGATGGCCGCCAACTCGCGCGTACCGGTCATCAATGCGCTCTCCGATTTCGAGCATCCCTGCCAGGCGCTAGCCGACTTCATGACCCTCGAAGAGCACTTCGGCACAGCCGCCGGCCTCAACTTCACGTATGTGGGCGACGGAAACAACGTCTGCCACTCGCTGATGCTGACCGGCGCGCAACTTGGCACAAATGTCACCGTCGCCACGCCGCGCGGGTACTCGCCGGACATTGAGATCGTCACCCGTGCGCGCGAGATCGCGGAGGCTAACGGCTGCCAGATCAATCTGCTCCAGGACCCGCAGGCTGCTGTAGAAGGCGCGGACGCGGTCTACACCGACGTGTGCGTGAGCATGGGCTTCGAGCACGAGTCCACCAAGCGCGAGCCTATCTTCCGGCCCTTCCAGGTAAACGAGGCGCTGATGGCGAAGGCCGCGTCACATGCGGTTTTCATGCACTGCCTGCCCGCCCGCCGCAACGCGGAAGTTACCGACGCCGTAATCGACAGCCCACAGTCCATCGTCTTCGATCAGGCCGAAAACCGCCTCCATGCGCAGAAAGCCTTGCTGCTGCTGCTGCTGGGCGGATTGGCGAATGTGGCAAGTTTTCAGTAGCTAGCTATCAACTCTAGGAGATTTCATGGCAATGAAAGTTGTACTGGCTTATTCCGGAGGCCTCGATACCTCCATCGTGATTTCGTAACCATTCATCTCTAGCCAAAAGCTAGATGCTCTCTGAGGTTCCCAAGCATGTCCGTAATTCTCGAAGCCCTGCCCGTCGGCCAGAAAGTTGGCATTGCCTTCTCTGGAGGGCTCGACACCTCCGCCGCCCTTCACTGGATGAAGCAGAAGGGAGCCATCCCCTACGCCTACACAGCCAACCTGGGCCAGCCCGACGAAACCGACTACGACGAAATTCCGCGCAAGGCCCTCGAATACGGCGCCGCAAAGGCCCGCCTCATCGACTGCCGCAACCAGCTCGTTCGCGAAGGCATAGCCGCGCTCCAGGCCGGTGCCTTCCACATCTTGACCGCCGGCCTTCCCTACTTCAATACAACTCCCATCGGCCGCGCCGTAACCGGCACAATGCTCGTCGCCGCCATGAAGGAGGACGACGTCCACATCTGGGGCGACGGCTCTACCTATAAAGGCAACGACATCGAGCGCTTTTACCGCTACGGCCTGCTCGTCAATCCCGGCCTCAAGATCTACAAACCCTGGCTCGACCAGGCTTTCATCGACGAGCTCGGCGGCCGGGCTGAGATGTCTGCATATATGCAGCGGCACGGCTTTGGCTACAAGATGTCCGCCGAGAAAGCCTACTCCACCGACTCCAACATCCTGGGCGCGACGCATGAAGCAAAAGATCTGGAGTACCTTTCTTCGTCGATCAAGATCGTTGTTCCCATCATGGGCGCGGCCTTCTGGCGCGACGATGTTGACGTCAAGCGCGAAGAGGTCACTGTCCGTTTTGCAGAGGGCTTTCCTGTCGCGCTGAATGGCCGCGAGTTCACGGACCCCGTCGAACTTCTGCTCGAAGCCAATCGCATCGGCGGCAAGCACGGCCTCGGTATGTCCGATCAAATTGAGAATCGCATCATTGAAGCCAAATCCCGCGGCATCTACGAGGCGCCCGGCCTTGCCTTGCTCTTCATCGCCTACGAGCGGCTCGTCACCGGCATTCACAACGAAGACACCATTGCGCAGTACCGCGACCATGGCCGTAAGCTCGGACGCTTGCTCTACCAGGGCCGCTGGTTTGACTCCCAGGCGATCATGCTGCGCGAATCCGCCCAGCGCTGGGTCGCCAAGCCCATCACCGGCGAAGTCACACTGGAGCTGCGCCGCGGCAACGACTACTCCATCCTGAACACCGAGTCGCCCAACCTCACCTACCATCCCGAGCGCCTCAGCATGGAGAAGACCGAATCCCCCTTCTCCCCGCGCGACCGCATCGGACAACTCACTATGCGCAATCTGGACATCACCGACACGCGCGATAAGCTGCTGACCTACGCCGCGGCCGGCCTGCTCACCCTTAGCAAAGGCAGCGAAATGCCAAAGTTGAGCAGCGCAACGGAGAAAGAATAACGTGAGGTACGCCTGAATCAATGACCAACGAGAATCAATCCGTGAAGATGTGGTCAGGCCGCTTTCGCGAGCCGTTGGATGCGCAATTTGAATCCTGGCAGAGGTCGCTTCCCTTCGACTGGCGGCTGCTGCCCCAGGAGATCGCGGCCAGCAAAGCGCACGCAGCGGCACTCGCTACGGCAAACATCCTGACAAAGGATGAAACAACGAAGCTCTGCGCCGCTCTTGACGCCATCGCCGCCGAGTATGAATCCGAAACGGGCAAGGCACAGGTGCGCGATCACGTTACAGCCGAAGACATTCATCACTTCGTCGAATTGTCTCTCGTTGAGCGCATCGGCCCGCTGGGACTTAAACTTCACACCGGCCGCAGCCGCAATGAACAGATCGCCACGGACCTGCGCCTCTTTGTACGCCAGCATCTTGACGAGATCATCCAGGCTCTCGCCAGATGGGCGGAGGCGCTGCTTGAACAGGCGCGCGAGGCCGGCGACGCTATGATGCCCAGCTATACCCACCTCCAGCGTGCCGAACCCGTTCTGGTCGCTCACTGGCTGCTGGCCTATGTGGAGATGATTCTCCGCGATGCAGGCCGGTTGCGTGATTGCTCCGTGCGGCTTAATTATTGTCCGCTCGGCTCGGGCGCGGTGGCCGGCGCAACCCTGGCTCTGGATCGCACGATTGCCGCGCGCTCGCTGGGTTTCACCGCGCCCACCGCCAACTCCATTGACGCCACAAGCGACCGCGACTTTGCGTTGGAGTTCGCGCAGGCTGCGGCCACGCTCGGCATTCACATCTCCCGCTTCGCGGAGGAGATCACGCTCTTTGCGACCGCAGAGTTCGGCTTCATCGACCTAGCCGAGTCTCACTCGACCGGATCGAGCGCCATGCCGCAAAAAAAGAATCCCGACCTCACCGAGCTGCTGCGCGGCAAGAGCGCGCGTCTGCTGGGCGCGGCTGCAACGCTCGCTACTCTGCTGAAGGGTCTGCCGCTCGCCTACAATAAAGATTTGCAAGAGACGCAAGAGCCGGTCTTTGCCGTGGCCGACACCATCGAGGGCATGTTGAATCTGTTGCCGGGATTTACGCGCGCGTTACGCTTCCGCCTTGACCGCATGAGCGAGGCGGCGCAATCCGGCTGCCTGAACGCCATGGCCGCGGCCACTTACCTTGTCCACAAGGGCGTTCCCTTCCGCACCGCGCACGAGAAGATCGGCAACGCCGTCCGCTATGCTATCGAGAAAGGCGTCGAGCTGGGCGATCTGACCCTCGATGAGTTGCGCGCGTTCGGCCCCGAATTCGAGCAGGATTTTTTCGCGGCAATCACTCTCATCGCCACGCTCGACTGCCACAATGTGATCGGCGGAACGGCGCGCGAGCGCGTGCGCCAGGCTCTCGCTGACGCATCCGCCCGCATCGCCGCACTTATCACGGAGGCCGCTCATGCTGGTGCGTAAAGCCCTGCTCCAGGACGCCTCCAACGTCTACGACCTGGTGAACTCGCTCTCCGGCGACGGCACGCTGCTCAAGCGTCCCTTTGCGGAGATATGCGAGAATATCCGCGACTTCACTGTCGCCGAATCCGATGGCGGAGTCTTTCTGGGCTGCGGCGCGCTCCACTTTTACGGACCGCATCTTTGCGAGGTGCGCTCCATCGTGGTCAAGCCCGAAGCCAAGGGCCAGGGCGCAGGTGGGCGTATTCTAGGCGGGTTGATTGAAGAGGCCGAGGCGCACGGCATCCAATCTGTTTGCCTTTTCACACGCGTGCCTGACTTCTTTTTCAAATACGGCTTCCGCATCGTCGAAGACAAGTCCGAGCTGCCGGATAAGATCTTCAAGGACTGCCAGAGCTGCCCGCGCCTTCATCGCTGCGATGAGGTAGCGATGGTTCGCGGCCGCATCCCACGTATGTCCATCCTCGGCCCCCGCGAGGAAGCCCAGGAGTTAGTGCGCATCTCCGGCTAATTTCGCGGACCTCAGCATCGCCGCCGCTACCGCAACCTGCCCATAACTCAGCCCGCCGTCTCCAGGGCTGACCTGTACGTGTTGAAAAACCTCGAACCCCTCCGCCTCCAGGCCCACGCGCAGCAACCGCGCCAGCCGCCGGTTGTGCATGCATCCGCCGGTCAGCGCCACCTGGCCCGGGCCGGTAGCCGCCCGCGCCAACACTGCCGCCCTCACAAATCCGGCTGCTACTGCGGCATGAAACCGCCCCGCAATTTGAGCTTTGCTCACACCGGAGCGCAAGTCTTCGATCAGTCCGCGCCAAAGCGGCTCGGCAGATATCCGCATCGGCTCGCGCGCGGCCCAATTGCCGCCCAGCATCTCCAGGTCGTAGCCCGGCTCGTCCAATTCATCGACGGCCAGCCCTTCCAGTTCGATAGCCGCCTGCGCCTCGTAGTCCACCTCACGCCGCCCCAACACTACCGCCGCGGCAGCATCAAAGAGTCGTCCCAAACTCGAAGTTAGCGGAGCATTCACGCCACGCTCCATCATCCGCCGCAGCACCCGCGCCTCTTTTTCGGTCGCGCCCACAAGAGCCAGCATCTCGCTTGACCCGATATCGAATCCCGCCGCGCTTAAATGCCCCAGCGCCATCCGCCACGGCTCCCGAATCGCCGCTTCCCCGCCGGGCATGGGCACGTACTCCAGATGCGCGAAGCGCTCAAAGCTCTCCATGCGGCAGATCAGCACTTCCCCGCCCCAGATGCGGCCATCGCTCCCGTAGCCGGTGCCATCGAGCGAGAGCCCGATGACCGGCCCATCCAGAGAGTGCTCGGCCATGCACCCGGCTACATGCGCATGATGATGCTGCACGGCAATCA
>Ga0182027_10009144_pt1 | contig 14293 bp, 18 predicted proteins | sample 712E1DmetaG_FD_121300 | JGI IMG/M metagenome (GOLD analysis project Ga0182027, IMG submission 121300) | Permafrost microbial communities from Stordalen Mire, Sweden - 712E1D metaG (Illumina Assembly) | ecosystem: Environmental > Terrestrial > Soil > Wetlands > Permafrost | place: Sweden...
AGTTTGGCAAGGTTTATCATGTTGACTTCGGAGAGAGGGGACGAGTCATGGAAGTTCCTAAAAAAATAAGAGATATTGAGGCAAAGCTTGGATTGAGTTTATTCCCTACACAAGAAAGTTAAGGTTGTAAGTAATGATGACTAATGAAGCAGAAATTCATCAGTCCTTTCGCTTTGTTTGAGTGGGGCTTTTGTCTTTCGAGCTTTTGTGGTCCTTTTTGCTTTTGTAGCCTTCGTTGGCGGAACTCTTGTACGAATCCTTATTTGCTCTTGTGGAGCGGAATCTCCTATTGTTGTGCCTTCAAAGGGTTTCTGAAGTGCTTCTGCCTCTCGTAATGAGAATACCATCGCCCGTCCTCGCCTCTCTATGGCGATCTTGTTTTCACGACCCAACCAGCCCAATGCGCCGTAGACCAACTCGCGCCTCAAGCCTGTTGATTTCACAATATCACCGATAACGCTTGGACCATTCTTATTGAGTGCTTCCCAGACAATTCCAGCATCCACGCCAAATACCGCTTCAACCGTTGGTTCTTTCATCTTCGCTCACGCCTTTGTTATACATATACTTCTTTCGATATAAATAAGATAACTATGCACATGGAGAATTCCATAAAGCTCCATGAGAAATCGTGATACAAGGTGTCTCGGGATAGGCTTCAAAAATGGTTTGGAAATGTAAATTATCAAACATTATAAATCCTATGAGTTGAGTATATAGTAATTGGTGAGATGTATGGACGATATTGATCTGAAGATCATTGGAGCAATCAACACGGTTTCCTCGAAGTCTTTTGTCAGCCCTGTAAAGGTCAATGAGGTTCTTAACCTTGATGCAAATCAACTTGGAACTCGTCTAATGCTCCTGAAGAAATCCGGGCATCTAGACATCATGAAGAAGGATTATCCTTCGAGTCTAACCCTTCCCAACTCAATCTCGAAGGTTTACCTGACAGAATTGGGGCGCAAAACATTGAATGACAAAAAATAGAACTTGATCTCCAATGATCCAATGGATGATTCCGCAGAAAGTCCACAAATCCTCGACTGAAAAGGAGTAGGGCGAATGTGGACTTTTTGCGGAATTATGCTTAGATATACAGCTTTTAGCAGCTTGATTAGTAAAAATGGCTCATATGGGTCGTTATTCCATTAACCTTAGACCGAAGCATCCGGCCTCACCCCCACGTATGTTCGCGCGGAAGATATGCTGGTGTGTGGTCCGATTAGTCGTTCAAAGAGGGAAATGTGATAATGCCGCAATAGATGAGCACCGCCAGGATGGCAAGAATGAGGATTATTCCAAAAATCAGGATCCTGTTAGTCATCCGGCTCATTTCCAAGACCATCTCTCTGACATCGCTGCCCTCTTCTTCAGGTGTCACTCTCTGCAACCACCAGGCATGATTATCGAGATAATAGCTTACTTCTACTGAAGCTTATCTTTGGCTCGGAGATGGGGCTCAAGCCTGCCTGCCGGGCAACTTCGATTGTCTTTTCAAACGCAGTTGCCGAAACATGCATCTTGGGCTCAACAATAAGCAGCTTTCCTTTGGGTTTGAGCATGGAGGCAACCTCCTTCAGGAACGCTTCAGCACTGGGCACTTCATGAACCATGTAGAAAGCCAACGCAAAATCCACCTTCTCGGATATGCCAATTCTGCCCGGATCGCTCTTATGGGTGCCTATTCTTGATTCCAGTCCCTGCTGGGCCGCTTTTTCCCTCAAGATTTGGAGCATTTCCTCCTGGACATCAACTGCAATGACTTTTCCTGATTCGCCTACCATCTTTGCCATGGCAATGGAAAAAGTACCTGGCCCGCATCCAAGATCGAGAACGGTCTGTCCCGGTTCAATATACCCACCCAGAATTTTCTGAGGATCATGGATGAGCCTGCGAATCGGATTATCCAAAGCAAAGGCAATCTTCCAGGAACAGATGCGCGATGAATCGGTCATTTAACCCTCAGGATCCTGGATAATCCCCGGTTTACCCTGGTTCTTCTTCAGCATCTCTGTCAATCCCGATACCCTCTTCTTGGCCTACTGGTCGCCTCTGGATCCCGCTCGATGGAGATGTTCAGTACATCTCCTTCCTTGCAGCCGGCCTGGATGGCGGACAAGATCTGGAAGCCTAATGTCAAGAAAGCTGGTGTCGAGAAGCTGGAAGAGCTTTGAAGCCTCGCTCTTAGCGTCTTTGAAGCTAAAGGATCTGATATCGGGAGTGCATCTTGCGGGCGGGCGGGCGCTCGGCTTAATGCTGGATCTCGGGCAGGGTCGGGCCGTCACTTCGGTGATTGCCTCTTCTGAAGAGGATGCTGTGGATCGGTGTTTGCCCAGATGAAACGCCCATGCGTCCAGGCAGGGGCCTCACACGTGGCAGATGAAAAACAGCATCTATCGACACTAAAAATCAGTTTCCCATGGGAAACATTTTCCTCGTTGCACGGTTAAGTCTTATAGACGTGCACGGCAATGTACATGGAGAGCATTCCGAGCGCGAATCCAACATAAACCAAAGCGAAGTTACTGAATTGTGCGAGGCCGCCTATGAACCACGCGAGACCGAGGACAACCGCCCATGCGATAGCGACTCCAATTACATATACGATGAGGGGCATACGTTTAGAACCCCAGTGCCACCACGAGGCGAGACCAGCAAGTGCAAGCACGATGGCAGCTCCAATGACATGTCCTGTGAGGGTTTGCATAGTATACGACCTTTTTATGCAAGCAATTACATATCTATATCTTTGATATTACCTTTGTAGAAGGTCTGGATGTATTTTAGAAAAAGTACCATGCCATTAATCCATTTGCAACTGTTGCCACAACTACTATAACGGTTGTTCGGTTTGGCTGAAGTTCTGGAACCAGTACCACATGGACGAAAACGTTTCCGGCCTACCTTCTGGGTCTACCACTACTCGTCCCAGAATATTACAATGCAACCGCTAAAGAGCAGTCGTTCACACTTTGTGCTATAATCTGCAACTACTTGTGCCATAATAAACTTATATAAATCGTGACATTCTAAAGAGACGTGATAAGATATGATGCATAGAGAAGAAACGGAGGAATCTGAAATGGAAGGCGGAGAAGGTTGCTGGAAACACATCAGCGAAGATAAAAAGAAGGCTTTTATGAAGGCTAAATTGGATTTCAAGATAAAGAAAGTACAAGCAAAGCTGGATTTCTTGAAAGAACTCCAGAAAATCTTCGAATAAGGCCGATCGTATCGATATCGCCGTCTGCGGGTGGGCTATTCATCCGGTCGGTTTAGAATTTTTTCTGACTACCTCTTTTTCAGCTGATGAAGTGTTAAATATGACGACGCAAAGAACAGATAAAAAATCTGTCAGGAAAATGTATTGCATGTGGTCAATTGACCACATCTGGGTCATTCTGTCATTATTGCCAAGAGATGAGAGAATATCTTCGTTGCTGGCCCAAAACCATGTCCTTTATTTTTCCCCAAAAAAAGTAGCCAATAAACAGAGCATATATGATAAAAATTTAAAAATTGAAACATCAAACTATCACGAGGGTCTCACTTCATGATGTGCAAAAGTAGTGGTCGTGTTAGGATCTTATCGCATGAGCAGGCAGAAATCTACAGAAAGCACGGCTGGAAAGCTGCGGATCTGCATGTGCACACTCTCTGCTCACCAGACGTAATTTCTGCCAAATCTCTGCATCCTGAGGCTCTATACCACCAGGCTAGGGAAATGGGGATGGATTTTGTGACGTTTACCGATCATGATACCATGAGAGCCTATGATCTTTTGAACGGCGAGCGAGACGGATTGGTCACGGGCGTGGAAATGAGGATCAAGGATTTGGATCTGGTGGGTCATACCCTGCACATCAACGTCTACGATCTCAACAGGGATCAGTTCCTTGAGCTGAAGGCGATCTCCGGACAGGGAGATTTGAGCTGTTTCATAAATTATGTTGTAAAAAACAATCTGCCACATATCTATAACCATCCCTTCTGGTTCGAACACAAAGAAAAACCCAATCTTGCAGCTATTTCCAACTTAGTCAGGCTCTTCCCAGTATTGGAGTATAACATGCATCAAATCCATCGAAAGAATGAGATCACTATGGCACTGGCAAAGCAACATAGAAAGGGTCTGGCAGCCTCAACAGATAGTCACGCAGGGGAAGTGGGTCTGGTCTACACCCTCTCGCATGGAGACTCCTTCAGAGAATTTTTCAAGAACATTTGTGAAGGCAACTCCTTTATTGTGGTGAAAGATCTGACAAAGCTTGATATCATGCAAGAGATGAATCGATGGATAGAACTGATCTTCAGCCAGGATATTTTAGGAGTACCCCAAAAATATTCTCTTGGAATTGGTTATCTTGACAAAATAGTCAATATTCTATCAGGCGAGACTATTAAGAGCTTTCCACGAATATGCAGAGCAGCTTACAGGGCATCTTACAAGATTTCCAATTCTGGACTGCCAGCTTCGTTATGCTTGAGATCTGAAGGCGCTCTTCTTCCTGAGATAGAAAAGCAATTTGCATCACTCTTCATTGAAACTTGAGAAATGCGAAGTGGCCCCGGATGCCTTGTCTTCTCGTTCTCATTCGCTCCGCTCATAGCTCGGCCTTTAGTCCCTAGAACGGAAATAAAACACTTATTATAATGAAGTGCATTAAAATAGGCGCAAGATAACGGTTCGTTGTACGCTGGGAATCCCAATTTAGGTAAATTATTTTCTGTCTCTTTTGGTGAAGAAATTTCGCAATGATAATTTTCCTTGAAAGCCATATTATGTTTCTCACTTTGTACTATAATTCGCAATCTGTGTCATAAAGGCTTATATGTACATGCAATACAGCTCTACTACAGAATAAGTACGACATCATTCGATGCTTAACCCTGCATTGAGTGAATGCGAAAAATCGGAGGTAAGGGCAATGAGTGAAAGTGAGGCACTGATTCAAAGGCGTGAGCTGCTTTTAGAGAGAATCTCGAAAATGAACTATGAAATCGAAAAAATTGACCAGCGCATGGCTTCTCTACAGGGGATAGCAGAGTCAGGGCTCGTTGATATATTCTATACTCAGAAGCAGTTAGTAGAGGGGTGTTCTAATTGAATTCGTTGTCGATTGAGGATATTAGGAAATTTGCATCGGGTAGCGTGCCGAGTTTTCTGTAAAATTTCTGGCCCGGTATCCTCACTTATTCACACCCCTATCATAGATAAATACTTTCTACCAGTCAGCGCAGGTAGTCCATAAGAATTTAGAATTTTTTGATTTGGCAAATAGACGTTTAAAAATTGACTATTCACCCACATTCGATTAAATTTATTTAAGCATTATTTAATCAAATAGAATTATGCAATCGAGCCGTTCGAGAGATTAATATTATAATTGTTAGAGTATATAGCTTTAGCTGAAAGAGAAGTGATCGCATCTACGCGATTTTCAGGAAAATCGTTATCAGGAAAAACGCTGGGTTTTCAAAGTTTCACCTGCGGGATGTGGGTTATAAGAATGATAATCAAGTTTTTTTGTGCGGTTGCTGATATCGATCAATTGATTTTAATGCTATCGATTCTGCAAATGTGGAACTTGGAGCGCAACATATGGGAGTTTGAGGCGGAAAGTATCCTTATAATAACATCTTGCAGTTTAGAACGTATCGAAAAAGAGAGGGTGGATAGCAGGTTATATGCACTCAAAGAGACTGATAGAAGACGGAGAATTTCTCCTCGTAATCCACTTCATTACTTTTAGCTTGCTTAAATCATTTGCCAGTAGATGATTGGGGCCATAGCAATCAGCGTGAATCCCGTTATCAACCTGATGGCAACTCTGTGTTTGTTCCGGAAATTATCCACTTGCTCTGGGCTCATACCTAATGCGATGATCCCTCCAATGAGCAGTACTGGAAGTGCTATGCCTACGTTGTAAATCACCAGATAGAACAGTCCTGATGAGGCATATCCCTGGCTGGAGATCATGCCGATGATGGCGATGTAAATCCCTCCCACACATGGTGCTCTTACCAGCGAGAAAAACGCCCCTAAGAGGAAATAGGAGCTGAGTCTCTGGCTGGTAACTACACTATGGACGTACTTCTTAGTCCAATCTGTGCGGAAGAGTGACGCGCCTCCACTTTGTAGCCTTCTTGCGTCCTCCAGTTGCATTAGCCCCAAAACCAATAGGACAGCTGCGAGAACAGAGCGAATCATAGAGGCAGTGGATTTTTCTTGTAGAACGCTAAATAAGCCCACACCGATAACAATGTAGACCATGAACATGCCCAGGGAAAAGGCGACTACCATAGCCAAGATATCCCTTCTGCGGCCCGTACTGGCCAGCATCGAGCTTGCTAGAAAGGCCAATATGGCCAAAAGACAAGGATTGAAGCCCGCAAAAAGGCCAGCTGCAAAGACGGTAACAGCGGACGATATGGTAAGATCTTTGAGAGCATTTCCGGTAGCGCATGCAGGAGAGGCAATTTCGGTGAGCTGTGAGTTATCACTGGCTAAGGCAACTGATAAAATCATGACCAATGCTACTGTCAGTAGAATTGCTGTGATGCAATATCGCACGGCCTCTATTCTGATCTTACTGGATGGATGTATCATAGTAACTAAAGATGATTTCTAGAAGGAGGTTGGCACCATGAATTATTTATTAGTATTGATGGAGATCAATTTTAGCATGAAGCTGATATCCCAGCAACTTCGCTCGAAGCATCTTTTTCCTTATCGGAAAACGGGCAAGAATCTTATCCTCCGCACATGACGCATATTCAGGATCCATATCGATAGGCACTGCCATAGCTGACATCGCCTAGATATTACCAGTAAGCTCGCCACGACTTCACCTTCGGCTTCCTGGAGTTCGCCTGATGGACATTTTGCACCTTATCGCCCTAACGCCAGGAAGTCATCCTGAAAAATGTGGTTAGGGCTGAACCCTACCCAAAAATAGGCTTTCGTCGATGTTATTTTTTTGTAACTATTCACCCTCCCCAAATAGGTCGTTTGATGATGATTATTAGCAGCAAAGATAATTCGATCATCGATATACGCTAATGAAAAACAACATCTATTGACTGCATTACCAAAATCTAGGTCCAAGAGGTGGGCCCCTAGAAAACATTGGAAAATGAGACAAAAACATTCCGATTGGGGGAGAATGAATAGTTACAATATTATTAACATTAGGTCGTTCTAACCCTTGCACCCTCATTTCTGCAGCGGGTGATGAGGACCTCGCCTCCCACTTCTTTCATGACCTCAAAGGCTGCGGCCTCGATGTCTCTCCCTTGCGTGTCGGTGACGGCGTAAACCGTCGGTCCAAAGGAGCTGAGGCCGGAACAGGCTGCACCTGCTTCTCTCATTTCCGCCATCAACTTGTGCACTAGCGGTTGTTGTAGCATTACCTCTATCTTCTTGAACCCAAGCTCCTGGACTCTATTGACGGAGGCCCCAAACTCATCCAGATTCTCCTCCACCAGGGATGGCACCATTCTGACCAGAATCTGGTAGCATAACTCGTGGACTTCTGCCAAAGGCACAGGGCAAAAATTTCGGAAGATTTCCACTTCTCTCTGGCCGTGCGCGCCCTTGGGGAGATGGGGTATGGCCAGCAAGATCTTCCATTCCCGGGGGAAGGCATGCCGGGCAATCACCAATGGCGGGCGGACACCCCGAGAGGCGGAGGAGGGCCGAAAGTCCTGCTTATCCTTTCCAGGCCCGAAGCTGTGCCCCCCATCAACGATGAACCCGCCAGCCTCGAAGGCTGCGATGCCGATGCCACTCGTTCCTCCCCGGCTGATGATCTTCGCAATCTCGCGCACAGTCACAGGCTGATGATAGAGTTCGCATAAAGCCATTCCTGCTGCGATTCCTAGCTGTGTTCCGCCACCCAGACCCACGTGCATCCTGTATCCGTTTCTTATATGCAGCCGAGCTCCGCCCAGGTCAAAGCGCTCCATAACTGCCTGGGCAGCGGCCCGAGCGCGTTCGGCGTTCTCGCCCACTGCCACTATCTCATCTGAGCGCTCTGCTTCCAGCAGGATATTTGGCTCTTCCAGCGCAATTCCCACGCCGCCGTCCACCCGACCGCCATATCCTGCCAGATCCGTCAGGGTCAAATGTATGCGGGAAGGCGTCTTGATCACCACTCGACGCGAATCCTGAAAGCTATTGTATGGAAAGGTTTCCTGGATAGCGATAAGAGGCACCGCATGCCTGAAGATCTTGTAGTGGCGAGACAGCATCGTCTCCTTGGGGAAGATATCAAAGATGCGGCTCATATCTTCATCGGCCTGGGAAAATCCGGTGCCTGTTATGTCCCTACGGGATTCGATCTTATGCGTCTTCAAAATTAACCCAATGGGGATATCGGCCCTTGTCAGGTCGTCTCTGAAGCTTGCTTCCAGCCTCTTCAAAGGCGTATGGGAGACCGCGTAGATGAGCGTCTCTCCTGTATTTGCCCTTTTCAACTTTACTACCCGGTAATTGATCTCATCCCCGGGCATCACCTCAAGCTCTGCCGCCACAGCTTCATCTGCCAGCACAGTCCTTTGAACCAGCGTCTCAATCTCAACTGGCTGGCCGGTTACCGTCTCCAGCAAGCTGGTTACAGATCCATCTGTCACAAGCAGCATCTTTTGCACTGGGCTGAGCTTGCCTACGGCGTTTTCCAGCTCTGAGATTGCGTTGGCTAAGGAGGAGGCGGATGGTTGGACCATTAGAATAAATCGGTAGGCTAGAATAAAGTTTTTCCCTCTTGGTGTGCTTATGGCGCGAAGGGCTAGATGCTCGAATTAGAAATGTGAAGGCAAGGTGACTATTGTAGATTTATGCTCCCTGCGCAAGTCCCTCGAAGAACACAGGCCAGAAGGGGTCCTGCTTTGGTATTTCCAGTAGATCCTGTCAGTGTAATTCCACCACCAAGTTCTAAAATTAAAAGAAAAAGGTATGCTCGTGCTTCTGCTACGATTGCAATAGCTGAGTTTGCTTTTTTGACAAATATCTAGGAGCTGGCCATACTTTTCGATAGGCTAATCCTCACATATACGGAGGAATATTATTCGGTTGATGGTACCTTGGACGCGGGCATTCATCTCATAGACGTTCAGATCAGTGTTCCTGATGCAATCTCCATCATCTGGACCTTCAACTCGAACTCGACTATTTTCCCTGAGGCAATGGTATAATAAAGGTCGCGAGTAGCAATATCTGGATCTTCCTCGGCCAGGCGAGCGGCCTTTCAGAATAGCCCAGCACGAGCTCCCTCTAACATGGCATATGTTACATCCCTTGGCTCGACTGCATCGCCAACTACGAACACTTGCTTTACGACCTTACGTAGCTCCTCAGCGAGGCTATCATTTGGCTTCGCGCCGGTGCTCGCTACCACTGTGTCTGCCGACAGCTCACCAGGCAGATCATCTGAGTTTCCCGGACCAACGATGAGGACTTTGTCTTTCGTTATTTCCATGATTCTGGTACCTGTGAGCATCTTCACTCCACGCTGCCGCAACCGATCCAGCATCAAATCGCGGATTACGACTGCTGCACCCTTGGCTATCTCTCTACCGGCAGTTACAATGGTAACATCGTAATCCCTTTGGGATAGAAAATCTGCGATCTGTGCTCCAGAGGTGCCTCCACCCATTACAACCACCCTCTCGCCGTGTATCCTAGCCTTACCCTCCAAAAGATCGCGGCTTAATACCACATTTTTCGATTTAATTCCAGGGATGGCTGGCGGAAACTGAGAGGCGCCAATAGCTACGATGGCAACCTCGGCGCCTTCCTTTTTTGCAAGCTCCGCGGTAGCCTTTGTTCCTAAGCGAACATCTACGCCCAATCTTTTCATCTCCCCTACCAGATAATCGCGCAGCTCAGACCACCCGGGTCTTTTCGGTGACATCGATGCTAAAAGGAGTGCCCCACCCAGGTGATCGCGCTCCTCGATGAGCACCACCCTGTGACCTCTTAAGGCTGCGATCCTTGCAGCCTCCATGCCAGCGGGTCCACCTCCGGCAATGAACACATGCTTCTTGACTTCGGAGAGAGACTTAGCAAACTCCTCTTCACGACCTGTTTCGGGGTTGACTGTACACCATACATCCTGATTCGAAAACAGTCTGGTGATGCACCCTTCATTGCAGGCAATACAATTTCTTATTTGATCTATGCGGCCATCCTGCGCTTTTTTAGGCCAATCCGGATCAGCGAGAAGGGATCGACCTATGGCCACGAAATCAGCCTTCCCTGTGCGGATGATATCATCTGCCATGGTAGGTGAGCGGATCTTTCCCACCGCGATCACGGGAATGCTCACGCAGTTTTTGATCCACTCTGCAAGTGGAACTTGTAGGCCATCAGGCATGGACATGGGGGCGATCATATATCCGCGATTGAAGGACGCATAGTTGCTGGATGATACATGAATGGCATCCACTCCCAGTTCCTCCAATCTCTTCGAAATCATTGCGCTGTCCTCAAGAGTTAGGCCATTTGGAACCATTTCGTCTGCAGAAATGCGCATAATGACCGGAAATCCAGAACCTACGGCTTCACGGACTGCCTGAACCACCTCAGTGGCGAATCGCAACCTGCCCTCTTCTGAGCCATCATATTCATCATCACGGGTGTTGCTGAAAGGAGACAGGAATTGAGTTATGAGGTATCCATGAGCACCATGTATCTCAACGAAGTCGCAACCGGCCTCTTTTGACCGTCTGGCAGCCTGTGCATAAGCATTTACAATATCTCGAATCTCTTCGACATTGAGACTTCGAGGCATCTCATTAATTGTTGAATCAGGAATCGGTGAGGGAGCGATTGGCTGCATGCCTGTGGTCTGAGATGAAGTCTGTCTTCCGGCATGGTAGAGCTGCGGCCCTATGACAGCCCCTTGGGCGTGAGCTGCTTGGACAAGTTGTTTCAGTCCAGGAATAACGTCGTCTGTGTGCAAACCAAGCTCATGACTAAACCCTTTCCCGTCCGACCTGATAAACGAGGCTTCAAGAATAATGGTTCCCACACCACCTTTAGCTACTCTCTTGATATGAGCCAGATATTTCGGAGTGACGAGGCCATTTTCGTCTGCATAGTTGCGGACCATGGGAGGCATCACAACACGGTTCTTGGTTTCCAGCATACCTATTGTGCCGGGAGAGAATAACGAGGGAAATTTAGTCATATTATTATTATAACAACTGCTAAGGCAATATAGTTTCTGGCGACTATCAACACTTTTAATTTTGCTGCCCTATTTGACCTTAAGAATGTGCGAGAATCTCACCCTCGCACGTAATCACATAATTAGAACCAACGTCTATCGACATTATCTTTCTGGCATAGCCCGAAGATTACCAATGAGTGTCACGACCGTTTTGAAGGATAATAAACTTGATGAACTAATAAATATGTCTTAGCAGGGCTAACGCATTAGTTGTCAGGAATATCTTGAGATTGGAAATCATGAGACCGGAGGAGCGATACGGACGGGCACTGCACCTGGAATATTTCACCGTGGGCTACAATATCCTGGAGGCTTTAGCTTCCATATTTTTTGGATCGGTAGCCGGAAGCATCGCTCTTGTCGGCTTCGGCCTGGACAGCATCGTCGAGTCTCTCTCGGGCCTGATTTTGATCTGGAGGCTGCGCGAGCATAAGCTGGAAAATGATGAAGAGGAGGCTAAAATCGAGAAGAAGGCCATTCGATTCGTTGGTCTTACTTTTCTCCTCCTGGCTCTCTATGTGCTCTATGAGTCGCTACAAAAGCTGATTCTTGCCGAGGTCCCTAAGCCTTCCTTGCCAGGAATAGTTATCGCTTCCCTCTCACGGATCATCATGCCTGTTCTCTGGTACAAAAAAAGAGAGTTGGGGGAGAGCATTGGCAGCTGAGCCTTAATCGCCGACTCCGAGGAGACGCTCGCCTGCGCCTTTCTCTCTCTGCCGCTCCTGTTGGGACTACTGGCTAACTACCTCTTCGGTTTCTGGCAGGCCGATCCTGTAACGGGATTGATAATTGTAGTATTTCTCATCCGAGAGGGTCTGGAGTGGTGGCGGGAAGCGAGCGAGGATGAAGAGAATGAGGTTCCGTGAAGTAGAAAAAAATTTGCTGAAGGCGTCTGCCCCGATGCTATACCATTTATATTGGAAAAGCACATAAACACAATAGAAATTTCGTCGGAGAAGGGGAGATGAACTCGAGTATAATTTCAGTTAGCGAAAAGGATCAGCTCCTCAATACTATGATATCGCTCGCATCGAATCGCAGAGAGAACAAAAGCGGTCTAAGATATGTGTTTAGGTTCAAAAGAATATTCGAAAAGAAGAAGGCCCATGAAAACAGTCTTGGCCCTCATCCTCGTTGGACTGATTTTGTTTTTTGTTGCTCCTAAGATTGCTCTTGGTGAATCGCCATCTGTGGTCTCAGCTGACGAGGTCATGGCCAAGATCAAGCTAGGTTTGCCTGTTGAATACGATAATGTTGTTATAAAAGGCAATTTGACATCAGAGCGGTTGGGCTTGACTGCCGAGCAGATCTTGCGCATCCCCTTTGAAGTGGAGATGACACCATCCAATGAGCCGATGCTGGCTAATTCCTCGATCGTGATCAAAAATTCGATCATATATGGCCGGGTGGACTTCAATAATACTGTATTTAATAAACAGATCCGCTTCGAGAATACATTATTTGTGGAAAATGTATCCTTTAGATACTCCATATTTAATGGAGATGCAACGTTTGCTAATTCCACGTTCGAGAAGACCGGAAACTTCACAGGATCGCAGTTCAACGGAAAGGCAAATTTTCTGCTGACTTATTTCAATGGGCCCGCATTCTTCATTGGCTCCCAATTTGGCGGCATTACAGATTTCTGCTTTGCTCAGTTCAGATCAATTGTGTATCTTAGAGGTGCCCGATTCAAGGGTTCTGTCGGTTTCATAGAGACCCAGTTCCGCGATTATGTCGAATTCGTTTCCAGCCAATTCGCAGCAGATACAATATTTGACAAGACATGTTTTGGTGGAGATACCAACTTCAAAGGATCTTTGTTCAGCCAGGTCGCGGAATTCAATAAGACTCAATTTAAAAACGAGACCTCATTCGAAGGGGCACATTTCGTCGGATCAGCTCTGTTTTTAGGACCTATCTTCAACGACACGATAGATTTCAATTCTACGCAATTTGACAAACATACATGCTTCAAACAGGCTCAATTCAGGGGTCCTGCATTCTTCACAAGCGCAAAGTTTAATGATTTAGTGGAGTTTATTGAATGCAATTTCTTTGCAGGTGCAGCCTTCAGACAATCCGATTTCCGAATTGATACCACCTTCAATAACACGTCGTTTCATGGACCGGCCGATTTTATATCAAGCAATTTCTTGGGATTCGCCGATTTTGGTGGTTCGCAGTTTGCTTGCGACGCCGATTTCAGCAATTCCAGCTTCAATGGTCCAGCGGACTTCTGCAGATCAACATTTAGCGAAAAGGTCAATTTTCATGATACACAGTTCAAAAATAACGTCTATTTCGAGAGCAGCAAGGTTAATTCCCTTAATTTGACGAAAGCAAGATATGGATGGCTCTTTTTACATTGGGATGCTATTAATAATCTTGAGTTCAATGATACCGCTTATCAAACACTCATTAATAACTATAAGAGACTGCAATGGCAGAAGGATTCATCCGATTGCCGTTCCGCTTACCTGAGCGCGATCCAAGCGGCGCCCGCCAATAACTATTCATGGATTATAAATACCCTGAAATTGATAGTTGCACGCACTAATTCTAACAACCTTTCAAGTCAAGTATAAGATGGTAGCATATTTTTAATACCATTTCGACCTCGTAAGGTTTGATGTTGCGTGCCGGATTCTACAGCGTCTTTCTGAATTTACTGCTAGCGATAATTCGAAAACAGGCAATTGTCGACAATTCATTCCATAGTGTCTGGAATGTTCAGGTAGGCAGAAGCGATTTTAGACCAATTGAGACTAGAATGAAAAAGAGGTTAAGATTTTTTGCGAGTTATATGTACTCAGAGCTTATTGATTAGCCGCTGTGCCACAACAGGCCGCACAGTTAGCTCCACAGCAAGCCTGGCAGCCACCCGCGCCTCCGCATCTCCCAACGGGGCAGTGAGTTCCACATGAGGATGTCACAGAGGCATCTTGGGTGCACGAACCTCCACAGCTTGCCCCGCATACCGATTGAGAACACGCTGTACCGCTAGGGCAGTTGCAGTTTCCTGCACAGTGTCCTGCTTCTCCAAAAGCCAATCC
>Ga0182027_10009145_pt1 | contig 14292 bp, 10 predicted proteins | sample 712E1DmetaG_FD_121300 | JGI IMG/M metagenome (GOLD analysis project Ga0182027, IMG submission 121300) | Permafrost microbial communities from Stordalen Mire, Sweden - 712E1D metaG (Illumina Assembly) | ecosystem: Environmental > Terrestrial > Soil > Wetlands > Permafrost | place: Sweden...
AAGGGATTAAAAAAACCCTGGTTCTTGTCGGTTGCCGCAATGTTTGCGGGCCTAAATCTGTATGTTTATCAGAGTGAAAAAGTGTTTACGCCTTTATTTCTGATTGCACTGATTCTTATCTATAGAAAAAAATTATTTGCCCTGGGTAAAAAATACTTATTTATAGCTTTAATAGTGGGGATAGTTGTTTCAGCACCAATGTTACTTTACATAGTAACCGATAAATCATCGCTTCTTAGAGTTCAAGGAACGAGTATATTTTCTTCTCAAACCGAGCTACTTCAGCCGGATATCCAAAAACTTATTCAAGATAAATTAAACAACGATAAAATTGGAACTATTTTAGACAATAGAAGAATTGTTTTTACAAAAATAATAATTGACGGTTATCTGTCTCATTTTAATCCAAATTGGCTATTTATTACGGGAGATATCTCCAGACATCATGCCCCAAATATGGGTTTAATATATTTGTTTGAATTTCCGTTTATCCTTTTGGGAATTTACTATTTGTTATTTGGCGATTTTGACAAACAAACAAAACTAATTATATTTATATGGTTACTGCTTGCGCCGTTACCTGCATCAATTACAACAGGAGTTCCTCACGCGGTTAGAACTTTAAATTTTCTTCCGACCTGGCAGATTTTTTCTGCGCTTGGAATCCTAATGGCATTCCTATTTTTCAAAAAACACCCAAAAACGAAGTGGGTATTTTACGTTGTTTTTGGCTTGGTCTTTATTCTTAATTTTTCTTACTACATTGATCAATATTTTGTCCAACTAAATTATTACGATTCCCAGGATTGGCAATATGGATATGCACAAGCTGTTGATGAAGTTAAGCTAATTCAGAATAACTATAAGGAAATAGTGGTTTCCGATAACCAGCCCCTGGATAAATCTTACATGTTTTTTCTTTTTTACTTAGGATATCCGCCGGCTGAATATCAAAAGGTTGGGGAATTTAGTTCGGGAGGGTTTGCATCTCATCATTCGTTTGGAAAATATATATTTAGGCCAATTAACTGGTCTAAGGATTCATTAAAGAAAAATACTTTATATATTGGTACTCCAAGTGATATTCCAAAAGGCGTTAATACAATTAAGACCATATATAACCTAGACGGTACACCGGCAATAGAAATTGTCGGAACTTAAAATGAAAATAAAATCAAAAGTTCTTCTAAAAAAAGAATACATCGCTTTATATCTGATAATTTTCATCGGAGCCTTTCTAAGGCTCCAGGGCGTTTTTACAAATTCTTTTGCATTTACATTCGATGTGGGTCGGGACATGCTTGCTTTATGGAGTATAGTGGTCACTCATAAAATACCGTTAATTGGGGCAATAGTTGGTGGAAATTCCGCTTCCGACTTGCCGGGAATATTCTATGGACCCTGGTGGTATTATTTTCTGACTCCTTTTTATATTTTATTCTCAGGGAATCCCCAAGGAATAGCGTTTGTAATGGCTTTAATAGGAATTGCAACAATAGTCTTAGGCTTTATTTTCGGCAAAAAAATAGGAGGGACAATCCTAGGGTTAATAATAGCGCTTTTAATGAGTACTTCTCCTATATTGGTAGCTTTATCTGCACAGATTTGGAATCCCGATATTGCCCCGCTATTTGTAATGCTGATTTTATTTTTACTAATGAATATATTTAAAGGAAAAAGGAATTTAAAAAGTTATTTTTTCCTTGGACTTCTCCTTGCATTTTGTATAGACATCCAAATTATTTTCGGCATTTTTTTATCAATTGGAATTGTTTTAACGCTTATAATTATTAAAAACAAAAATATATCAATAAAAGAAATACTGTTATTTGTTTTGGGATGTTTAGTAATTTTTGCGCCTCGAATAATCTTTGAGCTAAGACATCAGTTTTTAATGACAAAAGCACTTATTACGTATTTCTTAAAAGGAAGTCCTTCGTTATCTCACTTATCTTTATTAACAACTGTTAGCAACAGGCTAAATGTTTTTTTTGATCAATTTAACTCAACGCTTGCACTTGGTAACAAATTACTGGGAGTCGTAATATTGTTATTTACGGTATTTACAATTATTTTTCTATATAAAAAAGCGGATAAAAAAATAAAGGATCTAATAAAGACGTCATTAATAGTAATAATCGTATTTCTCCTTGGGACGGTATTTTTAAGTCACGATATCTGGCCGCATTACCTGGTGGGTCTTCCAGTATTTTATATTCTGCTTTTTAGCATTTCTCTTTATCTTTTTTCAAAGAAGTTATCAAACAACTTAATTCCAATACTAATTGCCTTAGTAATCTTTTTGATTAATCTTAATCCCATTGCCCTAAAGGATAGTCTCACAAAGCCTCTGTGGGAAGGGGATGCATCGGTTTATAGAAATCAGGTTGCAGTTATTGATTATATATATAAACAGGCTCAAGGAAAGGATTTTAAATATGTGGTTTATACTCCGCCACTTTACGATTATACCTATCAATATCTTTTCTTGTGGTATGGACCTAATAAATATCATTATTCCCCAATAAAACAATCAAAACTTGCTTATTTTATTCTTGAGCCTGATTTGCAGTATCCCTGGCGTCTTACCGAGTGGTTAAAATCAAGAGCAGGCGATGGAAAAATAATAAAGTCAGAGAAAGTAAAAGGAGGAATCATTGTTCAAACTAGAATTAATAAGTAAAAAGCTTTCTAAAATCTACAACAATAACAAGAAGATATTATTGGTATTGATATTTTTGTTAATTATTTTTCTTTCACTTTTTCCAAGATCGGTTGAAATACTCAACGGAAACCCCGTATTTGGTTCCGATCAAGGGAGAGATTACCTCGTTGCTAAGCAAATAGTTGTTGATCATAAATTCACTTTAATCGGTGCCGAAATAGGGTCCGGCTCTGCTTTTATTCAAGGATTATTTCAGGGACCTTTTTATTATTATCTCTTGTCTGTAGCTTTTTTTATATCCAACGGCAATCCCGTCGGAGCAGTGGTATTAATGTGGATTTTGAGTCTGTTAACGATATTATTTAGTTTCTATTTTGGCAGAAGACTTTTTGGATTTCCGTTTGGTTTAGTAACAGCTCTTTTAATTGCAGTTTCTCCAGAATTTATAACTCAGGCAAGATTTGCCTGGGCGCCTTATCCGGAATCTGTGTTTATTCTTCTTTCTTTTTATTTTACTTTTCTTTTTTCACAGAATGACAATAGAAAGATCTTTCTTGCTGCCTTTTTTGCAGGTTTTGTATACAATTTCGAATTTGCCATAGCTTTACCTCTATGTTTGAGTCTTATCATTTACAGCATTTTTTACTTTAGGAAGAAAGCGGCTCCTTATTTATTCATTTTCGCAGGATTTTTTTGTGCTTTTATACCGATGATTCTGTTTGAATTGCGACATAAATTTATGGGATTGAAAGGGTTTGTAACCTACTTGGTCTCTCATAAGTCAGGAGTTGTTTCTTTTTATCCTAATATACAGAGCCTAATTGGAGATCATTGGAAGTCTTTTCTATATAATGTTTCAAATACATTTCCCAACGGAGATTTCTTGCCTCCCATAATAATTTTGTTGTTTCTGATTCTATCAACAGTATATTTGTTAACTAGAGAAAAAAACAAAAATATCAAGAATTTTATTTTGTTTTTGCTGCTTCTCATCCCGGTTAATTTTTTAGTTTTTTATTTTCTTAAGAATACGATTTGGGATTATTATCTTACCGACCTTAATTTTGCTTATATACTTTTAATTGTTTATGTCTTATTTTCAAGCTACAGAAAAAAGAATTATTTACTATTTATAATATTTTTGTTTTTTTTCACCGGATTAGTCTTATTGGGTATAAATAGTGCTTTAAAAACTACGATTTATGATTATTCGGATTACGGGGGAACTGCTAAATTAAGAGGAAAGATAGACGCGATTAATTTTATTTATAACAATGCAGATGGTAAAAAATTTAATTTACTTGTTTTTACCCCACCGGTTTATACTTATCCTTATGATTATCTTTTCTGGTGGTATGGGCAAAATAAATATGGGTTTATTCCGGAGAATAAAAAAGAGGGGACTTTTTATTTACTAATTCAGCCTGATTCTAATAAACCATGGACCTATAAGGGTTGGCTGCAAACAGTCATAAAAACAGGGAGGATAGAGAGTACCATAACTCTTCCTAGCGGGTTCATAATTCAAAAAAGAATTGTTAATCAACAATGAAGAAAATTGTAAAACATAAAAATAGTTTGCTGAAATGGAGATATCTGGATTTATTGAGTTTAGTAATTCTATTTATTATCTCCTTATTTTTAAGAAGCTACTTGATTAGTTATAACCTTTTTTTTGGTCCCGAGCAGGGGCGGGACATGCTGGTCGTAAGAGACATTGTTTTTTACCACAAATTGACCCTAATTGGTCCTACAACAGCGATATCGGGGGTTTTCCATGGGCCATTGTATTATTATATTGCCGCAATTCCTTTTTACTTTAATAAAGGAAACCCTCTTTCAATAGAATATTTTTTCTTATTTTTAAATGCGCTTACGGTGTTTTTAATTTATATTCTCGGAAAAGAAATGTTCAATAGAAGGGTTGGTTTGATTTCCTCAATAATTTTTACTTTTTCTTTTGGTGCAGTAGAAATGGCAAGATGGTTGTCACATCCTCCTCTTATTATTCCTCTCTCCTGCCTGTTTTTTATATGTTTAAGCAGATTTTTAAAAGGCAAAAACGTTTATTTGATATTATCCGCAATTGCCTATGGATTATCTTCGCAAACAGAGTTTACGTATTTTATGATTTTTTCATTCATTTCAATTATTGTTTTTATTCTTTTTTTTAATAACTTTAAAAACCAAAAAATATGGTATTTATTTTTATCATTTTTAATTGCAGTTATTCTTGCCTTAGGTAATTTTGTCTTGTTTGATTTTAGGCATAAATTTTTAATGTTTCATAGCCTTACAGGTTTAATTGGTGGGCATTCGGGATTCTATGGAAGCTTTTTGCAATCGGTAATTCATTCAATAAATAACTATATTATTCTATTTTTTCATACAATTATTCCTTTCCATTTTTGGGTCGGTTTATTATTGTTTATTTTAGGTATTGTTGTTGTATTTATTGCTTCGGACAAAAATAAAATAGGCAAGCGTTTGCTGCTCATCTGGTTACTTTCACCATTTGTTGTTTTTGTTTTACTGAAGTATTATCCTTTAGTTCATTATTTTTTACCTTCTTTGGTTGGGATTATTGTTCTTATGTCTTTCTTAATTGACAAATTATTTATAAGAAATAAGACGTTTGGATTATTGGGTGTTTTTGTAATTGTTTGTATTAATTTCTATGTTTGGTTTAATTATCTTCCTCAGAATGCGAATGTGTATTTTCAGACTACACAGCCTGATCTAAAATATTCCGATCAGACATTGGTAATAAAAGAAATCTATAAAGAAGCTAACGGTAAGCCTTTTTCTTTTCAAGCGTACACGATTCCTTATTGGCTTCAAGAAGAGTGGCAGTATCTATTTTGGTATGTTGGAACAACTAAATATGGTTACGTCCCAACGGTTAATAATCAGCCCATGCTTTTTGTTATAATCCAGAGAGATAACGGTGATAAAAGATTCCAGATGAATTGGTTAAGAAAAACTGTAAGCAAATGGGGTAAAAAAGAAAATGTGTTTACATATGGAGCACTAACTGTAGAAAGGTTAAAAACAAAATAATGAAGAAGAATAATATCTTATTGGCTTTAATCATAGTCATAATTTCATTTATTCCAATTCTCTCGTTATTTCATCCGGGTTTTCCTCTTACGCATGATGGGCAGGATCACGTTGCAAGAATCGCAAATTTTTACAAAAATCTCCAGGAAGGTATTATTATTCCTAGATGGGCCGGAAATTTGAATTGGGGATACGGTCATCCTGTTTTGGAATTCTTATATCCGCTCCCTTCGTATATTGCATCCTTTTTCCATTTTGCCGGTTTTTCCCTAGTTGATTCAACAAAAATAGTTTTTGGACTAGGAATGATTTTATCGCTAATTTTTATGTATTTATGGTTATCTCTTTTTACATCAAGATATTCTGCTATTTTTGGGTCAATTTTGTATACATACGCCCCGTATAGATTTGTGGAGACTTATGTAAGAGGAGATATCGGCGAAAATCTTGCGTTTGTATTTATACCACTCGTTTTACTCTTTATATATAAGCTTTATAGAAAGAATAATTACGCTTTTGTTTTATTTGGAGCAATATCGCTGGCGCTACTTATTCTTGCTCATAACGCAATTAGCTTAATGCTTATGCCGTTTATTATTATCTACTCTTTATTATTGATTTATCTTTCTAAAGATCGAAAATCATTATCCCTTAATCTGTTGTTATTAATCGTTATCGGCTTTGCTCTTTCCTTATTCTTTTGGTTTCCGGCTTTATTTGAAGGAAAATATACTTTAAGAAATATAGTTACACAAGGAGGTTATATCTCAAGATTTGTCTCTTTGGGAACACTTATCTACGGACCATGGAATTACGGTCAGTCAGGTCAATTTACGGTACAGTTTGGTTTATTTCAGTGGATTGCCTTAATATTCTCTCCCCTGGTAATACTCAAGTTTAAAAAAGATAAAGAAAAATTCTATTTGGCAATAATTTTATTAATATTTACGATTTTGTCGGCATTTTTAATGCTTCCCTGGTCAAGTTTGCTTTGGGCAAAGATTATGCTTTTACAGAATTTTCAATTTCCGTGGAGATTTTTGGCAATTATAGTCTTTTCAACAGCTGTTTTAGGAGCTTTGTTTTTTGAATTAATTCCAAAAAAACTTAAGTTATTCTCACTACTAATTTTTGGACTGATAATCTTTATAATAAGCAGTTTTTATTGGTATCCAAAAGGATATTTGTATAAAAACGAAAGTTTTTATACGGGGATATATAACGGTACAACAGATACGGGAGAAAGTTCTCCGATTTGGTCAATAAGAGGTATGGAACATAGGCCAAAAGCTCCTTTGGCAATTATTGACGGGTATGCAAGCATAAAAGAATTAAAAAGGACATCTGCGGAGCATGATTATTTAATTAATGCAAAGTCAAAAACACTATTTATAGAAAATACTCTCTATTTCCCCGGCTGGGCTATATATGACAATAATAAATCTATTCCCATTGAATTTCAAAATGTTAGATATGAAGGTATAATGACATTTTCCCTTAACAAAGGTGTTCATGAAGTAAAAGTTTTGTACGAAGACACAAAAATAAGACAAATTTCAAATTTAATTTCTTTTTTAACATTGATAATTATTTTAGGGTTATTTGGTATAAAATTAAGAAGGACTATTTAATATGAAGACTTTATCGGTTGCACTTGCTACATTTAACGGAGAAAGGACAATTGCTTTGTGTTTAGATAGCGTTAAAGACTTGGCAGATAAAATTGTAATTGTTGATGGAACTTCTAGTGATAAAACAGTAAATATAGCTAAAAAATATAAAGCAAAAATTACAATAACCGATAACCCTAAAAACTTTCATATAAACAAGCAAAAAGCGATTGACAAATGTACGTCCGACTGGATTTTGCAACTTGATGCGGATGAAACGGTTTCCAAAGAGTTAAAGCAAGAAATTAAAAGTATCTTAAATAAAAAAACGGAAGAATTTAACGGCTACTGGATTCCAAGAAAAAACTGGTTTTTAGGAAGATTTTTACTAAAAGGAGGGCAATATCCGGATTACACTTTAAGATTTTATAAAAAAGGAAAAGGAAAGTTGCCTCAAAAAGACGTTCATGAACAGGCTGAGGTAGATGGGAAAGTTGGATATTTAAAAAATCCTTTACTTCATTATCCATATAAAGATTTTGGTGATTATCTTCGAAAGTGGAATAATTACAATGATTTTTTTGCAGGTCAAATAGAAAAAGAGGAAGAAAATAAAAATTTGTTTCAGGAAATGGGCGATTTCTTTAATTTTTTAATTTTTAGGCCGATCTGGTGGTTTTTACTGACGTTTCTTAGGCATAAAGGGTTTTATGATTTATGGCCGGGTTTTGTTTTCTCTCTTTTCTCTGCGCTTAGGTTTCCTGTATCATATATTAAGTACTTAATTTTATGAAAGTTTTAGTCACTGGTGGAGCAGGTTATATTGGTAGTTTTATGACAAACCATCTTCTTGAAAGAGGGGACGAGGTAATTGTTGTGGATAGCTTGGAAAGAAGTAACGATAAGGCAATAAACAAGAAAGCGGAGTTTGTAAAAGGTGATTTACTAAACGTGGAGTTTGTAAAAGACTTAGTTGCTAAATTTAAATTCGATGCGGTAATTCACTTTGCCGGATATATCTCAATGGGTGAATCAATGGAGAATCCGTATATTTATTTTAAAAACAATATTTTCGGCGCCTTAAATTTAATTGAAGAAATGAGAAAAAACAATTTAAATAATTTCGTTTTTTCATCAACAGCAGGTGTTTATGGTAATCCGATTAAAACGCCGATACCTGAAGATCATCCAAAAAATCCAACCAATCCTTACGGGGAGAGTAAGCTGATGGTTGAAAAAATACTTGATTGGTATCAAAAGACCAAAGGCTTAAATTTTGCAGCCCTAAGGTATTTTAATGCCTCAGGGGCGTCTCTGAATGGGGATTTGGGGGAAAACCATAAACCGGAGACACACATTATTCCAAAAGCAATTGAGGCAGCTCTTGAGAATAAGGAGTTTTCTCTTTTTGGTACGGATTATAATACCGAGGATGGAACTTGCGTAAGGGACTACATCCATGTTCTTGATTTAGTAGAAGCTCACGTTTTAGCAATTAATAAATTGAAAAACGGAGGAGGATTTATTTATAACGTTGGAACAGGAAAAGGATACTCAAACAAGCAGGTAATAGAGATGGTTAAAAAAGTGTCTGGTATAGATTTTCCTGTAATAAGCAAGGATAGACGGCCGGGGGACGCAGGTACTTTAGTTGCTGATCCTACAAAAATTAAAACAGAATTAGGTTTTGAGCCAAAATACTCAGACTTAAAAACCATCGTTGAAACCGCCTGGAAGTGGCATAAGAATTATCAAAAAACTAACTCTTCATAGAATGCAAATAGCAATAGATGTTTCGCCATTAGAAACGGGACATTTCTTACAACATCGGGTAAGAGGTACAGGATTTTATCTAGAACACCTAAAAAAGTCTTTATTAAAGTATTTTCCTAAAAATGAGTATACTTTTTTTACTCGATCAGAAAATTTACCCAAAAACTTAGATCTAGTTCATGTTCCGTATTTTGAGCCATTTTTTTTAACTCTTCCCCGAACCAATAAATTCAAGACGGTTGTAACCGTTCATGATCTTACTCCTCTTGTTTTTCCTAAAGAATTTCCTTCTGGAATAAAAGGAAAACTTAAATGGCAAATTCAAAAAAAAAGACTTAGAAACGCAGATCACATAATTACCGATTCCAAGTCATCAAAAAAAGATATAGCTAAATATGCAAGGATCTCAGAAAATAAAATATCGGTTGTGTATTTAGCGGCAGGTGAGCAGTTTAAAAAATTGGAGAACGGAAAATGGAAAGAGGAAATCAGGAAGAAGTATGATCTGCCTGGAAAATTTGCGCTTTATGTTGGCGATGTAACTTGGAATAAAAATCTACCCCGAATAGCTAAGGCTATTAAAAAATCGAAAATGCAATTAGTTGTTGTAGGAAAAGCAGTAACTGATGAAAATTTTGATCGTTCTAATGCCTGGAATAAGGATTTAGCACTGGTTCAAAACCTAATAAAAGAAAATATCAATATAAAAACATTAGGCTTTGTATCTGAGGAAGATTTGGTCATTCTATATAACTTGGCCGACGTTTTTGTTATGCCCTCTTTGTATGAAGGTTTTGGTTTGCCCATACTTGAGGCAATGGCTTGCGGATGCCCTGTATTAACCTCTAAAGAAGGGTCTCTTGAAGAGGTAGCGGGAGAAGCGGCATATTACGTTAATCCAAATAGCGAGGATGACATCACAAACGCACTTGAATTAATGAAAAAAGATGAGAAATTAAGGACTAAATTATCGGAAAAGGGTTTAAAACAAGCAAAAAAGTTTTCTTGGGAACAAGCCGCAAGAGACACAATCAAAGCCTACGAAAAAGCATAATATCCAAGATATAATATATATATATAGAATTTGTATGTAGTATTTCGATAGTTAAGACTGGGCACTATTATAATTTAAGGTTTAGAAAATGTACTAACGCGTTAGTACAAAATATGAGAGAAATTAAAGCTAAAAGTAAGAAATGCGCGGACTCTTTATACTTATATAAATATAAGGGGACGTAATAAACAGAATTTAATAGAAAACTAAACTTAATAAACCCATTTAAAACAACATTAATCTTAAGATAAATAATTCTTAACAGCAGTGGATGCCGGCATCCACTAATTTTTAACAAAAATGAAGCTAATCTATAAAAAATCACAATTCATATATACTTAAATATAAATATATAAGAGGGAATAAAATAGACAGGAACATATAGATACTGTAAAAAATAAAATTTAAAATAAGAAGAAAAGAAATACAAAATAAAATTAAGAAAACCAAGTTTAATAAAAAAGACTTAACAAAGCTTATCCGAGTGGCTTTAAAACCATAATACTACTAGGAATTAAGTTAATCAGCCATTTCCTAAGCTATTGAGATTGTAGCTGAAAGAGTATTCGTTGATTTTAAAAATTAAAACAGTTAAACTCTTAATGTGAGAATTTTAGTAACTGGTGCTGCTGGATTTATGGGAAGTCATCTTGTTGACGATTTACTCAAGATGGGACATGAAGTCCACTCGGTTGATGATCTCTCCGGGGGTTACATAGAAAACGTTAATCCAAAAGCTATTTTTAAAAAACTTGACTTAAGACAAAGAAAAGAGACTCAAGAGTATATTGAGGAAATTAAGCCTGAGATAATATTTCACTTAGCCGCGGACGCAACGGAGGGGAGAAGTCAGTTTACTCCTATAAATTGTTCAGAAAGAAACTATATGGCTTACCTGCATGTTCTGATTCCCGCGATAAAGAGTGGGTTAAAAAAAATGATCATAACCAGTTCAATGAGTGTTTATGGCTCACAAGAATCTCCTTTTTCTGAGGATATGGATACAAAACCTGAAGATATCTATGGAATTTCAAAAACTGCAATGGAACAATCAACCAGAATATTAAGCGAAGTCTACGGGTTTAAATACACAATAATTAGACCACATAATGTTTACGGATCAAGACAAAATTTATCGGATCCGTACAGAAACGTAGTGGCGATATTTATTAATTGTCTTTTAAATAATAAGAATTTTTACATTTACGGAGACGGAGAACAGAAAAGAGCCTTTTCCTATATTGATGATTTTACGCCTTACATAATAAAAGCCGCTTTTGACAATAAAGCTGATGGAGAAATTTTCAACATTGGGCCATGCGAAGAGATAACGATTAATGAGCTGGCAAAAATTGTTTTAGATGAATTTTTCAAAGGAAAAGAAATCCCGGAAAATTTAAAACCAAAATACCTCCCTAAAAGACCTATGGAAGTAAAAGAAGCATGGTGTACAGTAGGAAAAGCGGAAAAAATGCTTGGCTATAAAACAACGGTTCAGTTAAAAGAGGGAGTTGGGAAAATGATTGACTGGGCAAGAAAAAAAGGTCCTCAGCCATTTAAATATTTGGAAGAGCTAGAGATAACAAATGATAATACTCCTCCCCTGTGGAAAGATAAGCTTATATGATGATAAAACGGAGAGCCTCTGACTTGAAATGAGAAAAAAAGTGTTTCATTTTGGGAAAAAAGTTTTAACCCACGAATTAATTTCCGGCAGTTTTTATTTATTTATCGCAGTTATTTTATCCGGTTTTTTTGCTTTTTTATTAAATCTTTTTTTTGCTCGCAGTTTAACAAAACCCGATTACGGAATATACGCATCTTTACTCTCCTTGATTACCCTCTTGACGATTCCTGCTTCTTCCTTAACGCCAATCGTTGTTAGATTTGCAGGAGATTATTACGCAAAAGGAGAAGAAGCAAAGCTAAAAAAATTTTATATAAAAATGACAAAGTTTATAGTTTTTTTGGCAATAGGCATATTTTTCATTTTTCTAATCGTTTCCCCATTAATTAAAAATTTTCTAAAATTAGATAATTTTTTATATATACCACTGGTCGGATTTATAACCGCAACTTCGTACCTTACAATAGTAAATAACGGGTTTTTACAAGGGCTATTAAAGTTTCCCTTTGTTGCTTTTACACAAATATCGGGGGCGATATTTAGAATTTTAGCGGGAGTTGTTCTTATTTTCTTGGGGTTTAAAGTTTTCGGAGCAGTTTGGGCTTCGTTTTTTTCTTTTCTCTTGGTTTTTATATTGGGTTTTATTCCGCTTCGGTTTTTATTTAAAAAATCCAATGATATTGGCGTCAAGGTCCCGGTAAGGGAACTAATGAATTACGCGGTTCCGGCAACTATTGCGATTTTTTGTCTTTCATCTTTTATATCTACTGATGTTATTTTGGTAAAACATTTTTTTAATCCGGTCCAAGCCGGTTTATATGGGGGAATGTCTTTGATTGGTAAGGTAATTTTTTATTTTACCGCTCCTATCCCAACGGTTATGTTTCCGCTTTTAATTAAAAGGCATGCAAAAAATCAATCATATAGTAGATTGTTTTATTTATCGTTGCTTTTAGTTATAATCCCATCTTTTTTAATTTCCGGTTTTTATTTTTTACTTCCTGCATTTACTACTAAGTTTTTTCTGGGAAAAGGGTATGAAGCAATAATTCCTTTTGTTGGAATTTTTGGAGCGTATATTGGTGTATTTAGCTTGCTTAATGTATGCGTGAATTTATTCTTGTCATTAAAAAAGACGTTTGTTTATGTGCCGGTTTTAATTGGGTCTATTTTACAAGTTGGTTTAATTTATCTTTTTCATAGTAATTTTTACCAAGTAATCTTTGTTTCCATGTCTATTTCCGGATTGCTATTCCTAGGACTTTTGTCATATTTTATTTTTGGTACAAAAGGCTTTACTTCTTTAGAAAATAAGGTTTATTCTTGAGCCTGGTCTTTCACCTTAATTTTTGATATTATCCTAAATATTAGAATGACACAGGTAAAAAGTATCTCCCTTATAGTTCCAACATTTAAGCAAGGAAAAATACTTCTAGATGACATTGATAATTTAAAGAAATCGCTTGTTAAAACAAAGTTAAATTACGAGATAATAGTTGTGGCCGATGGACTTTTGAAACAAGTAGAGAAAATCATAAATCATAAGTCATCAATCTTAAATCTTAGAGTCATCGGATACGATAAAAATAAGGGAAAAGGTTTTGCGGTAAAATATGGAATGCTTAAGGCAAAGGGAGACGTGGTCGGATTTATTGATGCAGGGTTGGATCTTGATCCAAATGGTATTATAGCAATGTTAAAAATAATGGAGCAAAAAAATGCGGACATAGTAATAGGAAGTAAGACACATAAAGATTCAAAAATAAACTATCCGCTTTTCAGAAAAATTTTATCCTCGGGCTATAGATCTATTACTCACTTGCTGTTTGGATTTAGTGTTAGAGATACTCAGGTAGGTCTAAAAATCTTTAGAAAAAATGTTTCTAAGGATATATTTTCAAAAATTAAAACTAAAGGGTTTGCTTTTGATGTTGAGGTGCTGGCCCTAGCTTATCGATTGGGCTACCGTAAGATTTACGAGGCTCCAATTAAAGTTAATTTTAAACACAACACCATAAATTATTTAAACTCGCTAAAAATAGTTTTCTCGATGTTAATTGAAACAATGTCTATTTTTTACAGACTTAAATTTACAAACTCTTACAATAAAGGGAAGTCTTAAAGTTTTAAGGTACTTTATAGACTTTATGACATTATAACTTTATAAACTATTCAAAATGAACATTTTAATTTTTAATTGGAGAGACATAAAAAATAGTTGGGCTGGAGGAAGCGAAATTTACATTCACGAAATTGCTAAAAGACTGGTAAAAAAGGGGCATTCAGTAACTCTTTTTTGTGGTCAAGATCCTGAAATAAAATTGCCCGAAGAGGAAATAATAGATGAAATAAACGTGATTAGAAAAGGATCTAGGTTTTCACTATACCTGTGGGCTCCAATCTATTATTTTAAAAAATTACGAAAAGGAACAGATATAATCATTGATTGTGAAAATGGATTGCCCTTTTTTACACCATTATTTTCCTCAAAAAAGAAAATATG
>Ga0182027_10009146_pt1 | contig 14292 bp, 15 predicted proteins | sample 712E1DmetaG_FD_121300 | JGI IMG/M metagenome (GOLD analysis project Ga0182027, IMG submission 121300) | Permafrost microbial communities from Stordalen Mire, Sweden - 712E1D metaG (Illumina Assembly) | ecosystem: Environmental > Terrestrial > Soil > Wetlands > Permafrost | place: Sweden...
ATTGCCCTTCACTACGAGCAGGCGGAGTCTCAGGCGAGGGTCGTTCTGGACGATCGGGTTCTGCAATTGTTCTTCGAGGAACCTAGCGACCTCCACGAAGGACATGCTCTGGACTTCCCCCCGAAGCCCACTGATTCTGCAGTAAAGCGCATTCCGCGCGTCGCCGGAGTCGCCGAATAGCTTCTCGGCTTTCGCAAACAACGGCCGCGCTGTGAGCCAGTTGTGGAGGAGCGCGAGCCGATCCGCTTCGGCGAGCAGCGATCTGGGATCAGAACTGTCTGGCTGGGCGAAGGCAGGACACACGAGTAGCATTGTGAGCCAAAGACATATTGGGCGACGACGTCTCGGTCGAACATCGCATCGGTTGCCGCTTGTCAACACAAACGGCTCCGCCCCTGGTCCTGAAATCATGCCCGATTCCAGCGGTATTGGTATGATTTTGCCATAAAGCCAGGACGGCCGCTGGACCTCACCCGATTCGCACGTGTTGGCCGCGGACCAGGCGCGTCCCTGCGACCGTCACACCGGCTTTCAGCCCCTCCGCCAGCCGGGCCCGGTCCAATTCCCTCCGAACACCGTTTCCCGCGGTCAACCGCTCTCTCAGCGGCCCAGCCGGGAGCGCGGCCAGGATTTCTTCCCACTCATTCCAGGTCACCTCGGCGAAGACCTTGTGGAAGATGTCCGGCACATGCGCCGCTTCATCCAGCACTAGCGACTCCGCGCTGTTGCTGGCCAGCGTAATGGTGTTGAGCGGTCCTTGCAGGCGTTTCAGTTCATGTGAGGCCATAAAGAAGCACAGGAACGTCTTCAGCCCCTTCACGCGGTTCTCGGCTGCTTTGCGCCGGGCTTCCAATCGCGCAGCTTCGCGCTTCGCCAGGTCCGCAAAGCTCTCCTGCGCCTTCAGGTAGTTGGCGATGCGATCAACTTTCTCACCGAAGGCCTCGACGTAGTCTGCCAGCGCGGCCTTCAGCTCTTCCGACAGCTCGCCATTGCTGGCCGCCGCTTCCTCTTGTGCCGAGTCGATCAGCATTGCGAGCGCCTGGTCGATCTCAAACAGGCTCAGCTCGCGAGCCAACTCCCGAGCTGTCCCGTTGACAGCAGCCGTTGTGCTCATATTGCGATCCTTCCTTCTTTATGCACGATGCCTTGTGGCTGTTTCTGGCGGGCAAGGGAGCGCCGATTGGCCTGCGCGGCTCCTGCATCGATGCTCGTGGCATCCGGCCGGAGATACTGGCACAGGAAGCTCACGGCAGTTCGATGGAGGAACTGACCTCCTGGAGCGCGGCAGCCGACAACGTCCTGGTGTTCTGACGTCGATCCCTCAACTCGGTCGGTCCCGAGTGACGCCAACCTCCGGTCGCAGAACTCGGGAGGGTGTTCGCGAAGCCTACTTGGCGGTTCATGGGACTGCCGCGAAGGCTTAGCATAAGAAAGAGGGGGCGCACCTACGGACGAGCTTCATCGCGCAATGGCTGTCCGCCGCGGAAAGCGGCTGGAATACGCGACCGTCGTCTACAACAGTCTGGAAGGACTGGTTGGGATCGCTGCGGGTCTGGCTGCGGGCAGCATTGCCCTGGTAGGCTTCGGTTTCGACAGCGCCATTGAGGTCATCTCCGGAGCTGTCTTGCTGTGGCGGTTGCAGGCTGACATCGACCACGCGCGGCGGGAGCGTGTGGAATTTGTGAGCCTCCGCATCGTTGGAAGCTGTTTCCTCGTTCTGGCCCTGTACATTGGCTATGATGCGGCGCGAACGCTCCTCGCTTTTACGGCGCCGGAACGCAGCCTGCCGGGGATGGTGCTTGCAGCCACGTCGCTGGTCGTGATGCCCATCCTTGCGCGCGCCAAACGGAGAGTCGCACGGGTAATCGCAAGCGGCGCGCTCGCCGCCGATGCCAGGCAGACAGAACTGTGCGTGTACTTGTCGGCGATCCTGCTCGGCGGCCTTGTGTTGAACGCAGCGTTGGGATTGTGGTGGGCTGATCCGGTCGCTGGCTTGGCGATGGTTCCGCTCATAGCGAGAGAGGGCCTGAACGCCCTCCACGGCCGCTCCTGCGGCATAGAGTGCGAGAGATAGGAATCGTCCCGGCCGAGCCAACTCCCGCGCTGTCCCGTTGACAGCAGCCGTGGTGCTCATATTGCGATCCTCCATTCCCTCAGAACGCCAGCGAAAGTTGGCTTTCGTCTTGCTGGGGCCCCCGTCGAGATACCCTTCGCGTCGGCGCGCTGAAGGGCGTCAAGCCGAACAGCGAAGGTACGGGCGCCACCGGCTCGGGCAGTACGAGCCCCGGCGCCGGTTCGACGGTCACCGCTGACGCCACCTCCGCGAAGACGGGCGGCGCCGGTGGCTGTTTACTCATCGACCGATTTTGAGCGTCGGGTGTCGGAGGGTACCGCGATGGCGGCATTGCACCTCCCCGCCCGGAGGCTCGGAGTGGGCGTTGACCGGAGAAGAAGCGCGGATCAATAATCGAAGCAGGCGTTGGAGTTCGCCGTTAACCGCCCCCAACCGGGGAAGATGACTCCTACAGAGATTGCTCTTGACGAGAGGTCGTCTGGGGAGTTGTCGATCCTGCCTCTCCCGAGTGAAATCCGCAATCGGAGTTGACTCCGTCTATGGCGGTCGCAATCGACTCGCGACAGTATCGGTTCGGCTTCTTGATCGCTTCGCTGGATGACTACCCGGCGGACTTCGACGCGGTCTCCCTCGGAGAGAACTTTCGCATAGCGCTCTTCTTGCCCCGGGATGATGCGGGGTGGTTCGGCCGCTCTCGTTACCCGCCCCGCGTAGTCATGGTGTCCGGGGACGCGATTGAAGTCCGGCCGCATCCCGCGTCGAGAGAGCATCCGATCGGCTTTCGGCTTTCGGAGCTCCAATTCATCGAGTGCGGGCACATTCTCCTTCAAGGTTGGCTCCGATTCGTTGCGGTCCGTTACGACGTCACACTGGCCTACAACACGGGGAGTAGCTCCTGCATTGACGAGTTCCTGGCCGAACTCCGCGCTGCCGTCACTCCTCCTCCGGCGGCCGAAACCGCGGCTGAACCGACGCGCTTCGGCGAACCGCTGGACCTCAAATTCACCAATGCGCTTCGCTACGAGCTGGCGCCCGGTGAATGCGCCCGCATCCAGTTGTTCAACCCCGCGAAGCTGAAGGCGTGGCGCTGGGGCGTTGTTCGGCGGGAAACTTGGAGCGCTGGCGACCTGCTTGTGCTTACGTCCCGGCGCCTGCTCTGGATAGCCGACCGGTCTTTGGGCCGTCACCAGAGATACGGCACGGTCACCAGCTACGCTCCGATACGCTCTTTGCAGTCCTGGCGCTGCGGCAGGGCCGGCGAAACCAGCGAGCTGGTCTTCCGGTTCGTGCGGGGCAGCGAGTGGCGGGTACCCGTGCCTGCTTCACTCGAAGGAGCGGCGGCGGGCTTTTTGAACGAATTCGAACAACGCTGGGGCATGGCGCTATGACAGACCCGCAATCCCTGAACGAGTCGCAGAGGCGGCACCTCCTGAATAACGTCCAGCACGCCGACACACTGCTGTCGGAGATCGAAGGGATACTGACTGCGTCAGCCTCGAGATCGCCTTTCCCGAAATATCAGATCGACGTCGCGCCGGCCCAGAGCAAAGTCGTCCAGGACTACATCGCCAGGATCCGCGCGCAGATGCTGCGGGTCCTGGAAGCCGAAGGTATCGAGCCCCCCGGACCGAGGTTCGGCGCCATCCACGCGATTCGTGTCACCCTCGCATTCGTGCGGATCGCGCTCATCGAGATCGGCCCCAAGTACATGCGGGGCTGCGGGGAGGTGCCGGAGTCGGCGGTTGCTCGCCTCAACGGCCTCGTGACGGAGCTTCAAGGCCTGGTCGACAAACTCGATGCGTTCCTGGCTCAGGGCCTGGGGCAGGACCTCCAGGGGCGGCTCGATAGGCTGCAACAAACCACCGATGAGGTGGCGCTGCTCCAGAAGCTGGGGCGAATCGTTTCGGAACACGGCCTGGTCGAGTTTCGGGCGACGCTCGCAATGATCCTTGACCGGCTCGAGACACGCCGCTACGAGATCGCGGTATTCGGCCGGGTGAGTTCGGGGAAATCGTCGCTGTTGAACCGCATTCTCCAGGCAGACGTCCTGCCTGTAGGTGTCAACCCGATCACCGCCGTACCGACGCGTTTGGTGGGCGGTTCGTCGTCCAGATTGACCGTGACCTTCGTTGATCGGAGAACCGAGCACTACGAAATCGACCGGTTGGCCGATTTCGTGACCGAACAGCGCAATCCGGGGAATTCCAAAGGCGTGACGCGAATTACGGCCGAACTCCCCTCGCGGCGGCTGCGCGAGGGAATTGCATTCGTGGATACGCCCGGGCTGGGTTCGCTCGCAACCTCTGGCGCCACCGAGACCAAAGCGTACCTTCCTCAGTCCGATCTTGGAGTTGTGCTCGTCAATGCGGGTTCGACCATCGCGGAAGAGGACATCGCCACTGTTGAGGCTCTGTATGAAGCCGGTACGCCGGCTTCGGTCTTGCTCAGCAAGGCCGACCTCCTCACTCCCGACGACCGTGCATCGGCGGTCGCGTACGTGGCGGATCAGATCCGGCGCCAGTTGGGTCTCGACCTGACGGTGCACCCCGTCAGTGTCGTGAAAGAGTACGCCGCGCTCCTCGATGAATGGTTCGAGCGGCAGATCGCGCCCCTCTACGAACGTCACCAGCAATTGGCGAGTGAGTCGGTGCGCCGCAAGATTGGAGCGTTGCGCGACGCGGTCCAGGCCGCGTTGCGGTCCAAACTGGGCCGCACGGAGGCGCCCACAGCCGATCTAGGGCGCCTGAAACAGGTGGAAGTTGATCTCCGCAAGGCCGCGGGCGAGATTCCGGAAGTGCTGTCTCGCGGCCTGCAATTGTCCGATCGAATCTGCGAGCTGGCGCCGGCGGCCATCGCGGAAGCTGCTTCGGACATGGTCGAACACTGGACGCGCAAAGGCTCCGCGGCGGCGCCGGACGTTGTCGCCACCGCGATCGCCAGGACCGTGGCTGCGGAAGCGGACAGGATCCATACCGGACTCTCGAATCTGGCCGGGAACCTTTTCAGCGCGCTGTACCGGACGGGTGCCGAACTGCACATCAGCGGCGTGCCCAGCGAAGCCGAGCTTGTTGCCGCCTCGGCGGAGATGCCGCGCCTTGACCTGGGAACTCTGCGGGGCGAAATCCGAAAGCCGTTCGCGCTTCGATTCGGAACTGCCTTCGCGAGAGTCGCCGTGGAGCGGAAGCTGCGCAATGAAGTTGGGGACGCCGTATCCGAGGCATGTCGTTCGTATGGGCGCGTTTTAGAGCGGTGGGTTAGAAAGGCCGTGGCGGATCTTCAAGTCAACTTCGATTCGCGTGCAGACGGATACCGCGCCCAACTGGAACGGTTCCTGGGCACCTCGGATGCAGCGCCGGAAGCGACGGAAGCTATCGCCCGCGCTCTCGGCGAACTCGAATCCAGCCCTGTCGAAGCGGCTGCGTCACGGGAGGAGTGACACGATGCTGGTCGGCATGCTCTCCCTCGATCAGGGGAGGAATCTCGCCATCACGTCGATCCTCAGAGGCGCGAACAAGATGTGGCGGCCCGAAACGTAGGCCGGATCGGCCGCCAGGCGGCACATCTCAACGATCTGGCCGGGATTCCCCCTGGCGCATTCCAGCGTTCGTGTCCGAAAGTCGCCGAGCTCGAGCCGATGCAACCCGAACCGTTCGGTGGCCGAGTCGAACAGTGATGCGGCTCCATGGTCGTCGAGGGGCGGAACGCAGACAGTCTGGCGTGGATCCCAGAACAGCTTGTGGAGTGCGCCAAGCGACACTGGGTCGCGGGCAGCCGCGAACATCGTAACGCCCGGCGTGTAGTACACGCGCTGAAAGAACCTGTACACAGGTGCGCTCGCGTCGTACACACCATCCAGAATGACCAACCGCGGCGCGGATTCGACCGCTCTCCATATGAGTCCTTTTAGATGAACGCTGGTCTGCCTGGTGCACCAGCGCAAGGGGTCCAGACCTACGACCATGGCACGAACGGGCAGGTGGCCGCCGGCGATCAACTCCCGCGCGAACGATGAGAGGAGGTTGTGGAACACGGAAACGAATCGGAGGTATACGCCGGTCCCGCTTGCGCACTCGAGCGCGAACCGGAGTAGCCTTGTCTTGCCGGCCCCAGGTGGGCCGAGCAGGAGCAGCGGCTCATGCTTGCGCACCGCCTCGGCTATGCGCTGCCGCTCGCGGTGAAACCCGATGAGCGGCAAATCGCGGTCGGCGGTTGCGGCTACTTGACCACGAGCACGCTGCACTGAACCGCCCTTGTGAGGTTTTGCGAGGTGCCGCCCCATAGATGATCGAAGATGCGCGAGTGGCCCGTGTAACCGATCACGAGCAGATCGTAGCTGCCTTCTCGAACAAAATCGACGATGGCCTTGACCTCGTGCCCCGCGATGATACTGCTCCGGAGATCGACTTCGCTGAGAGCCGCACGCCGACGGCACTGAGCCGCGAGCTGGCCGAAGTAGCTGTCCTGGTCCTCTTTCTGCTCAGCCACGTCGCCCACGGTCTGCGCGTACTGAGGCAGGTCCTCCTCCACACTCACCATGTGGAGCGTCGCCTTGAGCCGGGCGGCGAGTTCCACGGCGGTGTCAAACGCTGCTTGAGCGCCGTCCGAGCCGTCATGTGCGATCAGGATTCTGTTCAGCATGCGCCGCCCCCGACTTGTGAATTCGAATCACTTCCACGTCGCTTATCGCGATCAGGCCCTTATCCATCATCTCTTCGACTACCGGCAACAAGCGGGCGATGTTCTCGGCTGAGTCGACGACGGTGACCACGATCGGATGATGACTCGCCAGCACGCCGGACCGGTGGATTTCGGCTGTCTGCCCGTATCCCTCAACGCCACGGTAGACGGTGGCGCCGGCGATCTTCATGTCCCGACATTTGTCCACCACGGCCTCGTGCAGCGGCCGGTCGCGGTAGCGATCGTGCTCGCAGAAGTGCAGCCGGAGGATTCTAGCTGGCGTGAGGGCTGGCATTGGCCGCCTCCTGCAAGTCATGACCGTGAATCAGCCGGACGATTTCGACGTCGGAGATGACGATGAGGCCATCCTCGATCATCTCCTCCAGAACCCCGACCGCCGCAGCAACCTTCTCGGTGGTATCGACGACCGAAATCATGATGGGAAGGTCCTTGGAGTAGTGCCAGAAGCTCTGTTTGTGCGTGTGGCCCTTCGCGCCGTAGCCGAGGATGCCACGGTAAACCGTGGCGCCGTCGATATCCATCATGCGCAGCCGCTGCACAATGGCGTCGTAGAGCGGTTCGCCATGCCACTTGTCGGCTTCTCCCAGGAAGATCCGCATCAGCCTGGCTTGCCCCTGCTTTCTCACGTGAGGATGTTTGGGCTCCGACTTCTTCTCCTTAGTGGCGAGCTTGACGACAGTTGTGTCCTGGACTTCGATCAAGCCGTCCGTAACCATGTCGTAGAGCGTGGGCAGGAGTTCGTCCACCTTCCCGGCAGTTTCCACGAACTCGATGCGAATCGGCGGATGCTCAGCGAGCTCTTCGATCTTCGGGGTGTGGATTACCTGATGGGCGCCGAAACCCGCCAGGGCTTGCGTCGCCGTGGCCCCCGATACGCCCTTGTGGAGAAGAAATGTGAGGATCGCCTCGTACAAAGAACCGGTGTGATGCCGGGTGTCTTCGTTGACGTAGATCGTTACTTTCTTTGCAGGCCCCTTTGCCAACATCGGACGCCTCCTTTTTGCCGCTCACGGCCGGGTGGCCAGAGCCGACCCTTACCAGGCCGCGGCAAAGCCAACGATAACACTCCCAACCACATTGAGCAGCCCCAATCAAGCTCCGCCGTCGCAGACCAGCCGGTAGCTCTCGCACGTAACGCCGGACCGCAGCCCGTCCAGCGCCTCCAGCGACGCCCCAACCTCTCCCTCAAGCAGCTCTGATTCTTGAGCGCCCAACTCCTGCCTTTCGAGCGCCGTCCTCATAGCGTGGCTAATACTGTCGGTCGTGTCGCTCAGCTTTCGGTTCAGATCCCGCTGGAAGCGAGAGACACTCTCGGTGAGCCGCCGTTTGAAATCGTAGGCCACCCGGGTGGCATTCCGTTCGAGCTCGTTGGGAACGCGCTTCAGCGCTTTTCGCAGCAGATAACGGCGGTACAGGCCGCCGGGTAACAGGAACGGCGCATTACCCAGACCCCAGCCTAACAGCGTGTCTGTGTAATACCCGGTGGGCTCCACGTACACTAGGTCCTCGTTCATCTCTAAATCGGCGATGGCGACGCTGAACAGGTTCCCGGCAGTCTCACGGACCTTGCGAGCAAGCGCATTCACGGTGGTCTGAAAGCGCGTCGTTGCCTCGCGGAAACTGCCCACGGCTGAAGATTCGAATTCGATGCGCCACGTGTCGAATGCCTCCCGCACGCGATCCGCGATGAAGCGGTCCGCCGCGCCGGCGAGTTGGCGTCTCGGGAGCGTCCGGGATTGCTCCAGGAACCGCCGCACAGCCTCACTCATGCCGGTGACCTGCGACTCGGCGAACCCTCTGGCCTGCTCCTCAAAGGCTGCCGAGAGTTTGGCCAGACTCCCTTTTAGCAGAAGGTCGTTGTCTTCTTGCTGCTGACGCGCCGACCCGAGTTGCTCTTCGAATTCAACGATCTTGGCGCGCAGTTCTTCGACCGGCATCTGCACCGCCCGCACGCGCAGGGACAAGTACATGCGGAGTTCGGCGATCAATCGCAGAAGACTCCTCGCGATCGAGTGCAGGAATACGGCGCTCTTCTCATCCCGCAAAAAGCGCCTGAGCTCGGCTTCAAAGCCCGCCAAGCCGCTGGCGCCGAGCAGAGCCGCATCGCGGGTCAGTTTTGCCTCAAGCGCCAGGCGGGAGGACACGGGAAGCAGCGGAGTGTTCTCCTCGGTGAGACCGGCCGGCAGAGATTGCTTCGTGAACTGCATCACCTCCGCCAGTTGGCTCGGCTCCACAAGATCGGCCTTGTTCATCACCACGAATATCTTGGAGACCTGTTTCCGGAGATCCTCGAGGAACTCGACCTCTGCTGCCGTCAAGGGCGGTTCGGGAGAGGTGACAAAAACCGCGGCATCGATACGGGGCAGGAACCCGTACGTCACTTGGGTGTTGTGGGCGTAGACGCTGGCAATCCCGGGAGTGTCAGCGAGCGTGAGCCCGGCCTGGAGATGGGGGCTCGGGTAGAGGACTTCGACGTGGCCGACCCGTCTTATGTTCCTGGGATTCCCACTCTCCGTAACGTAGTCCGCAAGCCGGTCCAGCCCGACTGAGATCGGAGCACCGGACTCGAAGTGAACCGAGGCGCTTGGCGAACCCCCGTAGCGCAGGATCGTGACCACGGAGGTGAGCGGCAACACCGCAACTGGCAGAATCGCCTCCCCCAGCAGCGCGTTCAAGAGCGACGTCTTACCTCGCTTGAATTGCCCGACTACGACCAGGTAGAAGTGGTTCTGCTCGATCTTGTGGGCCAATTCCCGAGCGGCGGCCGCGACCGTCTCTTCGCCGCGTTCGCGCGCCAAGCGCTCCAGTTCGGCCGTCGCCGAGGATAGCGCCGGAAGCGCGTCTGTGTCCGCCGACGTCATGTAGTCTCCTGAGCGGCCGCGGTCACTACCATCGCCTCCTTCTTTCCACGCGCCGAACCCGGCAGCAGGTGCTTGGGCAGGAAGTACGCGTTGGCGATCGCGGTTGGGACGACCGCGCTCCCGATAACCGTCGCCACCAGGTGCGAGTACTGCGACTGACTGATGACGTGATGGTTCAGGCCAAACAGCGCCGAAATCGTGCCGAACGTCAGGCCTGTGGACATCATGAGTGAATAGTACAACCCCTCGTGCCCGAGGTAGTTGAATGACCGCACCGTGGGGACCAGAGGGACCATTTTCGATATCATCTTCGCGGCGAACAGGGCCAGGAAGACCAGAGGAGCCGCCACGAGCGCCGGGACGGAGACCAGCGATCCCGCCCGGATGAAATAGAAGGGTGTCAGCAGGCCGAACGTCAGGGTCCTGAGTCGGCGAATCAGGATGTGATCTTTGCCCACGCTGCCAGCCGAGACCATGCCGATGATGTACGCCGGCAGAACCGCCTCGCTTCCCGCCCAGACCGCCAGCCCGCCCATTCCGAACAGCAGCAAAAGAATGTACTTGGCTTCCAGCTCCGAGGTGCGACCGCCATACCGCTCGAAGACCTTGGGAGTCACGAACGGCAGCACGACGAATACAACCAGACTGAGGACCACGAAGACGAGAGTCCGCATGGTGAAGGGCGAGAAAATCAGCCCCAGGGCAATCACGGTGCCGAGGTCGTTGATGAAGCAGGCAGCAAGGATCGCTTTCCCGAATTCCGTCCGGTTCAGGCCAAGCTCAAGCATGACCGAGTAAACTACAGCCACCGAGGTCGTTGATAAGGCGACCCCCGCAAGCCAACTCGCCGGCACGGACCAACCGAGCGCAAAGCGCGCAACTGCCGCGGCGCCGAGGAATGGCCCAAGGAAGCCCACCACTCCGACAACGGAGGCCTCTTTCCACTTCGTCCGGAAGATCGAGGGATCGAGTTCCGCGCCCGCCAAAAAAGTCAGGACGATCGCGCCGGTTCCCGCCAGAAACGTAATCCAGCCGGACTTCGCTCCCAGCGCTTCGGCGCCGACGAGACCGCCAATCACCAGTTGCGCAACTACCCCAACCGTGATTTCCGAGAGCGCGGTCGCGACTCGAAACCAAATCGACAGCAGCGTCGCAACCAACGCCAAGACCAGCCACAGCGCAGCGGCGAACCACACCTGTTCCATGCCTTCGTTCTCCAAGTTGTCGTTTGGGGAACCACCGGGAGGGGCTTCGGTGAGCCTCGCTCCTACAGCGATTCCACCATAGGAGTCATTGGCCGCACGAAGCGACGGTTAAGCGAACTCCACCGCTACTACCACTTTACAGCACCATAGATGCAGAATCAATGAGATGGTCACAGGACTGAGATGAGGATACTGATCGTTTCCGACTTGCACGCGAATCTTGAGGCTGTCCGCTCGTTGCCGCAGGACTACGATGAGGTGTGGGTCCTCGGCGACCTCGTGAACTACGGGCCGAACCCCTCCGAGGTGATCGAGCTCGTTCGTCGAAAAGCCTCGTTGGTCATTCGGGGAAACCACGACAACTCCGTGGGCTACGATCGGGACCCCAACTGCTCGCCCCTATTTAGCCGCATGGCGGAGGACACGTGCCGCTTCACTAAGGCGGTGATCACAAACGAGCAACGCCAGTTCCTGCGAAGCCTTCCCCTCACTGCGGAGCGCCTGGTCGACGGCGTCCGGATCGTGCTATGCCACGCGACGCCTGAAGATCCGTTGTACGAATACCGTCCGGCTGAGTCGGATCTCTGGGACGTGGATGCGGCCAGACTATCCTGCGATGTTCTGCTGGCGGGACACACTCATGTTCCCTTCTGCCGAATGGTAGGCGCCCGACGTGTGGCGAATCCCGGCAGCGTTGGCCAATCCAAGCGAGGAGGCGGCCGCGCGTGCTATGCGATCTGGCAGGACGGCCAGTTGCGCCTGGAGTCGGTCGAGTACCCGGTTGAGGAGACAGTCGCGAAGCTGCGTGTTCTGCCGGTTGCGCCAGAGGTGCGGGAGCAGTTGGCGACCGTGCTGCGCACCGGATCGCCTGCCGGTCTCCCTTGAAGCGCAATCGGTTGTATAGTAAGAGTTCATCGTGTATCGCAGGTGATGGAGCCTCACCGTCAACCGCTCGGCCGCTAAAGGTAGCCGATCTGATAGCTCCTACCGCAGGGTAGGAGCTTTTTCAGTTTTTGGGGCCTTCGCCACGGCTCTTTTGCCGGGCGTGCCAGTTCGAAAGGAGTCATTCATGCTTGAGATCGTCCGAGTAGTAGGACGCGAGATCCTGGATTCCCGCGGGAATCCGACCGTCGAGGCGGAGGTCGAGCTCGCCGACGGAAGTGTTGGCATGGCTGCCGTGCCTTCGGGCGCGTCCACCGGGGAAAAGGAAGCGGTGGAACTGAGGGACGGCGACAAGACCAGATACGGCGGCAAGGGCGTCACCAAGGCCGTCGGCAACATCAACACGATCATACGGCAGGCGGTGAGCGGTCTGGACGCCTCCGATCAGCGCGGTGTCGATGCGGCCATGATCCAACTGGACGGCACACCCAACAAAGCCAAGCTGGGAGCAAACGCGATTCTTGCGGTGTCGATGGCGGTGGCGCGGGCCGCGGCCAGTGCTCATCTCTTGCCGCTTTTCCGCTACCTGGGTGGGGCGAATTCGTGTCTGCTGCCGGTGCCCTGCATGAACGTGCTCAATGGCGGAAAACACGCCGACAACACCGTCGACTTCCAGGAGTTCATGATTGCGCCGCACAACGCGCCGTCGTTTGCCGAAGCGATTCGCAAGGGGATGGAGACATTCCATGCGCTGAAACAGGTGCTTCGCGGTAAGGGCTACAGCACAGCCGTGGGAGATGAAGGTGGATTCGCTCCGGACCTAAAGTCGAACGACGAGGCTGTTGAGCTGATTCTGGAAGCCATCGTGAAGGCCGGGTACAAGCCCGGAGGGGATATCTCCATTTGCCTGGACCCCGCTGCCAGCGAAATGTGGGACGACGGCAAGTACGTTCTCTTCAAGTCGACGAAGGAGGCCATTTCGTCCGGGGAGCTGATCAAGATCTGGGAATCGTGGGTGAATCAGTATCCGATCGTGCTACTCGAGGACGGCATGGGAGAGAACGACTGGGAGGGATGGAGAGATCTCACCTCGGCCCTCGGATCGCGTATTGAACTCGTTGGGGACGACATCTTCTGCACCAATCCGCAGATTCTTCAGCGGGGAATCGAGAAGGGAATCGCCAACGCCGTTCTCATCAAGCTCAACCAGATCGGCTCGGTGACGGAAACCCTGGAGACAATCGACCTCGCCAACCGGAACAACTACCGCTGCTTTGTGTCACACCGTTCGGGAGAGACCGAGGACACCTTTATTTCCGACTTGACGGTGGCGACGGGGGCGGGCCACATCAAGACGGGTTCCGGCTGCCGCAGCGAGCGCGTGGCGAAATTCAATCAGTTCCTCCGGATCGAGGAGCGGCTGGGGTCGCGAGCGAAATTCGCCGGGCGCTCGGCGTTCGGGCACTGATTCAGCACCCGAGTGCGAGTTGCTCAACGTTGAGGTGCCCTGCGATTGCAGTCACGCAGCCTCGCGCCTCGCCAGGTCTGCGAGGTTCTCCTGCGCCTTCAGGTAGTTGGCGATGCGATCGACTTTCTCACCGAAGGCCTCGACGTAGTCTGCCAGCGCGGCCTTCAGCTCTTCCGACAGCTCGCCATTGCTGGCCGCCGCTTCCTCTTCTGCGGACTCGATCAGCATTGCGAGCGCCTGGTCGATTTCAAACAGGCTCAGTCCGCGAGCCAACTCCCGCGCTGTCCCGTTGACAGTAGCCGTGGTGCTCATATTGCGATCCTCCATTGCCTCAGAACGCCAGCGAAAGCTGGCTTTGATCCTGGCTAGGACCCCGTCGAGAGACCCTTCGCGGGAGCGCGCTAAAAGGTGTCAAGCCGAACAGCGAAGGTGCCGGCGCCATCGGCTCGGGCAGCACGAGCCCCGGCGCCGGTTCGACGGTCATGATCGGCGCCACCTCCGCGACGATGGCCGGCGCCGGGGCCATGGCGGCGGCTCGGCTCGCCTGCAGCTCTCGCCACACTTGGTCGGCTTTCTCCCCGACGCCCTTCTGGGTGACAAGCTCGCGCGCCATCGCGGTGAGCATGTCGTCGTCATCTTCGAGCGCTTGCAGCCCCTCGGCGGCAAACTTCCCTTCCATCGCCAACGACACCAGGAGCTTCTTGCCCATCAGGCGCAGACAGCTCTCCTGCATGGTGCCGGTGTACTGAAGGAACTTCACCTTGACCGGCCGCCGTTGCCCGATCCGCCAGCTTCTCCGGCTGGCTTGGCGCAGGACGTAAATCGAGTAGCCAGTCTGACCGAAAATCAGCGTGGGAAATTCCAGGAGATCTAAGTTATGTGGAATATGAGGCCGAGATCGGCCTGAGCAGATGTTCCTTTTGAAACCAGTTGCGTGCGTGCTGCGAGTGGCGGTCTGTCGCGCTATACATTGCGAAATATTGCGCTACAATACTGGTATGAGAACGAGCAAGACTCTGTCGATCACCTTGCCCCCGGAGATGCTTTCCCGCGCCGCGCAGCTCGCACAACGAGAGAACCGGACCATGAGCGAGCTTGTGCGGG
>Ga0182027_10009147_pt1 | contig 14291 bp, 7 predicted proteins | sample 712E1DmetaG_FD_121300 | JGI IMG/M metagenome (GOLD analysis project Ga0182027, IMG submission 121300) | Permafrost microbial communities from Stordalen Mire, Sweden - 712E1D metaG (Illumina Assembly) | ecosystem: Environmental > Terrestrial > Soil > Wetlands > Permafrost | place: Sweden...
CCACGCACCAACATGGCGTCGAAGAAGAACCCCGGCCGCATGTTTTCCACCTGGCTGGACGATCTCTTTTTCAATGCGTTGGCGCCCTTGACCACTTTGTTCCTGGACGGGATGTACAGTGTAAAAACTTTTCCGTCGCTGACCATGTCGAACATCCGCGTGCCGATGACTGGAAGCCGGCCAAAGACCCGTAGCATCTCCGGCTTGCGCATCAGGATGATGCCGCGGAAGCTGGTGTAGTCCCTGGCTACGCCTTCCTTGGTCTTAAGCACGCTGGCTTGGATATCGACGGTGGCATTCAGGCTATTGAGTGCTGCCCAGCGCCTGTTGAGCTGCTCAACCAGTTGCTCCGGCGCCACCGTATTCACCATGGATGGCGGCTTGGGAATGGGCAGCTTGCGCGTGGTGGAGAGAATAAAACAACCCGAAAGCAGGAGCGGCAGAAGCAGCGCTCCGGCGGAGGCCAGGCAGCGAATTGCTTTCATCGTACCCCCGCCTTCTTGACAGCATGACGGTAGCCGGCCACGTTGCGCTGGTGCTCGTCCAGCGTGCTGGCAAACCGCGACCGCCCCTGTGCATCGGCTCCCGCAGCCACGAAATAGAGATAGTCCGTCTTTGCCGGCTCCATGGCGGCGCGCAACGACCGCAGCCCCGGATTGGATACCGGACCCGGCGGCAGTCCGGTGTGCAGATAGGTGTTATAGGCGGTATCGCGGCTCAGATCGCTCTGATGGATCGCCCCGCGCCACCGGCCCTGCAACTCCAGCCCGTAGATCAGGGCGGGGTCGGTCATCAACGGCATTTTTTTAGCCAGCCGGTTCTGAAAGACGCTGGCCACCAGCGGCCGCTCCGCATCCACCGCCGTCTCCCGCTCCACCAGCGAAGCCATGGTCACCACTGCGTGCACGTTCTCCTTCAATCCCAGTTGCCCGGCTACAACCCGGAAGCGCCGCACCATGGCGGCTACAATCTGCGCCGGAGTCGCCTTGCGGGCAAAACGATACGTGTCCGGGAACAGGTAACCCTCCAGGCTCCTGGCTCCGGGGTCCAGATCGGCCACCAGCCCCGACTGCATCACGGACGCGTCGATAAAATTCTGCCGCGCGCCAAACCCGGCCTGCTCCAGTCGCGCCGCAATCTCAAAGATGCTCGCGCCCTCGGGGATGGTCACTGGCCAGGTAAAAACATCTCCGCGCACGATGCGCGCATAGACCTCGATCAGCGGGGCGGGCTGATCGAAGCGGTACTCGCCGGCCCTCAGCGTTCCCCGTTTACCCCAGCGCAGCAGATCGAAGGCATAGCGGCTGCGCACCACGCCGGCCGACTCCAGTTGCTGGCCGATGCGCGCCGTTGAAGAGCCCGGCGCCACTTCGACAAAGGTTTCGCTCTCCGGCCCGAAGGGCGTAAAAACCAGCCAGGCCGTCGCCCCTCCTGTCACCAACAGCAGAAAAAAGGCTGCCGCACGCACTGCCGCCGCGCCAGAACTTTTCTTCTTCCTGCTCTTGCGTTTGCGTGGCGCCATTCGTTGCTGTTGACCCTTCTTCTATGAAAGACGGGAAGAAACCCGGTGAGGACTCCCCACCTCTTTGATTGTATCGGGTTAGCAGGCTGCGCAGGGTGTAAAGTAACGGTCAAAGCTCCATTGAAAGGCAATCGCTCCAATGATCCTGCTCGACCAAATCCACGAAGCGAAGCTCATCGAACTGGCGAAGACTCGCTTCGACCCCGACTTGAAACCAGCAGAACTCAAGGTGCTGCATGATTAGGCCAGTTCCGAGGCCCTGCCCGATCCGGATGAGAAGGCACCGCGTCCAGAGGTTCGCCCCGCCTTTCTCCGCTGGCTGGCCACCGACCCGGAAGCCGCGCCGCACATCGACTCCAAGGGCCTGCGCGTCTATGCCGCAACCATCCCCAGCGACCTCGACCTCAGAGAATGTCATATCAATTCGACACTGGATTTTCGCCGCTGCGACTTTCAGGGAGAGATCAATCTGCAGTCCGCGGAGACACGAGGAATCTTCTTCTTGGATTCTTCGCTAGCCGGGGGCATTCATGCGGATCGTGTTATTGTTCATGGCCCGCTCTTTCTCCGGAGAATCCACTCCGAGGACGAGATTCGCCTGCTGGGTGCGGAGATCACAGGACAACTCAACTGCTCCGGCGCGAAGCTTAAAGCCAAGGGCGATGCGCTGTTTGCGGACGGTGCAAAGATCGGCGGCGACATCTTCCTTATAGATGGCTTCGAGTCCGAGGGTACGATTCGCCTGTTTGGCGCGGAGATCGCAGGACAACTCAACTGCTCTGGAGCGAAGCTGAAGGCCAAGGGGGATGCTCTCATCGCAGACGGCGCGAAGATCAGCTACGTCTTTCTGAGAGATGGTTTCGAGTCCGAGGGTACGATTTGCCTGCGGGGCGCGGAGATCAAGGGCTATTTGGACTGCTCCGGCGCGAAGCTGAGAGCCAAGGGAGATGCGCTGTTTGCGGACGGTGCAAAGATCGGCGACTGCGTCTTCCTGACGGATGGCTTCGAGTCCGAGGGCGCGATTCGTCTGCTTGGCGCGGAGATTGGTGGAAACTTATCGATCCGTAGTGCAAAGGTTGCCGGGGTTGTCTGCCAGAACACGGTCGTAACCGGCGATCTGATTTGGCAGAGCGTCGAGAAATCCAAGGACACATTTCTCATTCTGGTCGGCGCAAAGGTGAAGAACCTGCGCGACGATAAGAAGAGTTGGCCGGAAGAGGGGAACCTTGGAATTGATGGACTTGTCTATGAGGGACTGAAACTCCACGAGCCCTTATCGGATGAAGACATCAAGACCGGACGGTACGCGCGTGAGCTTCCCCTGAATGCCAGGGACCGGATCGCTTGGCTTGAGTTACAGCCGGAAGAAGATGCCGCGGCTGCTCAGCCTTGGGTGCAGTTGGCCAATCTGCTGAATGCTAGTGGCGATCCCGAAGGCGCGCGGGAGGTACGGTATGCGTATCAGCGCCGTTTGCACGGACGGAATGTATTGTTGCAGGGCAGGACTTACCCATTTGACCAATTGGAACAATGGCCGCTGGAAATCTGGGCGCCCATTGCCTCTCTCGGGCTGATCGGCTCGTTGATCTTCTGGCGCGCGCATCGCATGAGCATGATGGCTCCCACTGAAAGGGAGGCATTCGAGGAGTTTCATGAATCAGGCAAACCACCGGAGCGCTATGTACCGTTCAACCCGGTCATCTATGCATTGGAGAACGTGATGCCAGTGGTGAAGCTGGGCCAAGATAGCGCCTGGTACCCCAACCCGCAAGCAGTGCCGGGAAACTGGCTGCCGGACAGGCCCGAATGGTTGAAGAACACGGCTGAGCGGTGGGCCATAACGCGCTGGATATTTCGCCTGAATTACAGGCGGTTGGCGGCCTTGCGCTGGTCGCTGATCCTGTTTGGCTGGGCATTGGCCATCATTTTGGCTGCCGCACTGTCGGAACGATTCAGGAAATAGGCCGCCTTTGCAGATTATTTTCCTCCCAGCAGGTTCCCCAGGTCCGGATTCTCGGACCTGGGATACCACGAACTCCCATGCGAGCGATAAGCGAGCCTCTGGCCCCACCGCAAGTGGTTGCAGATTATTTCCCCCCTTCGTCGCACAATGATCCTTAGAAGTCTTCCTTCAAATCATCGTCCGGTACGTCTCTTCGCGCCGCCTTTCAGCTGGAAGCTGCCAACAGAGGCCGAAACTTAATGTAACTCCTTATCCTGGACGATTTTGCAGGGAACTCCTTTATTTTGACGATTTTACAGCGCAACCCTGCCCGTAAACTCAAGAAAACAAGGTATTTATTTACAAAATAGGGGTGGGGGTACCCGATGGTTCAGCTTTGCCGGCCTATCAAGACCAATGGACAGCGCTGCCAATCTCCTGCGGGTGGCCAAGCTCTGCAGATGAAGCCAGGGCAGCCGATGTCCTGTCGATGAATACAAGCATTAAGCTAGAAGCTAGAAGCTAAGAGCTAGTAGCTTTACGTCAGGAGCTAAACGCTGGAAGCTGTTCGTTATCTCGGCCTCGATGTCGGCAACCGCCGCATCGGGGTAGCTGTGTCGGACGAGTTGGGGCTGACGGCGCAACCGGTGATGACGCTGGAACGGAGCCACAACCGGCGTGAGGACCTGCGCAGGCTAGCGCGGCTGGCGCGGCGCTTTGGCGTAGCGGGCATCGTGGTCGGCAATCCCGTGCATCTCTCCGGAGAGTTGAGCCCGCAGGCCGCCAAGACCCAGGCCTTCGCCGCGGAACTGGGGGAGTTGACCGGCCTGCCCATCCATCTGGGTGACGAGCGGCTGACTACCCGCGAGGCCCACCAGATTCTGTATGAGGCTGGACACACCCGCCAGCAGCACCGCCGTGTGGTGGACCAGGTGGCCGCAACGCTTATCCTGCAAACGTTCATGGACAAAAGGGCAGGGAATAGAGAATAGGGAATAGGGAATAGGAGTAAGGAATAACCCTTCTGGTTCATCCTGTGTTGGACTTGTGCGGGGTTTGACCGGGCAGGTCAATCCTCTTATGATGAACAGGTTGGCTTTTCGAGTCCGGCGCACAGCCGCGGATTAGCCGATCTGGCTGCAAGACGAGCCGCGCGTCTCGCGCTTGCTGCCCCCTCGTTCAATGGTAGGACAGCTGCCTCTGGAGCAGCATATCGGGGTTCGAATCCCTGGGGGGCAGCCAAATCCAATCGACAAATTGAAGACCATAAGCAGAGGCCACTTTCGTCTCCGGTGGTGTGAACTTGCGCTTCGAGGTGATTGGCCGGAAGAGTAAGCGGGAAGGTTTTCTCTGCTGGATGGAGCATGTGGCGCGTGGAAGGGGTTGGCGCAGCCGCCGACAACGACCGGGGTTATTCGTTCACTTCATCCTTGCCGAAGAGTTCTTTCCCATCCTCAACGAAGCTGATGAGCACGACCACGGCGGAGCCCACCAGGCCGACAAAAAACATCGCTTCAAGCAGCCGCATTAGAGCAAGAGTAAATAACATCATCACGATTGTAGCGCGTTTCCGGTTCGTTTGGTGGGGTTAGGGCTTCCGCGGCTTCAGCGGCGGCGGTTAGGCGAGTCGAGTTGAGGATGGACGGGCGGCAGCGTTGGAGAATATGGTTGAATGCGCCCAAATGTGCAGAAAAGTGCAGTAATTAGAGATGCCACACACCCTTGTGATGGCCGTCACGGAATGCTCATTCAGCATAGTAGAGACTCCACTTGTCAACATGGTTCGGAGAGTGTGTACGAATACTCTCTTAGAGCCGGGCGACACGAAGTAGCCGTGGAAAGGGGAAGCCGCAGCTAGCTTCGTTTGTACAGGGATCACCAGTAGCCGCGCGCTACCGACCTCCAGTGCCGGCTACTGGCCCCGTCTTTATCTTGTATAGCGCAAGCGCCTCCGAGGCGACGTGTTCCTTCGGGGGCGAATTTTTTGCCCGCAAACCGAGCCACCCTGCAATTCCTAGTTCAACTGTGACTTGTGCTGGGCCTAGCCTACGCTGTTGCCCGTTGCCGATCATGGCTGCCCAGGCGCACGCTGACCACCTTCGAGACCCCCGGTTCCTGCATGGTCACGCCGTAGATCATGTCGGCGGACTGCATCATGCGCTTGGAGTGGGTGACCAGTAGGAACTGCGTCTCCCGGCTCAGGGAGTGCAGCAGTTCGGCCAGCCGGCCCACGTTGGTCTCGTCCAGCGCCGCGTCTACCTCGTCGAGCGCGCAGAAGGGGCTGGGCTGGAATTGGAAGATGCCCACCAGCAAGGCCAGCGCGGTCATCGACTTCTCTCCGCCCGAGAGCAGCAGCACGTTTTGCAGCTTTTTGCCCGGCGGCGAGGCCACGATATCCAGGCCGCTTTCGGCCTGGTTTTCCACATCCGTGAGGCGCAGAAAGGCCTGTCCGCCCTGGAAGAGCCGCGCGAAGACCTGGGCGAAGTTCTCGTTGATCCGGGCAAAAGCCTCGTCGAATTTGGTGCGTGAGATCAGATCGATCTCCCGGATCGTCTCCTGCGTGTTTTCGATCGACTCCGTCAGATCGTTGCGCTGCGCTTCCAGGAAGCCGTGCCGGTCGGCGGTCTCCTTGTACTCGTCGAGGGCCATCATGTTCACCGGGCCCATCTGCTCGATGCGCTGGCGCAGCGCGCGGCAGGTTTCCTCCTCGGATGTGAGCGCCTCGCCGTCCAGATGCGCGATCTGAGCATCGGCACGCAAGACCGCGGCCTCGGTGTTGACCTCCGCCAGGCAACTGGCCTCCAGATATTCCAGATCGGAGCGCAGTTTGGCCACCTCGCTGGAGCGGCTGGCGCGATCCTCGCGCAACTGATCCAGTGCGGCCCGCCCGGTCTTCAGTTGTGTCTCCATGGCTGTCAACTGTTGCCGCAAAGCCTGCGCCTGGGCGGAAGAGGCCTGCGCCAAGGCCAGTGATTCGGCCCGCACGACTGCCAGTTCCTGCTCGCGCTGGGCCAATTCCGCGCTTTCGCGGATGCGTTCATCGCGCTCCGTCTCAGCCGCGGTTCGCTGCTGCTCGATGGCCAGTAAACGCCGCTCCAGATCGGCATGTAACCGGTCGATGCGCTGAAAGGCCGCCTCGGCCCCGCGCCGCCGTTCTTCCAGGCCGGCCAGCTCAGCGGTGACCTGTGCCGCTTCCTGTTGCAAGCCTTCACGCTTGGTGCGCAGCGTGGCGAGCGAGGCCTGCAACTCATCGAGGGCAGCCTCGGCCGCGGCATGTTCGGCTTCCAGGCGCTGCGTCTCCTCGCGTTTCTGGTCGATGCCGGTTCTTTTGGCCTCGCGCGCTTCCTGGTTGCGTGCGGCCTGCGCCGTCCAATCCTCAAGCCGCCGCTCGATGCGCTGCGTCTCGGCCTCCATCTGCTTCAAAGCCGCGCCCTGGTTTGCGGTTTCGGTTTCCGATTGCCGCCGTTCTTCGCTGTGCGCCTCCAGCTCTGATGTCAGCTTCTCGATGGCCAGGGTCAGCGCTGCCGCTTCCGTCTCGGCCTGCGCAAGACCGGTCTCCAGCTTGCCCAGCCGGCTCTCGGTCTCGCGCAACTCGCGCTTGAGCGCCAGCGGACCTTCACTGGCCGGTTTGCCGCCGGTTACCGTCGCGTTGTGGAAGCACTCCCCCTCGGGCGTGAGGAAATAAGCGTAAGGGTGCTCTGCGGCCAGCCGCCGCGCCGTGCCGGAGTCCTCGACCAGGTAGCCATGGCGCAGCTTAGGCAGGATGGCTTCCAGAGAGCGCCCAAAGTCGTTCAGTACCCGGATCGAGTCTTTGAGAGGGGTGAGGCCGGGTCCGCTGATCGGGTCGGCGTTCTCCTCAAAGAGTGCGGGTTGCTCGGCGGGATGGATGAGAAAGGTGGCGCGGCCATCCACGCCGGATTTGAGCAGCCGGACGCCTTCCTCGGCAGCACCCCAGCTTTCCACAACCACGTAATTCAGCTCCTCGCGCAGGAACTCGTCCACCACCGCTTCATGCGCGCCGCTAACTTCGAGGAAGTCAGCCAGGGTGCCTACCGGCGACCTGCCTGCACCCAGCGCGCCGGGCTTCAGGAGCCGCCGCACGGTATCAGAGGAGTAACTGTGGTCGCGGATCAACGCATCGAGCGAGTCGCGCCGCCCCGCTACAGTGGCCTGTTCACTGCGCATCTGGTTGGCGCGGGTGTGCAGGCCGTTCTCCTCGGTACGACGCGTCTGCAAGGCCTCGCGCAACGCCGCAATCTCGCCCTCCAGCCGTTTGAGCGCCTCGGCAGCCGACTCGAAGCGCAGCCGGGCTTGCGCGGTCTGCACGCCCAGGTTCTCTTGCTCGTTCCGCGCCTGGCCCATCTCCGACGCCAGCCGCTCGGCCTCGCGTTCCAGGGCTACCAGGCTCTCTTCGCTTTGCGCCATGTGGTTGCGGGCGTTGCCGGCCACGGTCATCAGATTCATGGCATGGCGACGGTTGATTTCCAATTCACGCTCGGCGTTGAAAACCTCTTCGGCTGCCGTGCGCGCCTCCTGCTGGCGCGCCTCCACTTTCTGGCGAAAGGTCTTGGCCTCGCCAGCCGCGGAGTCGAGGAACGCGTGTTGTTCCGCACGCTCTTCGGCGATCCCGCTCAACTGCGTCCGCGTAGCCTCCGATTCCTCGCCAGCCGCAGCGATCCGCGCTTCCAGCTCGACTATGCGCTCGGTGTTGCCGCGCACCCGCGCCGTGGCCCGCTCCGTCTCGACGGCCGCTTCGTTGGCCCGGTTTTGCGCTTCCTGGCCCTCGCGGTCCAACTCATAGCCGCGCTCGGTGAGCGTGTGCTGGCTGGCTTCCATCTTGCCGATCTCCTCGGCCGAGCCGTTGATTCGCTCCGTCAGGGCGGCAATTTCCTGCTCCAGCCGGGCCTGGTCCGCATCCATCAGCGCCATGCGGCTGGTCAACACCACGCGCAGCCGCCCGCGCAGTTCGTCGCGCACCGCGGCAAACCGCTCCGCCTTCGACGCCTGCCGCTTCAGGCTGTTCATCTGCCGCGCGACCTCTTCAAAGATGTCGTTTACGCGGGCCAAATTCTGCTTGGCGCTCTCCAAACGCAGTTCGGCCAGCCGCTTCTTGGTTTTGAAGCGCGTAATCCCCGCTGCTTCCTCGATGATGGCCCGGCGTTCGTACGGCTTGGAACTGAGCAGTTGCCCGATCCGCTCCTGCCCGATGATGGCGTAACTCTCCGGCCCCAGGCCGGTGCCCATGAAGATGTCTTGAATGTCGCGCAGGCGGCACAGCTTGCCGTTGAGCAGGTACTCGCTTTCCCCGGTGCGGAAGAGCCTGCGGGTGATAACGATCTCGCCCTTTTGCGGCGCACGATGGAACTTGCGGCGGCGAATTTTTAGCACTACCGCCTGCGGACCTCCGCTTGCAGTCTCAGACTGCGACTGCTCGGATTCTTCCTCTTCGATCATCTGGCCCGGCTGTTCGTTGGCGATGATCTCTTCAGCCTCGGCGGCTCGCCGGCGGCGCACCTCATCCTCGTCCCAATCGGCCGGGCCGTCGTCCTCGACCACCACCTCCGGCTCTATGGGCACCGGCCCCTCATAGGCCTCAGGATCGATCATGGTCAGGGTTACTTCGGCCATGCCCAGGGGCTTGCGGTCGCGCGTTCCGGCAAAGATGACATCCTGCATGTTCGAGCCGCGCAAGGACTTAGCGCTCTGCTCGCCCAACACCCAACTGATCCCGTCCAGGATGTTCGATTTGCCGCATCCATTGGGTCCCACCACCAGGGCTATGCCTGTTCCCGGTACAGTCAACTCCGTGCGGTCGCAAAAGCTTTTGAAGCCGAGGATGTTGATCTTCTTCAGTTTCAGCATTTTCACTCCGGGTTGAGGGGGCGGTATACGACAGGGAAAGCGGCTGCAACCTTCCGGTGCCCCATTGGCGGGGGATAAATTGCTGCCCGATTACAGACTCTAAGGAGCCTGACGGGCAGGGTCAACGGCGGGAGGCCGGGTTTTTGTGGATAAGGGAGGCCGGAATTCCTCTTCATGGAAAAACGCAAAAAAACGATGCAGGATAGGGGATTTTTAAGGAGTTCTGTGGCCTTTTTGCACAGCAAGAGGGGCCTGGTACAGTTTGCCCCACACGGGGTGAACGCCCACCGGTATGAAGCGAAGACGGACTTGGACTTGACCGGACTGCTTTCATATCGCTGGTATATTGGTTTTATAGGGTTGGACAAGAGGCAGATTGCAGTTGGGCGAAGCGCCTGCTTTCAATTTCGCGGCTACAACGTTGCTCATCGAGCCTTCTATGAATCGAGTCGACTTCCCCAATCGTTGCTGGCGGGAATGGAACCGAGAGAGGAAGCTGCCGAGTTCACTTGGAGCGGGAGCAAAGATGAACCCTGTAGGTCCGGTCATCATTTTCGGCGGAACAGGCTTTATTGGAACCCACCTCACCCAGCACCTTTTAAGCGAGAATCTAACCGGGAAGATCATCCTGGTGGATATGCAACCGCCGCGGAATGAGGCATATACCGCGCTGTTGCAAGATGGTTTGCGATCGGGGCGGGTCGAATTTGTTGAATGGGATGTGCGCAAGCCGATTCCAGGCTCGCTCGTGCTGGTCAGTCCGGAAATCATCTTCAATCTGGCGGCTATTCATAAAGAGCCTGGACATAGGCCTGATGAGTATTTCGAAACGAATCTATCTGGAGCGGAAAATGTCTGCGCATATGCATCCGCCGTGCAATGCCAGAGGATTGTATTTACGAGCAGTATCTCGCCCTATGGGTCGTCAGAGGAGTTAAAAGACGAAACCTCCATTCCGGCGCCGGAGACTCCCTACGGAAGTTCAAAACTCATCGCAGAGACGATTCACAGAACCTGGCAGGCAGCAAGTGCAGGGAGGAAACTATTGATCCTTCGTCCAGGTGTTGTGTTTGGCCCCGGCGAGGAGGGGAATGTAACTCGCCTGATAAGAAGCGTGGTCAAGGGATATTTTGTCTATGTAGGCAATTGGGGAACCAAGAAGGCCGGCGGATATGTAAAGGAGTTGTGCTTTGTAGTCCAGTTTGGACTTGAACATCAGGACCGTAACGGTGAATCGATGACGCTACTGAACTTCTCCATGGATCCACCGCCCACGTTGGAGGAATACGTAGAGGCTATCGGGAAAGTTGCCGGGAGCCGGCGCGCCCCGCTTGCCGTTCCGCGTTTCCTGCTTCTTGGCGCATCTTACCTCATAGATGGTGTGGCGCGAGTTGCCCGGATCAAGCAGCCAGTCAGTCCGATCAGAGTGCACAAACTCTTCCGGTCGACGTACATCGACCCGAAGCGCCTGCGGGAACTTGGGTATACATGGAGATATAGTTTGAAAAACGCTTTTCGTGATTGGAGGCAGACTCTTCCCGGAGATTTTCTCGCGTAAGCATCCTGCTGCAAAGTGGAGCGCCTTATAGATGGTACGGCCGCTCAGGGCGACAAAATTGATGGCTGCGAACGCCATTTCTGCGCATATTGATTGCTTGATTGAGGCGAATTCTCATTGCAACCCCGGATTATTTATTTGGTGTGTTCCTCGTTCTGGGTCAAGAGGCGCGGTCTTCTTTCACCCGGTTCCTAGCGTGTGAGATGCGCCGGGCGGTTCCTGCTCTGTTTGTTCTATTGGCGTTGGAACCATAGTTCTTTGACTTGTTCGATTGGCCCAAATTATGATACAGGGAGCGTCCATTGAAGTGGAATTGATTTAGGCGCGGCAGGGCGGCATTAGGCAATTGGCGAAGAGGGCATGAATGCTTCGATCCAACCCGGGAATGCTGGTGCGGAGTGCATTGTCCCAGTTCAATTTCAATGTGAAAAGAGGCTGCATCCGGATACTGCAAAGCACGGGCTGGGTAGGCTCTCTGCCGATCTGGTGGGAGTGCTTATAGACATTCAGTGCGTGACGACTTGGAAACCTGGCCAGGGCATATGTCAGATAGCGGGGCTTGTTGACGATCGGACAGCATCTGACATGTGTCTAGATTCGGCCGAAAGCGGTTTTGGCTTGTGAAACTCTCTGGTTTGCGAGGTTGCTCAGGATAGGTTTTCGAGGGCCCATAATTCACGCTGAACCTTCCTATTTGCGAACTCCACAGATTGTCTTGAACATTGAGAGGTCTGATTGCAACATTCTACTCGTGCCGTAAATGTCTCTTTGGCTTCCGCAAAGGAAGATTTCGTCCTTACGGATATGTGGCTCATCATCCGAAAGAGACGAGTACTGCTGGCAAGCATGGCCATAGGGATCGGATTGCTGACTGCCGCATACGGCTACCACAAGGGGAAAGTGTATACGGCAAGAGGGGAGATCCAGATCCAGCCGGGCGCAGCCGCGGAGTTCAAGCAGTCCCTAGCGTCGGCATTAGGTGTGGGCGGCGGTTCGCTCGACGTAGTCATCGAGAGTGACAGCCGCATTCTGACGAGCAACAAGTTGCTGACAATGGTTGCCGCCACTTTGAAGCTGCAGGACGATCCGAGGTTTGTTGGCGGCCTTAGTTCGAAAAGGATAGGGTTCTCCGGTGTGAAGGGTATGTCGCCGGCGCATGGGAATCTCGACGATCCATATGTGCGGAACGCCATACTGGGCAATCTGCGAGGCCATTTGACGATAGCCCGCGTGCCGCGCACGCGGATGATTACAATTTCCTATGCAAGCGCCTCTCCGCAGCTTTCAGCCGACATTGTGAACACATTGGAGAGCGAGTTTATTAAAAATAACTTTATTGCCCATTACGGCAATACTCAACAGGTTACCAATTGGCTGACAGGGCAGATCGACGATCTGCGTGTCGTCGTGCAGGACTCGCAGGACCGGATGGTGGACCTTCAAAAGAAGCTGGGCATCTCTGCGCTCGATCCGAGCCATAGCATGATCGTGCAGGAAATCACCAATCTCGAAAAGGGCGCGACGGACGCGACGGAACAACGAGTTCTCGAAGAGGCACGCTACCGTATCATGCTGTCTCTGCCGCCCGATAGAATCCAGAACAGCCTGGGTTCCAATAGTATAAACGGCGCGCAGGGCCTCCTTGAATCCCTGCGTTCACAACGTGCGTCAGTAAGCGCGGAATTGGCGCGGCTTCAGCCTGTTTATGGGGTGAATTATCCTCAGGTGAAACAGTTGAACGCCCAGATACTGGCTCTGAATCGCGAGATAGCGAAAGAAGAAAGTACGGTAATCAATAAAGCCAGAGATGCCTACGACATCTCACATGCAGCCGAGGAACAGGCAAAGGGCGTGCTGAATACAAGGGTCCGCGAATTATACGGACAGCGCGACGACATTGTGCGGTACGCGTTATTGACTGAGGAATATGAATCGAACCGGCATATGTATGAGAGCATCCTCGCTCGGCTGCGCGAAGCGGCGGTGGATGCCGGGCTCGATTCCGCCGACATCAGCGTCGTGGACCTGGCGTCCTTGCCCATAGCGCCTTCCAGCATGTCACCGGTGCGGATGGGTGAGATTGGGCTGATCTTTGGGCTCTTTGGAGGCTTGGCCTTGGCGCTCCTTTTGGAGAGAATGGACACTCGTATGCGAGATTCCAAGCAAATCCAGGACCTTCTGGGTGTGCCTGTTATCGCGATCGTTCCGCAAACGAGCTGGAAGGTCAAGGACTCCGATCCCGAGATGAATATGGGACCCGAGATTTTGTGGGATGCCCGCTCGGCGTTCGCCGAATCCATTCGAGTATTTCGCACTTCAATACAATTGTCGAGCACCTCTCGAGAATCGAGAGTGATTGCTGTGACGAGTTGCCAGCCGGCGGAAGGCAAGTCTACCTTATCGATGAATTTGGCTGCTGCTCTTGCTCAGGGGGGAAAGAAAGTCGTCCTGGTGGATACCGATATGCGGCGCCCCAGTGTGTACTGGCGGCTTGGTTTGAGTGACAAGAAAGGGCTGTCTGAGTTTCTTACTAACTTGGAATCGCTGGCTGAGATAACCCAAACGCACAAGACCCTGACGAATCTAGATTTGATCCCATCCGGCATTTGCCCGCCACTTCCAGCCGATTTGCTCGCCTCGGATCAGATGAAGCAGTTTGTCCAACTGCTGCGCGAGCATTATGACTATGTCATTTTCGATACCCCGCCTGCTTTGTCGGTTACCGATCCGCTGATTGTCGCTTCGCTATCGGATGGGCTGGTATTGGTGATCCGTCAGGGATATTGCACGCGCGCCATGCTATTGCGCGCGGCTGAGATCTTTCGGGATGTTGATGTTAAGGTCTATGGCTTCGTGCTCAATGGGGTTGATCCGAGCCTTCCGGAATACTATGGCTATCTCGGCTACTACTCCTATGAATATAAGAAGTAGATCCTGCGGGGAGCGGTTCAGAATCAAAGAGGCAATATGAACATGAGGTTGAAGTGCGATATTCGTTGTTTTCTACTTGTGGCGGGCGCTCTGAGCTCCAGCGGCGTTACATCGCTTGCGCAGTTTGCGGGTCCGGCCATTGCATCTCCAGCGAGAGTTGCAAGCGCACCTGCTTCTGCAATGAGAGTGGAGTACGAGAACGTCAGGATCATGCCTGGCGATGTAATTACGATCGCTACTTACGGCGCCCCTGAACTAACAACAACCACTCAAACCTCTACCGGCACCATTTTTGGCACGGGTTCTCCTGTAGTTGTGGGCCTGAAAGTTGACGCGATGGGCGAGGTTATGCTGCCGTATTTGGGCGCGGTTAAACTTGCCGGCCTGACGCTCTCTGAGGCTTCCATTTACCTAAACAAGGCCCTTAGAGAAGGTGGGTTCCTGGTCGATCCTCAGGTCAGCGTTCAGTTAGTGGA
>Ga0182027_10009148_pt1 | contig 14290 bp, 21 predicted proteins | sample 712E1DmetaG_FD_121300 | JGI IMG/M metagenome (GOLD analysis project Ga0182027, IMG submission 121300) | Permafrost microbial communities from Stordalen Mire, Sweden - 712E1D metaG (Illumina Assembly) | ecosystem: Environmental > Terrestrial > Soil > Wetlands > Permafrost | place: Sweden...
CGGGGCGGCGGACGGATGTACGACACGGTCCACGAGCGAGTGGTACTGGGCTGCGAGACAGTCACCACCCCCGCCGGGCCCTTTGCCGCACTCCGCATCCAAGACCGGCTCGTGGACCAGAATGGCATCCTCGTCATGAACCTGTGGTATGCCCCGGCCGCAAAGACCGTGGTCAAACAGGAGGTCGTCGACGGCATGCCCCAGCGAGAATATGGTGACCCGCTACCCAGAGTACTGACGTCTTACACTGTTCAATAAACTATCAGAGCGTGCGAATCCGGGCGGTTACATCCCCGCACCGCCGGGATTCGAGAATCCGGACCCCCCCTGGGTCCGGCATTCACACCACGTGCGGCCCCCCGACCATGACAGGACCTGTCACGGCCCGGCGGCCCAGGAGCATCGATGAGCGCCAGTATCCTCGAGACCACCACAGGCAAAGCCGTCCTGACCAACAGCAGCCGGGACTGGGTCTATGGGCCAATCTTCTCGTCCGCCGACGAGGCCCGGGCGTTCGTCGCCTGGCTTGGCAAGGATCCCCAGGATCTGATGCTGGACGCCATCCTGGCTGGCACCGCTCCCGATCAGGCACTGGACGCCGCCTACAAGCGCTGGCAAGTGTTCAGCTTCCTTGAGGTTACGGATGTCAACCTCCCCGGGTAAACCAAAGCCAGAACCATACCTGATCCTGGCCTCCCGGGACAGTATCCACCGGTCGTTCGCCTATTATGCCGACCAAAAGGGACTCGTGACCGTCCGATGTGTCGACCGAGGCCTGCTCGGTCCGCTCGGCCCCTGGCTCAAGCGGACCGCCGACCGGCATGCCGCCGGACTGATCCAGGCCGGATACCTTGCCTTCGTTCCCAGCGCAGCCATGGCCCAGACGATCGTGGAATCCTCCCTCGCCGTTCTGGACGCCGCCCCCGGCCGATCGGCCCGGGCAGCCTAGGAGAATCCTGTGCGGACCAACATGCAGCATACCAGCCTGGACGCGTACGAAGAGATCACCACCAAGCCCACGGTACTCGGCACCAGACAGACAGCGGTCTACCAGGTTCTGGCGGCCGCCCCGGAGCCGCTGACCTTGAAGGAGACCGCATCCGCCCTCGGCTGGGCGATCAATTGTGTGACCGGGCGCTTGAAGGAACTTCGAGACAGGAAGTTGATCATGGAGCGCGGGCACCGGCTCTGCAGCCTGGCTGGTCGCTACGTCCACGTCTGGGGCCCCCCAGGCCCGGTGGTGGACGCGCCCCGGCCCACCAGCACCCGAGGGGCGAAGACCACACGTCCCCGGAAATCCAAGGTCACGCCGATCGCGGTGATCCCCTCGGCCGAGTGTGGGAAACCGATTCAGCTGGCCCTGGAACTCCCGCAGAAGGCAGCCTAACCCGAGGCCCCATGCCACGCACCCATCCCGATCGGCTATACCAGGGGCATCGCACCAAGAGTGGAACCGAGGTCACCGTGAACGGCCGTCCGCTCCCCCCGGCCCACGAGGTCGTGAACCACTCCCCCACCGGGCTCGAGTGAGGGTACGCCGGCTCCGGCCCCGCGCAGCTCGCGCTCGCCCTGCTGGTCGATCACCTGGAAGACCCGGAGGCAGCCCAACGCGTCTACCAGGCCTTCAAATCCCACACCGTGCAATACCTCCCATACGACCGATGGGAGCTCACCTCAACGCAGATCGCCGAGGCGCTGGAGGCCATTGCTCGCGCCCGCTAGCTGCCACCCTGCGGGCGGCACCGACTCGATGACCGGGCGGACATCGTCCCGCCCCCTGGAGACCTGACCATGACAAGCCCCCGCCGCCAAACCGCGCGGCAATTTGGACTCATCAGCCTGACCGTCGCCGCCCTGTTTCTCCTCTTCTTTGGCACGGACCTGATCAACTGGATCAGCGAACGGCACACGGCCCGCCCAGGAATCGCCATGCTACAAGCTGCCGCGCGGTCGCTGGACCAGAAAGGGCTGGCCGAGCGGGCCACCGTCCTGGCCGCCGCCGATGCGAAACTTGCGGCGGGACAACCGGATGCCGCCCTGCAGCTCCTACAGGATCACCTGAGCAAGGCCCCGGACAGCCCCGACGTGTATCTGAAGCTCGCCGAGGTCCTACTCCGCCAAGGCGAGATCGCCCCGGCCTACCGGTATCTTCGCGAAGCCTACACGCATGCGCCCGACCACCCCGAAGTTCTCTACCAACTCGGCATGATCGACCTCCTGGACCGGAACCTCCCCGCCGCCCGCGAAGTCATCGCCAAGCTCAAGGCGCGGGGCGGGGCGGACCGCAAGGTGGCGCTGCTCGAAGCCCAGCTGGCCAGCGCCGAGGGGCGGCTGGCCGATGCCGCGACCCGTATCACCGCCGCGGCCGCCGCGGGACCGGAGCCGCTCGAACTCCGCTGGTATGCGCTCCTGGCCCACCTGGAGCTCAAGCAGGGACACAAAGCGGCCGCCGACCAGATCGTCGCCGCTCACCTGGCCCAGGCAACGAATGCGGAAGACCTGCTCGCCCTGGGGAAGTTCGCCCTCAGCACCGGGGACCTCGCCGGCGCACGCCGCCACTTCGCCCGCTGCGCCACCGAGTATCCTCGCCACGCCGAGGGCCTCTATACCTACGCCGAGTTTCTGGCCACCTCGGGCGATGGGAAGGGAGCGCTCGCCGCCTACCGCCAGGCCCTCACGGTCCTCCCCGGCCTGCCACTCCTCGAATACAACATCGGACGGATCCTGCTCGCCGAAAAGGATCTGAGCGGGGCCATGGCCCGGGTCGAAACACTCGCCCGCACGAAGCCCGGCCACGCGCTGGGGCTCCGCCTGCGGGCCCAGATCGAGATGACCGAGGGCCGACGGGCCGACGCCCGGCGGACGCTCTTGACGCTGTCCGGCAGCAACCCGGACGCCCCCGGCCCGCGGGTGCTCCTGGCCGCCCTGGCGCTCCAGGAGGGCGAGCTCTCGACCGCCGAACAGCACGCCCAGGCCGCCCTCACACTTGGCGACCGGACGGTGTCCAGCCACGTGATCCTAGCCGACGTCTTCGTCAAGAAGGGGCAACTTCCGGCGGCCAAGGCTGAGCTTGACGAGATATTGAAGATCGATCCGGCCTATCTGCCCGCCATGCTCCAGCTGGCCGACGTCCTCCTGGGCCTGAAGCAGTACGCGGAGGCCGAGGCGCTCTACGCCAAGGTCGCGGCCCAGGCCCCGTCGCTCCAAGGGCTCCAGGGGAAACTGGCCTGGGCCAAGATCGTGGAAGGCCGCCCAAGCGAAGGCCTGGCCCTGGCCGAGTCGGTCTGGAAGAAGGCGCCCGCGGACCCGGCCGCCCTCCTCACCTACGCCAATGCCCTGGCCATGAACCGCCAGCTCCCCCAGGCGATCAGCCTGGTGAGCGTGGCCGCCAAGCAGCAGCCCAAGGACTTCCGGCTGGCCTACCTGCTGGGCGACCTCTACTGGCTGGACCAAGCCGCCGCCCCGGCGATCGCGGCCTACCGACAGGCCCTGGCGGCCAACCCGGACGACCCGAACCTGGTGCTCAACTGTTCCGCCAAGCTGGCCGTCCACCAACAGACCGCCGAGGCCGAACGCATCCTGGTCGCCTACGTCACCCGGCATCCCGGCAACGTGCTCGTGACCAATCAGCTGGCCTGGCTGTATGTGGACATCCTCAACACGCCCGAGAAGGCAACGCCCTTGATCAACACTCTCCGGAGCCTCCCCAACGAAGCCACGATCCTCGACACGATCGGCTGGTACTACTTCAAGCTAGGCAAGCCGACCCAGGCTGAGAACTTCCTGCGGGACGCCATCCACCTGGACCCAAACAACGCGGCCATCCGCAAGCACCTGGACACGGCCACCAAACCCCGAGGTTAACATGCGCGACGCCCTGACCCTCGACGAACCGATCAAATCCCTGGGGCTGCGCCCGCCCGCCATGGCGTGCCTGGCCGTCCTGTTCCTCTACGCCTACCGCCCGGTCCTGGCGGGGCTCTGGGCGATGGGATTCTCCCACGACCTCCTCCAGCAGGCCCCATTCGTGCTGGCGATCGCCATCGGTTTCGCGGTCCAGCGCCTGCGCCAGGGCGCCCCCCCGGTCAGCGACCCCGGGTCGGTGGCGCCGTTCATGATCGCCCTCAGCCTGAACGTGGCGGGGCAGCTCGTCGATCTCGCCGTGCTGTCCCAGCTCTCGCTGCCCCTCGCGCTCGCAGGGATGGCGCTCGCCCTGCACGGCAAGGCGCTCCTCAGGCGCCTGCGCGTCCCGCTCCTCTATCTGTGCCTCGCGATCCCCCTGCCCGGAAGCCTCTATCTCGAGCTGGTGGCCCCGCTCAAGCTGCTGGTCTCTCGCCTGGCAGCGGACCTCCTCGTCCTAGGCGGCGTCCCGGTGGTGCGTGCGGGGAACATCCTCACGGTTGGCACTCTCCGGATCGGCGTCACCGACGCCTGCGCGGGACTGAGCTCGCTCATGACAGTCCTGGCGCTCGCCGTGGCCTACACCCTCCTCCGGCTCCGGACACCCCTGGGACGCCTCCTGGTCATCGGCTGTATGCCACCCCTCATCGTGCTGGCAAATGTCCTGCGTGTGGCAGGGCTCACCGTGGTTGCCATCCACTTTGGAAGCAACGCCGCCTTCGGGGAATCGCATGCCCTGTGGGGACTTTTGGTCTTCGCCGGCTCCGTCAGCGGACTCCTCCTCCTCACGGCGCTTGTCGCGCGAACCGAACGCAAAAGGCTCTTTCGGTCATGACCCCGCGCCCCCCCTTCCGCACGCTCTGCTGCGCCCTGATCCTTGCTGGGTTGCTGGGCAGCTGGCTCACCACTGGCCCGTCTCCCCTCCGGGCTGCTGCCCCCGCCGTCCCTATCCGGCTCGGTCCCTGGGTGGGGCAACCCGTCAAGCTCGCCGGGCCGGCGTCCGCCCAGCGCCGCGCCCTGATCGCCCGCGAGTACCGCACCCCCGGCCACCCGGCGGTCTACTTCCTGCTCATGCCCTACGATGAACAGCGCTTCACCCACGGGCCCGAGGTGTGCTACGAAGGGCTTGGCTGGCGGCTGCACCGCGAGGTGGACCTCCGCCTGCCCGCCGGCCACCGCCTGAACCGTCTGGTCGGAGAGGACGACCGCGGGGACCGGCTGCTCATCGCCTATGGCGTCACACTCGGCGCGGCCCTCCACCCGGATGGACTCGCCCTCAAGCTGCGCACCGTGGCCGCCCGGCTCGCCCGCCAGCCCGACGTGCGGCAAGTCCTCGAGGTCACCACGCGAGTCCCGATCGGACAAGAAGCCGCCGGCCAGGCCGCTCTAAATACCTTCCTGGGCGACATTGCGACCTGGCTCACCACCCAGGAGGCATCATGACTCGTGCCGAGTTCGTTCATCACTTCCTGATGGCCGTCCGGGTGATCCACGGCCCGGATCTCCACATCAAGACCCAAGAACTCCACACCGCTTTCTGGCATGCTCTGGAGCAGACCCCGGCGCTCCACGACCTTCGCGACGCCTGTGAATTGGACTTCGACCCGCTCTACGGGATCTCGGCCGGGCTCGACCAGGGGATGGCCGACGCTCGCCGCGACCTCCTCCTTGAAACGGTCCTAAGCCCTACGGCACCCCGGTACCGCATCCGGTTCGATGGAGCGGAGGCCCGGACCCATCTCCACACGCTTCCCCGGCCGCTCCAGGTGGCCTTCTACGAACTGGCTGGCCGCTTCTTCCTCGCCGTGGCCGCCGACCGCATGGCCCGGCTCTCGATCTGTCGGCCCCCGGAGGTACGATGGCCATCTTCACGCTGAAAACCTCCGCGGCCCAGCGCCTCCGCAATCTCCCAGCCCGGTGGCAGGCGGCCCTTCACCGGTTGAGCCACGACAGGTCGGTTCCCCCTGGAACGCTCGCCGACCTCGAGCTCTCTCCCAAGATGCAAGCCGCCCTCCGGATACTGGGCGAATACCCCGACGGCATCGTCTGCGACGACCTCGCTGTCCGGATCTACGGGCAGCGATCAGAATGGCCCTTGCCCAGACCCCCTCACGGAGCGACCGGCGCGATCCTCTCCTGCCTCCGCGACCGAATGGTCATCCGAGAGACGCTGGAGCAGGGCCGCGGGTTCGTTCAGCGCCTGACTCGTGCCGGGCGACGCTATCTCCAGGAACTGGAACGGAATCCCCCGCCGCCCCCACCGATCCGGACAACCCGCGCCACGGCACATGCCGCAGAACTTCGGGACCTGCGCCGGATCCGACGCCACGCGCTCGCGCTCGTCCAGGTGGTGGGCCCCGATCCGCGGCACGCCTCTGACATCATTCGGGCCTACCAACGCCTGCAGCGGGCTCTGGTCTCGACGGCTGGCACCTCCGCTCCATAAGAAAGCACACTCTCCATGCTAGCCATGAGCTTGCCAACCCACAACCCCGAGATCAACGGCTGCCGCGCCCGCTGCAAGCCCGTCACCGTCAAGGTGGCCTGCGGAGACGCCACCCACAAGATCGCCTGGGACGGTGAGCGGCTCCGGACCCTCGACCACGACATGACGGCACTCGCCTTCGAGCGGGCCCTTGGCGGCCAGGCCGAGTGCGGCTGCGTCGACATCCTGAATCGGCTCACCATGGAGAACGGAAGCATCCTCGGACGGGGACCGGTCCCCGCGCGGCTCTGGTCCTCGTATCGGGCGTACTATCGACTGCGACAATACGAATTGTTCTACCAGCACAACCAGATGATCACCGCCCTGCGGGAACTCAGGGACTGCGTCCTTGAACCCATACTTGATCCCTGCCGGGGCCTAGTGGGCGAGCGCCTCCGAGTGGGGGGCGCCACGCACTTCGAGTGGTCGGTCTGGGCCCAGCGGAGCAGCGGACCCTGGACCATCAACTGGGAGAACATCCGACACATGACGGCCGCCATCGGCACCGAAGAGGGCCGCCTGGTGCACGCGATCCGCGATGGGATTCTCCGCTACCGCTGTTCCATCTGCGACACCCTCGTCTCGGAGGTGGTCGCCCTCCCCCAGAGCCACGACCGAGACCCCGCCCACGCCGAGCGAGCCTTGGCCGCCGTCAAGACGATCTTCGACCGCTACCTCACGGAGGAGATGCAGCCATGAACACGGCTCCAGCGATCCCAACCACCCGGCGAGTTACACGCTATCTGGTCCACGCCCACCAGACCCTGAGTGCGCTCCTCGACCACGCCAACGAGCCGATGCCCATCGAGAGCCGGGCGCTCCTGCAGGACGCCCGAATCACCCTTCGCAAAGCCATGCTGGGTTGCACGATCGACTGGACGGGGGCGCCTCCCACTGTCCTCGCAACCACATCCGCACCGTTGGCCACGGGCCTGATCTCGCCCCGAGCTGCCGAGATGCTCAAAGAAACCTACGGCCGGCTCTGGTGGCTGCTTCAGGAGACGGACGATCAGATTTCCGTCGAGCCCCTGGGGCACATCGAGGAGGCCACCCGACTCCTCGCAGATGCTCTCGCGATCGCCAAGGTGACGCCGCTAGTGGAAGGATCCGGAAGATGACCCCCGCCGAGCTCGACGCGCTGGTCGCACAGGCCCGAGGCTGGCGAGTCCACATCCAGCAACCAGGCCAGCCACCAGACTGGTGGTACGCACCCCCCTATCCTGGCCGGTTCAACTTCCACCCGGCCACGGTCATGTCCGACGCCTGGGAGCTGGTGAACGACATGGGGCCGGCATTCCTGGGGTGATGCGGGCCAGCAATGGCTGGTGGGTGGCCAGCGTCCACAACAAGGATCCGGAGTACAAGGACTCAGATTGGGCCCCCACCGCCCAACGGGCGGTCTGCCTAATCTACGATTTCGCCACGAGAGTACTCGGGGTTGTACCCCCGAGGTGAACGCGGCGATCTGAATGCACCCCGATCAGGCACGTTGGGCGTTGTAGACCGTACAGGTGTTTGGTATACTGTCCGCGCCGTTCATCCCATCCTTCGCTACCGGAGCCACGCGCATGCTGCGAGGGTTTCGCTATCGCCTGTATCCCACGCCCGAGCAGGAGCGCCTGCTGGCCCAGCACTTCGGGTCCTGCCGCTTCGTGTACAATCACTTCCTGTCCCTCCGACAGACCAGTTATCGCGAGACCGGCACCAGTCCATCCACGAATGAGTGCATGTCCCAGCTGACCATCTTGAAGCAGGAGAAGCCCTGGCTGTACGCGGTCAATGCCCAGGCCCTCCAGCAGGCTCTCCATCACCTCGATGCGGCGTACCAGCGGTTCTTCCGGAAGTTGGGGAACTACCCTCGGTTCAAGACACGCCATGCGGGCTGGCACTCGTTCCTGGTCCCGCAGGCGTTCCGGATTGACCAACACCACCTGGTCCTCCCGAAGTTCCGGGAGGGGATCCGGCTCGTCCTGCACCGACCCCTCGGGGGGATCCCGAAGAGCGTGACCATCACCCGCACACCATCGGGGAAGACCTTCGCGTCCGTCCTCTGTGAGGTGCCCGATCCCGTGCATCCGACGCCGACCTCCACTCCCATGGCCTGCACCGGGGTCGATGTCGGGCTGACCTCGCTCGCCGTCACCTCGACCGGGATCGTGGTCCCGGGGGGCCGGTTTCTCCGGACCCAGCTGGGCCGACTGCGCCGCCTGCAACGGGCCGTGAGCCGAAAGCACACGGGCAGCCGGAATCGTGGCAAGGCAAACCAGCAGGTTGCCCGCCTGCACGAGTACATTGCCAGTCAGCGGGAAAACCTCCTGCACCAGGTCAGCCGCCGCATCGTGGACGAGAGCCAAGTCCCGGTGCTGGAAGACCTGCATGTGACGGGGATGCTCCGGAACCACTGCCTGGCCTTGTCCCTGTCCGATGCGGGACTCGCCGCGCTCCGCCGGCTGATCTGTTACAAGGCGGCGGCAGTCGGGAAGCCGGTGCTCCTCGCCGACCGGTTCTTTCCCAGCTCGAAACGCTGTCGGCGATGTCACCGGGTGAACCATACCCTCACCCTCGCCGAGCGGCACTGGACCTGCGTGGTCTGCGGCGCGGTTCATGACCGGGACCGGAATGCCGCCGACAATCTCGAGGACCACGGTATCGCGGGACACGCGAGAACCGCTTCGGCGGTGCCGAAGGAACGCCTGCCCTCGGCGCGATCGCGCTGGGGAGCCGGCCGGGCGGCAAGACGCCCGGCGGTCAGAGACTCGGTGCACCTGGCCGGGTCGGTGAAGCAGGAAGCCGTCCCGACGGGCCTGCAGGGCTAGTCGGGATGCCTGGCAATTCATTGCCGGGAGGATGTCACTGCAAGCTCAAGGGTGTCACGCTACCCTCGGCGCTGACGACAGCACCCACGAGCGAGTAACCTCTGAGGACTTCCCGAACTCCATTGAGCCCCTTCGGCCGAGAGACAACATGGGCGCACGCCTCCGACTCGAACCCAGTATCCTATTGCCCGAAGCCTGGCGGCCACGACCCCGCCGTCAATACTTCACCCTGCCGTCCGGGGAGTCGATGCTCTGGTACAACCACCACTTCACCTTCCTGTACCAGGACCCGATCGGCCTCCCATTTGAGGCAGCCCTGCACGGCGGCAGCGATTGCGCCGAAGTATATCGAGCACTCACCGGGCCCGGGCCGGAGTTTCTATCCGTTCTTGGCACATTGCCTCCAGCCATTCGCGTGGGCTGGTTCCACGCGACCGGCAGTATGCTCGTCCGATGCCTCTCCCAACACGGACTGCAGACCCAATACCACCTCCAAACCAACCAGTTGGCCTGCTCCATCATCGGACCACTGGAAGGCGGGGAGGCCGACCTGTTCCATCTGGATTGCCGAGAGCACAACCCGCTGCCCGAAGCCACCGCCTTGGACGCCCTGCGATTCGAGTTTTTTGCCCATCGTCTCACCCCACGCGCCACCAACGGGTGCTGCCCTCTCTGCGGGGACCCCTTCGACCCGACCGGGCCACACGCAAGCGCACATCTCAGAGAAGACTCCCATGTGGCCGGGGTACGACGGCTCTATTACACACTCATTCCTTCATGTCTCGCCCGATTTTCACCCGTAGACCACGATACGGAAAACACCCGACCCGAAGGATGAGGTTCCACGTGATGTTCGATCTCCTGCTTTCTCGTCCTTGGCCCACGATCCCTGCGCGGGCCGCTTGCCTCTACATCACGCCGCGGCCGCCAACGAATCCAGCCCTGCCAAACGTCCTCACACCCGTCAGGTCTCGGCAGACCTTTCAAGCCCAGGCGACCCCCCACACGATCACCTACCAGAACGGTCACGTGTGGTTCCACGACCATGACACTTCTGACTTGGCCTTCCGCCAGGCGATCGACGCACCGGACCACAGCGATCCGTGCTGCTGGCTGTATCGCGAGCTCACCTGCCCCGAGGCCAAGGCGCTGCCCTGGTACCCAAGTCCGTTACTCCCTGCCCCAATCCGGACCAGTCTGCTCCGCGCCAACGCCTACCGCGTCTGGCGGTTCAGTCTCGCGTGGGGCGACGCCCCCGCCCGGGTCGTCCTCCGGGTCACAGACCGGCCTGACGACCCGGCCATCCGGATCTACACCGTGTGTGGCGACCCCCTCCGACTGCTCCGCCGGAGCTGCCGAGAATGGGCGAATTACGAGGCACCGGCCTGTCAGTGCCCCCACTGTACCCAGTGGCGTCTGGACCACCGAGCGGCCTGCAACGGGATTCCCCCCTACCCCGAGCGCGGGACACCCGACGAGATCAACGCCCGTGTGCGGACTCTCCGTGCACTGGCCCCGGCTCGCTTCACGCCCGAGGAGGCTCCATGATCACCCCCTACGAGACAACCCCCCAGGCGATCGCCAACGCCTGCTGGTACACTTCCGCCGCCACACCCGAGACCTTGGCCCTCCCCGAAGCCGTCAAGCCTTACAGCTACCCTGAGTGGGCCGCCTGGACCGAGTTGGCCAAGGCCGCCGACGCCTGTCTCAGTCAGTTCATGGATGGAGGCGAATTCCTGGCCCTGCCGGTGACGATCGCCGACCAACCCTATACCCTCGTCTGTATCGACTGGGAATTCGGCGGCTTCGACCGACCCGCCCTCTTTCCAGGCCACCCCAGCACCCTGGGTGCCGCGCTCCGGATGTGGCTCAACGGCGCGTCCCCCGCGGAACTCCCGGCCGACCACGCCGCCCGAGACCTGTTCCTCACCTCCGCCGCCTAGCGGCCGATCCGTCCCGATCAGGAGTCAAGGTATGATCAAGGCTGAAGTCCACTCCGACGACCACGTGTTCGAGATCGCGTTCGACGCCACGCCCTGGTTCGCCCAGGCGAACGACGACGAAATCCGGGCCCTTGCTGCCTGCGAGTGGGGCGGCGACGCCCCGGCTGACGACGTCGCGCGGCACTTCGAGGACACCAACCTCGAGATCGCCGGCATGCTCGCATATCTGCGAAGTCCCGCGATCCGCCAGCGACGGGACCCACCCGGCTTTGAATGCCACGTCGACCCCGAGCAGGCGGCGATCTGGCTCAAGACCAACCGCCTCGCCCTGCATATCGCGCTTGCGAGCCGCCAGGAATGATCCCGCAGTCCCGATCGTCCCTCCCCGGGTGTATCTCAACTACTCTCGGCCTGCGCAGTCTACCGTCGCCACTCCTGCACATCGAGGAACTCCGAGACCTTCGGCCCCTGCCGGACCGAGTAGAGTTTCTGGTAAGGGCAAATCAGGAAGCACACACGGTCGCGTACCACAACGGCCAGGTCTGCTTTGGCAACCATCCGCCGGACGATCTCGCATTCCTGGCAGCTCTGGACGCCGACACCGGGGACACCTGCGTCTCGCTCTACCAGGCCCTTATCCGACCCGCCTGAATGCCGGACCCCGCGCTCGTGGATCCCCTGCGGCAGGCCCTCCTTCGGGGAAACGCGATACGCCTCTGGGCGTTTGCGGTCTCGTGGGGGCATGCCCCCGCAACACTGACCTTCTGGGATGAATATCTGAGCTGGAAGACCGCCTGCGGCACGACTCTGACCGGCACCAACCGAGACGGTGCGTACATCAACTACCGCGATCTCCGCTGCGAGTGCGACCGCTGCCTAGCCTGGCTCCGGACACACCGGGAGACCATTGCGGCCATCCCCGGAGCACCGACGCGCCGCCAGAAGCCCCGCAGTCGGTCGGTCGATGCGGCCCTGGCTGCCTTGCAGCCCGCCTGCTTCACCCTGGTATGCTGAGGAATCCCATGCCCGACCTCAATCAATATATGACCCCCGCCTGGGCCGCCGAGGCCCTGGTCGAGAGGTATTTCGCGGACCTGACCGGGATGGACCTCGTGCTCGAACCGGCCTGCGGGAAAGGGGCCTTCCTCCAGGCCTGTCTGACCCACGGCATCCCGTGTGTCGGAGTCGAGATCGATCCCGCACTCGCCGCCGAGGCGGTCGCACGCACCGGAGCCCAGGTCCGAATCGGGGATTTTCGCACCCTCTGCTTGGACGACGTCCACCCCACAGCCATTCTCACGAACCCTCCCTTTCAAATGTCCTGGGTCCAACAGCTGCTCTCGCGCGCCGCAACGCTCCTGCCGGAACGCGGGAAAATCGGCCTGATTTTGCCAGCATACATGATGCAGGTGGCAGAGCGAATCATGACGTGGCACCACCGGTGGAGCATCACAGCCGAGTGTCTCCCCCGGACCTTGTTCCCCCTACTCTCCTACCCACTGGTCTTCGCCCGATTCAGCAAGGACGCCACCCGGGTCCTGGTCGGGTTCGCCCTCTATCAGGAGACCGCCGCTGTCCGGCAGATGAGCAGTGATGCCCAGGCCCTCCTGACGGAGGGCGGCGCCCGGAAAGGCGCATGGCGATCCTTGGTCGAAGCAGCACTCGAACAGCTAGGCGGGCAGGGAACGCTCCAGGAGATCTACGCCTTGGCGATGCCCAACGCGCTCCCGGGCAACCGATTCCCGGAGGCCAAGATCCGGCAGTCGCTCCAACGGTACTGTCGGCGCATCGATCGAGGATTCTGGGCCTTGACGCTCCGCGAGACAGCCACCGTCCCCATCGCGGCCTGACGCCACCTCGAACAATGTGAAACCCGCTGCCCCTGAACACGCCTCGGGCGTTCGTTCGACAACCCACCTGGAACCGCTGGCCGGACCCTCTCGGACTGCCGATAAGTCCAAGAGCCGTGCCAAAGATCCCCAGGTGCAACGACCCCCGTCCACCCAGCCACCCCGCGAGGACGCTGATGACCAAGAAGGCTGATCTCCTCCGCTGGATCCAGTCGACACCCGACGGGGCCACCTTCGGTCTCGACGCCCGCGAGAATCGCCTGGTTGCCTATTTCCGGGGCGATTCCCACTTCTTCGACCTGAAGCCGGCCCCCGGCTTCGAGAAGGACGCACAGCTCCCCCAGTACTCCGGAAGCCCCTCGCAACCCTTCTGGGCACGGGTGAAGGCCACCAAGGAGCCATTTATCTACGACATGGGGGTCCTCCTTCAAGATGTTGAGCATCGGGTCCTGGCTGCCCTGAGCGCGGGAGAGCGGATGGCCGCCCAGCGGAAGAAACGCCGACCCCGCCAGACACAGCGGTCGCACGCAAAATAGCCGAACCCCGAGGCCAAAGAGGCAGTACAATGACCGTCGCCACGCCAGAACTTCCTCTGCAGACCCTCCCCGAAATACCCACGGGCGGCGAGACCCCGGCCGTACCGGAGGTCCCCCCGTGCTACGTCGAGGTGGTCTTCCCGACCGCCGCGATCGACAAGGCCCTGACCTACCGGGTTCCCGGCGCCTGGCGGGACCTTGCCGTTGTCGGGAGCCGGGTCATGGCCCCCTTGCGGAACCGGACCCTGGCCGGCGTCGTGACGGCGGTCAAGGACACCGCCCCCAAATTCCGGACCGCGGACATCCTCGATCCGCTCGACCCCGAGCCCCTGCTCACCCAGGAGATCCTCGACCTGGCCGGGTGGGTGGCGGAGTATTACCTGAGCACGCCAGCGGCGGTCATCCGCACCGTGCTTCCGCCCGGCATCAACGACGTCACGCGCCGGGTCCTCTCGCTCACCCCGGCCGGGGAGGCGGCACTCGCCGTCGACACCGATCTGGCCGCACCCGTGGTTACGCTCCTCAAAGCCCTCACCGGCAAGAAGCCCCAGCCCCTCTCGCGGCTCTACAAAGCCCACGAGACCGCCCTCAAGCACCTGCCGCAGCTGGTCAAGAACGGCTGGGTACTGCGGGAGACAGTGATCAAGAAAGCCCGCGTCCGCCCCCAGACGGTGACCACCTGCCACCTCGCCCCCGGCGTCGATGCGGCCAACCCACCGATCCCGGGCGGGGCGAAGAAGCAGCGGGCGATCCTCCAGGC
>Ga0182027_10009149_pt1 | contig 14290 bp, 12 predicted proteins | sample 712E1DmetaG_FD_121300 | JGI IMG/M metagenome (GOLD analysis project Ga0182027, IMG submission 121300) | Permafrost microbial communities from Stordalen Mire, Sweden - 712E1D metaG (Illumina Assembly) | ecosystem: Environmental > Terrestrial > Soil > Wetlands > Permafrost | place: Sweden...
TAAATCATGACTATATAACTCCGCTCTCGTTTGCCATTGAGAATTTCTTACTATTGTAAGTATTGATAATAAAGAGACGATACAAACTATTAAAACTATTCCTGTGTACTTGAATATATGATTAAATTCAAAACGCTTACTAACGATATTAATAATTATCCCAATAACCCCCAATAATCCGATTACTGGGAAATAAAAATATCTATCGGCAACCGTTACATCCAGAGGGACAATTTGGATATGTAACCCTAAACCAATCAATAACCATACGCTAAATAGAATGTATAATTTATAATATTGGTCTCTTCTTCTATACAAATACATCCCTATAAATAAAACGGCAAGAAAAATACATAAATCTATTACGGATGGTAACAAAAAATTAGTAAAGTCAATTTTCTTAACTAGCCACCATTGAGCGATTGACAAATGAATTGGAGCAAAAAACTTTGAAAAATAGTAAAAAATTATTTGAGGAATTGTTGCCAATCTATCTAATAAAGCAGCTTTTTGAATTAAGGATGGAAATGTATTTACGATGGAATAAATAGAAGCCACAAGTCTAAAAATCATATAAACTGTTACTGAAATTAGAACAGAAGAAGCTACACGTTTAAGAAGTGTCCTATTAAACAACCAACTATAAAGTAATAAAATTGCTGAGAATAATATTCCTGTTTCCTTTGCAAAGCTCGAAAAAAGCAATAGTATTGCAACAATACCTAATTGTAGATTATCTGTAAGCTTATTTTTAAGAACTAAATAAACTGCGGATAAACCAAAAAATACAAAAAGGACATCTTGTAAATCCGCTATATAAATTACCGCTTCACTATTTATGGGGTGAACTAAAAAAATAAGGGAAAGAAGGAAGGAAATTTTATTCTTGAAAAAACGTGAAAAAATAAGAAAAATCAATATCGAATTAAAAATATGTATTAATAGTTGAAAAAAATGAAAGAAGCCAGGATAATTACCGAAAAATAAATGTATTAGAGTATAACCGGTAAGCAAAAAAGGGCGATATTGCATATGTAAAAAAGTGAATGATTGAAAGCCAGCAAACGCATAACCCTTGTAAAAAAAACTTGGAATATTGCTTAAACTTGATATAGAAGGACTATTAACAATTTGCGTAAAATCATCCAAAATAAAAGGATTAAATAAACTGTTGAAGAATACTGCAAAACCAATTATAAAAATATAAACAATTGCATTTTTTTTTGTTAAAGTAGGGATCAGATTTTCATAAGTACTATTTTGTATTTCTTCGTGCATGCAGAACAATATTAGCACCTGACTATTCTGCATTCAATAATCACAAATGTTTTAAAGATGTTTTAAATTTCGTGACGTACAGCTTGAGTTGGGTGACGCTGCTAATCTCGACTTGAATTTGAAGCCGTATGATATACTATACACATATGGCCAGTAAAAAACCCAAGATAATTAATGTGGAGCTTAGAAATAAATTAAGCGAAGCAAGAGAAAAAGCAAATTTAACTCAAGCTGAAGTTGCAAAAAGATCGGGTATGGACGTTAATTACTACGCTCGAATTGAAAGAGGAGAAATAAATACGTCTTACAAAAAACTACATAAAATTGCTGAGGTTTTAAAGGTAAATATCATCTAACATTTAACCATGAGTATTATTAGAGATTACTTCTTACAGCAAGCTAATTCGTTGGATGCAGAATATAAAGGCTCTTTAGTGCCGGGCCATCACGGAGACACGGGAGCAAATAGAGAAGACATTGTTAAAAAGTGGCTTACGGCACACATCCCCAGAAACGTGTCAGCAGAAATAGGCGGTAAGATACTTGATTCCACGGGTTATTTGAGTGAACAGATTGATTTAGCAATTTATGATAGCGCAATGCCTCATTTTGGAATTTATCCAAAATCTTATTTTTTCGCCGAGGGCGTAAATACTGTAATACAGATTAAATCTATTCTTACTAGTAGTGAACTTAAATCAGCCGTAGAGAATTTACAATCTGTTAAAAAATGTAAAAGAAATTTTGGAGGAAGCATTTTTATTGGCGACCCTAATCCCCAAATTACGACTGGTATTTTCGCATTTGACACAGATTACTCTTCCTCACAAGCAATAGTTGATGCGTTGAAACGGCTTGAAACAGAAGGTTTAACCCCTGTAGATTTTATATTTGTTAACAAGAAAGCATACATCGCCTATAATCCTGGGACATGGGCTGCTCTTGATGAGCAAGGTAAAGAAGCAGCGAAGCTACCAAGCGGATATTTAATTATCGATAACGGAAAAGACTGTATTTGGAGATTGGTAATAACAATTGCCAGTGAATCAAGAAAAATTATAGCTAGCACTCCTGATTTTCAAAAGTATTTCTTGGGAGGAGTTTTACCTCCTTCGACTCCGCAATAAAATTATTTTAGATAAACTTCTCAAATTTCAAAAAGTTAAACATTTCAACTGTTAATTTTTTATTTTCAATCCTTCTCATTATTTCTCGACTTTTAATTTGCGATAAGATATTAAGACTTCCCTCCCAAAGTATTTTCCTGTCTAAAATTGCAAGCTTTCGATGATGATTGCCAACACAAAGTAAAACCTGTACTCCCAAAACTTCGAAGAAATGTATTTCTTCTTCTGATTGTATTTCTAAATTTTCGTTATGTTCTTTTGGATCTCTGGTCATGACGTATATTTTAACTCCTCGATTGATTAATTCTTCAAAAACAGGTTTTAACATTCTCATTCTTTCTGTAGTAATATAAGGACTTTCAATAATAACTTCCTTTGTAGAACTTAATAAGTCATTAATGAATGCTTCGTAAAAAGTACTTTCGTCAAAAAGGGAGGAGAAGTTCACATTTCCTCCTTTTCTTCTTGAAAAGCCTCCATGAGCTTGTTAAAATGGGCTAGCAGCGGTTCAAAATAAGAATTGCTGGCGGTACCAGTTAATGAAAATTGCATTTAACAAATTTTTAGCTTTCTTCATACTCATCTTTATACTTACGTTATTCCTTAGACTTTATAGTCTAACAACTATTCCCAAGGGCTTCCATCAAGATGAAGCCGCCAATACTTACGTTGGAAGATTTACTATCCTTAATCATGTGGATCCATATGGAAATCCATTTCCACTTTTTTATTTTAATAAATTAGGCGATTATCCACCGGTAATTCCCATGTACGTTAGTGCCATAGGAACATTCTTTTTTGGACCTACTATTTTTGGTGCCAGAATTGCAGTCGCACTATTATCAACGCTAACAATTATACCAATCTATTTAATTTCTTCCTGGATCTTTAAGAAAAGAAAAATAGCATTATTTACCATATTTCTCTTTGCTATTTGTCCTTGGGACATAGTATTTGCCAGATCCGGCACCGAAGGAACAGTCGCCATGTTTAGCTATATGTATGGATTAATGTGCCTAATTTATGCTTTCAAAAACAATAATATTAAGAGTCTTATATCCGCTGGAATATTGCTACTTTTAACTTATTTCATCTACCCTGCGTTTCGTATCATTGTCCCCTTAACCTTTCTGGCAACACCAATATTATTTTTACCCAAAATAATAAGTTTTCAAAAAATTAAACAATTATTTACTCAAAAATATTTTCTTATATTTATTATTCTAACCCTACTATCGCTGACTCTAACATTTTTTATAGCTAACACCGATTGGGGAAAGGGGAGATTCAATCAGACTTCCATTTTTAACTCTACAAACAGCTTGGAATATACACAATTTATTAATGACGGTAACAATATAACCATCGAAAGAATCTTCCATAATAAAGTGGAATTTTATACTCGAGAATTCATTAAACAATATTTTTCCTACTTTAACCCCAATTTTCTTTTTACCCAAGGAGGACTTCCCCAGTGGTTTTCCATTCCAAATACAGGACTATTTTATATATCATATGCATTGCTCATTATTCCAATGCTCCTCACTCTATTTAGTAAAACTTTAGACACACCAATCAATAAAAGACTATTATTTTTTCTTTTTATCATTCTTCTCACAATCCCTATTCCTGCTGCATTAACTAGCGACAATGTTCCTCAAACACATAGAACGCTACTTATGTCCGTAATATTTTTATATATCTTCTCTTATGGCTATTATTTATTAGATAGGCCAAAGAAAATTTTCACGATTATCAAATCCATATTATTATTTTTAATATTTATAGAGTTTTTATTTTTTATTCACAATTATTTTCAGCATGAGAATTCATGGACTGCAATAAACAGAAGAGATGGCAATGTCGAAGCAGTAAGCTATATTAATCAAAATAGAACTAAATATAACAATGTCTACGTATTCGCCGGCAATTGGTTTCCAGCATATTATCTTTATTTCACGAACAATTTTGATAAAAAGCTTGTCGGTCAAATCGGAATTAATTTTCATTTAGATCATCTTGACAATGTAAAATTTAATGAAGCGGATTGCCCACCTCAAAATGCTTTAGATGCAATTTTAAATGAGGGTACTAAATATCCTTCTTTGAATAACTTGATTGTAATGAGAAGTGCGTGCAGTATTGTTCAAGCAGACAAACAATTTAACTCATCGTACAAACAGATTAAGACCATCGAGACAATAAATAATTTAGAGGTATTCTTCATATACACCAACTCAACAACTAAGTAATATCAGAAACATTTAGGGCTAGCTTCCGCTAGCGGTACTCATCTTTAATTAAATCTTGACAAAAAACTCTCAAAAGACTATTCTAAAAACGTTCTTTCGGGGTTTAGTGTAAATCAAAATCGGTGGTTAAACTCCACGAGTCAATAAAATGACACGAGTCTGTGTAACTCAGACAGCGACCGTACAGTCGGGATGAAAGTAAGAACACAAACTTAGGAATTAAATATTCCGTTAGTTTGAATTTTGATACCCCGAGAGGGGTATTTTTTATGAAAAAATTAAAAACACGAGAAATTGCTTTAGCCGCCGGACTGGCCGCCATCTCGGCCGTTGTCCAGTTAATTCATATTGGCTATCAGTCGCCGCAATTCGGAATGTGGATTGACGTAGTTGCCGTAACCTGGATTATCGGCATTTTTCTTTTTGGACCACGCATGGCCTTTATAGTTTCCGCAATGGGAGCAATTATGATTACACTTTTTGCGCCCGACACCTGGCTTGGCGCATCGATGAAATGGCTGGCAAGCTTCCCCGTTTGGCTCTTATTAGGAACATGGACACTTAATAAAAAAAAGCCGTTTGAGTATTATAAAAAATGGCAAAGACTGCTTATTCCGCTTATTCTAGCTATTGTTATCCGCTGTCTGATTATTATCCCGATGAATTATTTTTACGCTATTCCAATTTGGACAGGATTAACGCCAGCAAAAGCAATGATAATAATTCCATGGCAAATTATCGCAATTTTTAATATTGTCCAAAGCTTTGTTGACGTCGGCGTTGCCTGGATTTTAGTTTACAAATTCGGCCTTAACCGCTTTGCTCCCAAAGAAACACAAAAAACAAATTAAGCATGAACAAAGGCATACAATTAAAAAACGTTTCTCTTAGTTACAACTCGGAAACTGCACAATTAAAAAATATTTCCTTGCAAATTCCAAGAGGAACTTTTTTTGGCATCTCCGGCGTAAATGGCTCCGGAAAAACAACTTTAAGCCTACTTCTAAACGGACTTATCCCCCATGAGATAGATGGAAAATTAAGCGGAGATATTCTGATTGACGGCGTAAATACTAAAAAAAAGCCGGTTTCTTATTTTGCTAAAGAAGTTGGAATGTTGTTCCAAAATCCGGACTTCATGTTGTTTAATTTGACTGTTTTTGACGAAATCGCCTTTGGCCTTAAAAAACAAACCGGCCTTTCCGAGAAAGTCTACAAAGCTTTGGAAATGGTTGGCCTACGAGGTTTTGAAAAACGGGATCCGCAAACATTATCTTTAGGCGAAAAACAAAAAGTTTGCCTGGCAAGCGTTTTGGCCCGCAATACTGAATACATTGTGCTCGATGAACCGGTTGCTATGCTTGATTATAAAGGCGCTGTTAATCTTTATACATTACTCGGTAAGCTTAATAAAGACTACGGGAAAACAATTATTGTTATTGAGCATGACACCGATTTCTTATTGTCCTTTGCGAAAGAAATAATTATTTTGGATCATGGAGAAATTGTCTTAAAAGGATCTGCGACTTCCGTTTTTTCCCATAAACAGGAACTTAAGAATTTAGGAATCAAAATCCCACAACCAATATCATGAAAAAAAGCTTTGCCATCTTAAAAATTATTTTATTACTGATGATAAATTTTTTTGTGTTTGTAATAAAAAACCCTTTTGTATTAAGCGCGCTATTTCTGATTATCGCAATTATTCTTATTCCAACGAAATATTCGCTACTGAAGAGGTTAAAAGTCATTCTACCAATTTGCCTGATAATCTTACTCTCGCAAATAATTTTTAACTCGGCATTCACTATGCAGCAGCGTTTTGTTTTTGGCTACATAGCTTCAATGCGTATTATCATAGTCAGCCTTTCCGTCTTCGTATTTTTGGCAACAACTTCGCTTTCCGAAATCGTTTCGGTTTTTAATTTCTTGCCCAAAAACTGGCTATTGTTACTAACTATTACCTGCTATTTAATTCCAGCAACATTAATTGAAGCTGAGCACATTAGGATAGTTCAAAAATCGAGGACCGTTTACAAAAACAGATGGAATGTTGTCCAAAACATTGCCTCTCTTTTCGTACCGCTTTTGCATCGCATTTTCAAAAGGGCGGAAGTAATTTCTCTAACGATTGTTTCAAGGAGTTATTAAGAATTTAAACCCAATACTTGCCTAATCTCCTCTTCCGACCTATGATGATTTTCAACATCATACCAAACCGTTTGCCAACCCAACTCTTTTGCCTTATCAATATTTTCAGTTTTATTATCAATAAATAGTATTTCCGAAGCTAAAACCATCGCACTTTTTTGGGCAAATTCATAAATCTCCTCCTCAGGCTTTATAAAGCCTAATTCACACGATTGAATTACGGCATCATAAGCAATATTGGGAATATTTCCTTGAGCAAGCATTCGAACAAAAGATCCTTCATAAATATTTGTTAAAACTCCAATTTTATATTTTTTAGCTATATCTCTTACCAACTGGTGCATCGCTTGAATCGGCTTAAAATTATCATTCCACCAATCAATAAAATTATCTATCTCCTCCTTCATACCAAGCTCTTTTTTTAAATATTTCCAAAGTTGCTGTGGTGTGATTTTCCCTCGGCAAACGTCATCATCATATTTTGTAAAAACCGCAAGGGTTTCCTCAAAAGACTTATTCGACATGGCTTCGAATCTATCTAGTACATCTCTCCATTCAAATAAAACATCTCCTGTATCAAAATAGACAAATTTAATTTGTGACATTTAGAAATTATATCAAACCCTTATCGAAGATATTAGTACCAGAAGTATTTACTTAACTCTCAAATAACCTGCGTTAACAAGTTCTTGAATAGCCTGCTGCGCATAATCTTTTCTTAAGAACAGACTTGTTTCAATATTCATTTCAATTGTTATGGTAGCAACGGATGCGTACCCTGTCTTTCCTTCTTTATACCCATAAATCGTAACATAATTTTTACTAAGATAATCTGTTAGAAATTTTCCGTATTTTTCAACAGAACTGCCGAGAATAAAAAAATTCTTATTAAACCAAATTGCCTTTGGATTTGTCCTTTCTAAGTCTGCTATTAATTCCTTTTGTATATCCGGCGACTGACCAAATCCCGGAATTAAAATATGATATTTCGAAGCCAGTTTAGCATTTGTATAAAAATCGTCTTCAAAATTAAACGGATCAATCAAAGTGTAATCATTCTTACCAAGAATTGTATTCATAATCGGGGCTACTTGCGGTCTGTCGTAGATAAGCGGCGCAGTTCCCATATATTTTTCAAAATATCGGTTATTAAATACTTCTATAAACGAGAAGACGCTGGCGAAGGAATAAATTAGCACAAGAATAAACAGGGACGAAAAAATAATTTTTTTGGCAACGTCTTTAGAAAGATTAATATCTTCGTATAAATTTGGGATTAAGAAAAATATATTAAAGAATGATATAAAAATGTAAACAGCAGACTGATAATCCGTTTCCCTTGAAATTAATAAATTACTGCGTACGGTAGAAAAGATAAGTACAAGCACTATTAACAACACTAACTTATAATACTTTTTTACAAAAAGGTATATAAGAATTGCCAGATTTCCTAAGACCATAGTTACGTTAAAGGGATTATACAAATTGAAATCCTTTATCTGCATAAATAAAGGAAAAACGCTGTTAAGATAATTATTGACAATAACGATTGCATATCTAATTGGATTTATGGTCGTTGAACCGCTGGGGCGGGGATAATTATAAATGTAGTACTTAGCATTGAATATAAAATTCTGGAAATAATAATCCTGCAAACTCCGGGTAATAAGAAGGTAGAGAAGAAAAATAATGTGCGGGATGGCAAAAATAATTATACTTTTGCTAATTTGCACTAAACTTTTTTTGTTAAAATAGAATTGAAGTTGGCTTATATAAACAACAAAAAATGCAAACATTAAAATTGCATACAAATAAGTAAACGTTAGCGAGGAATACAGTCCCAGCGCTCCTACAACAGAAGCAAATACTAAATCCCAAAGAGTTAAAGCTTTTTTATAGAAAACTTTAAGCAGCAACAAAATGTAAATCGAAAGAAATAGATAAGCCGAAATGTTATCCGCCAATAGCATCTGGGACCAGTAATAAGTTGATTCAATCCCTAAAAAAATAATAAAAAGCGGATAGTAATTTATAATTTTTTCTTTAAGCTTGTACTTTAAAAATGCAAAGAATAAAAAGTTAATTAACACCAAAAATATGGCATAAACGATTCTAAATCGTACAAAAGACTGGCCGCTAAATAACTCCACCAATGATGATAGAAAGTATGGGACTGGTCCATGATGAGTAAAAAAACTTTTGTAAATTAAAGTCCCATGAAGAATAAGCCATCCGCCCGAAATATTATCAAATTCATCCGGATAAGACTCATGAAAAGTATCCATGAGAAATAACGCTGTTATAGATAAAACAAGCAGAGAAAAAATCCAAAATCTTTTCGTCTTAACAAGACTTTTAAAACGCACGAATATAAATTTAATAAATTCTGATGATCTTATCATTTTTAAGAATTAAGAAGATGATATAACTACTTATTCAGAAAAACAAGAGGCTATAGGAAAAATATAAATGAATTTTTAAAAAATTATTTACAAATCTTTCTCGTAGATATTAATATAATTAATATCGTCTTCAATATATTTTCTCCCTTCGTCTTTACTTCTATATTGTAAAATTATATCGTGAAAAGTTTTTTTCTGCAGTTCAAGCTCTAATTTAAGTTGATATTTTTTAGAATTAGCTGCCATAACAAATTGCACTGCTTTCCCAACAGTCGTTGAATACCTAAGAGATCCAGAAAGTAAAATATTCGTATGATTCGTTTTAATGCAATAAGAAATGTCAGAGAAACGTTTTTGAATAAGATACTGATAATACTCTGCTTTTGCTTCAGGACTACGTTTTGTCAAAAAAATAAGTGATTCATCTAATCGCTGCACTGGAAACAAAGGAGAAGTCACCCCCACATTCTGGCTAATAAAAAGCAAAACCACAAAAGATCCCCCAAATAATATTATTGCCAAAAACACATTTTTCACTGTTTTCATTATTGACTAATACCCAAATGAAGTCAATAATATTTGTATTATTTTGATGCAAAAAAAATATCTAGTAAATGCAGATATTATACGAATAATCGCAGGATTCGCAGTAGTTTTTATTCATGTAACCGATCCGTTTCTTGCCTATCCTCCATATTATGGTGTCGGTGGATTTCCGTATCTTATTTTAAGTTTTTTGAATGCTTTATCACGGGTTTGTGTTCCGCTTTTTATTATGCTAAGCGGATACTTATTACTTAAACCCGAGAAGACGATACGTATTCATGATTTCTATGTACGCAGGATTACAAGAATTGGAATTCCAATTCTTTTCTGGTTTAGCATGTATTTCTTCACGCTTTCGCAAACAGGAAATCACCTTTCTTTTTATTCCCTATTTAATTCAATTCTTTCGGTAAACATAGGCATGCTATATTTTTTAATTATCATTTTTGAACTTTATATAATTACGCCTCTCCTATTAATATTTTTAAAACGCGCCGGCAAAGGATCTGGTACGGCTATTTTTATTTTTTTTATTTTTCTCACCTTGGGTTTAAATACCATAACTACTTATTTACCGAACACCCGTTTTTTACTAGATGGCAATATTTTTACAATTTTTATTCCATTTATTTCTTATTATCTGGGCGGGTATTATCTAAGAAATATTACTCCATCCTCTACTCAGAGAGTGATATTGTTATTCGGTTTATGGGTTATATTACTTCTTACGCTTTTCTCAACTGACAATACGGCAGTTTCGGTAGTTAATACTCAGGAACGGCAATTTGATAGTATAAATGTCTTAATTATGAGCATTCTCGTATTTATTCTTTTCATCAACAATTCCTTTATAAGGCGGTGCTTTTCCAAACCCCCTGCTCTTTTTTGCATTAAAATTGTCGCCGGATCAATATTCGGAATATATCTGGTTCATCAATATATTTTAATGCTATTTAATAACTACACTCATCTTAATCCGGGTAATATTTATTCTCCCATGCTTCTTTTTGTTTTTCTTAAAATAATTGCTGTTTTTGCGATTTCATTTGGTATCGTCGCTATAGGAAGAAAAATACCAATATTAAATAAAGTTTTTGGTGAATAAAAACACTCTAAAGAAAAGACATTCCGCTTAATGACTAGTCGACGGGCTGAGGAGGAGTTGCGCGCTGCAAAACGCGCTGCGTTCTAACCGGCGTTTCGGATTTTGCCAAAAGAGTACGGGTTAAAGCGTAATCCCAAACTTCGTCCATATGTTCAACAAAGATAAATTTCAAGTCTTTTAAAACTTCTTTTGGCACGTCTTCCAAATCTTTTTTATTATCTTTAGGCAAAATTATTGTTTTTAGCCCTGCTCTATGCGCGGCAATTATTTTTTCTTTTACTCCGCCTATTTCCAAAACTCTTCCCCGCAAAGTTATTTCGCCGGTCATTCCCACTCTCCTGTTAACCGGAATTTTCGTTAAAGCAGAGGTGATAGCGGTTGTAATTGCGATTCCGGCCGACGGACCGTCTTTGGGAACTGCGCCCTCGGGAACATGGACATGAACATCGAGCTTTTGATAGAATTTTTCATCCAAACCCAATGCTTTTGCCCGAGCCCTGATATAACTCATTGCCGCCTGGCAGGATTCTTTCATAACATCACCAAGCTGCCCGGTTAAGATCAATTGCCCTTTGCCAGGCATTAATGCCACCTCTATAAATAGTATGTCTCCACCTGCTTCTGTCCAGGCAAGTCCGGTTGACATACCGATTTCATCTTTTTTCTCAACAAGAGTCGAATTAAACTTAGCCGGTCCCAAAAATTTGGTGACATTACTTTTTGTTACTACAACTTTTCCCTTTTTTCCCTCAGCCACCTGCTTGGCAACTTTTCGAAGAATTGAAGCAATTTGCCTTTCTAATCCTCTTACTCCCGCTTCCCTCGTATAGTGATCGGCAATAAATCTAATCGCTTCATCGGAAATTTCAATTCTCTTGGAATCTAATCCATGATTTTCCATCAGTTTTTTCATTAAAAAGTCTTTGGCAATCCTGAATTTTTCCTCCTGTGTATAGCCGGCAAAATGAATTATTTCCAATCTATCCCTTAAAGCCGGTGGAATAGTGTCTAAAACGTTGGCAGTTGTAACAAACATAACATCGGATAGATCAAACGCTACTTCCAGATAATGGTCCGAGAACATATTGTTTTGCTCAGGATCTAACGCTTCCAATAATGCTGAAGATGGGTCTCCCCTAAAGTCCGCGCCGACTTTATCTATTTCATCAAGCATAAAAACCGGATTTCTCGTTCCCGCGTCTTTAATCCCCTGAATTATTCTGCCCGGAAGCGCGCCGACATAAGTTCGCCTGTGTCCTCTGATTTCGGCTTCATCCCTTATGCCTCCAAGTGAAATTTTAACGAATTTTCGGCCCAAAGCTCTGGCAATTGACTTTCCGATTGAAGTTTTTCCGACTCCGGGAGGACCGGCAAAACATAAAATCGGACCTTTCATTTTCCCCGAAAGCTTATGTACAGCCAGATACTCAACAATTCTTTCTTTTATTTTCTCCAAACCGTAATGATCTTCATCTAAAATCTTTTCCGCCTGCTTAATATTAACGGTATTTTTACTAACCACGCTCCAGGGCAATTCCAAAAGCCAGTCCAGATAATTCCTGATATAACCCGCTTCCGGATTAAACTGATTCATCTGCGAAAGCTTGGTAATTTCTTTTTTCGCTTTCTCCTCAATCTCTTTTGGCATTTTGGCTTTTTTGAGTTTATCCATCAGCTCCTTTGTTTCGCTGTCTTCATCTGACTCACCAAGCTCTTTTTCAATTGTTTTTAGTCTTTCCCGAAGCATTACTTCTCTGGCACCTTTTTCAAATCTTTCCTGAGTTTTTGAGGATATCTTTTTTTCCAATTCCAAAATTTTTATTTCGCGGCTTAAAATATCAACTATTTTTTCCAAACGAGTCCTGACATCCGTCTCCTCCAAAAGTTCCTGTCTTTCCGTGGGCCTCAGATCCAAAACCGAAGCCACTAAATCAGCCAATTGCGACGGCGTATTCTCGGACATTACATTCATAAAAACCAAAAAATCCACAAACTTTCCTAAGTTAATCGCCCTTTTGAATTCGGCAACCAAATGATTTGTTAAAGCTTTTATCTCCGGGGTGCCCTCTGTTTCTTCTATAATTTCTTCCACTCTTGCCATAAGGTATGGAGAGTCATCCATAAATTCCAAAATCTTAATTCTGGAAAGTCCTTTGATTTGCGCGTTTATTTCACCATCGCTTTTAATCATGCGCTCAATATGAGATAATGTGCCGATTCTATAAAGGTCGTCAGAGGAGGGATCATTTAATTTTGCATTCTTCTGCAAGACAAAACCGACAATTCTTTCCTGACTAAAAGATGATTCCAAAGCTGCCAAACTCTTTGGTCTTCCAAAAGTCAGAACCGAATCTGTATTTGGGAAAATTATTCCGTCTCTAATTGGGATTATTGGAACTATTTTTTCCATATTCGTTTTAAACGTATTAGCACTCTAGCATATCAGTTGCTAGGTGTCAAGAGGAGTAATTTCTATGGGGTTGACAGACCTTAAGTTACGAAACTACAATAATTAATATCCGGCAAAAAACTATGCTTTATTTAAGTGATTTATTAAACAAAAAAGTATATCTTAACCGAAAAATTTTCGGAGAAATGGTTGATTTTGCCGTACAAGAACGTACCCCAAATCCTACTGTTTCAAAAATTGTAATAAAAACAAAGGGTAAGAAGCTAACGATTTCACCCACTTTCCTTACATGGAAGGGAAACTATGCGATTCTTACCGACGAAAAGGCACCGCTACTCCCCTTCGACGAAGGGGATTTTTATTTAAACGAGGATCTTTTAGATAAACAGGTCATTGACGTTGATGATAAAAGATTAGTAAGAGTTAACGATATTGTTTTTGATCATGTTAATAGTGAACTTAAAGTGGCAGGAATAGATATCGGAGCAGCCGGATTAATAAGACGCCTAGGACTTCGGAAAATAATCAACGTCGCTCCTAAAATTCTCCCTTGGCAAATGATCGAGGCTTTTGACTATCAAACCGGAAATATAAAAATAAACCTCACGCAAGATAAGTTAAACAGCATGCATCCAAGCGAGCTGGCGGACATCTTAGAAGATTTGGGGACCAAGGAAAGGCAAGGTGTCGTAGGAAGCTTGGAGGCTAGAAAAGCCGCCAGAGCAATTGAAAAAGCCGAAGGAAATACCCGGGAAGCAATCTTAGAAGAGCTCCCAAAATCAGCCCTAAAAAATATAGTCAGCAAAATGCACGTTGCCAGTCTTGCCAATGTTTTTTATAAATTAAATCCCCTAAGAACCCGGGAAATGGTAGATCTTATGGATAAAGAAAAAGCCGGAAGAGTTGAACGGCTGCTTGATTTTGGCAGTTATACCGCAGGAGGAGCGATGAGAACCGGTTTTGTCAGTTTGGACGGAAACGTTACTATAAAAGAAACTTTTAATGTTTTGTATAAGCAA
>Ga0182027_10009150_pt1 | contig 14289 bp, 10 predicted proteins | sample 712E1DmetaG_FD_121300 | JGI IMG/M metagenome (GOLD analysis project Ga0182027, IMG submission 121300) | Permafrost microbial communities from Stordalen Mire, Sweden - 712E1D metaG (Illumina Assembly) | ecosystem: Environmental > Terrestrial > Soil > Wetlands > Permafrost | place: Sweden...
ACCGTGGGGGCGCGATACGGCACCGGATATTCGGGCTGAATCTGGCTGCCGCTGAAAATCGCTGGTCCCGCCGGCGCTGGCTTGGCCGCGGCGTCCGGCGCCTGGCCCCGCGCAGACTGGCAAGGAATTAGAGCGGCGATTCCGAGACCGGCGACGAGCGGGGCGAAACGGAAGACGGAAAACGGAATGATTGAGGCGGGTGGATTCATCGGGGTAACACGGGACAGAGGCGAGACCTTGAAAGGGTATGCTGGTGACCCTGTTCGTCAAAGACGAGCACGGGTTGACTGTAAGGCAATCGGCAGACCCAATCAGATCCACGCTCTGGGGCCAGGCGGGATTATCCGCATTTCCGCACGCATCCCTTGCGAGACTGGAACCAGCATAACTGGTAGACTTCGGAGCGAATCTCCGCTTCTTTTGAATGAAATTCCCAGCTCCCCGCGCAGCGTTCCGCGCCGGAACGCCGCCCGAGGACACCGATTCCCGTCAACCGTCACCGAAACTCCGATGCCGAAATTCTCCCGTCTATTCGTTCCCCTCTTTCTCCTCAGTGCCGCCGCTCTTGCTGTCGCCGCGACCGCGGGCGCAGACCTGCCGGCAATCACGCCAGATGCCAATGCGCCGCGGTCCGCCATTCCGGATGTCTACAAATGGGACCTGTCGCCGCTGTTCGCCTCCGACTCGGCCTTTGAGCAGGCGCGGGTGAAGCTGCTGGCTGAAGTCCCGGCCCTCAGAGAATACCAGGGGAAGCTTGCGGATCCCGCGGCCCTGTCCGGTTGCCTGGATCTCTACTTCCGTCTCCATCGCGAGGCCAACTTTCTGACCCTGTATGCCACCATGCGGCAAAGCACCGCCCAAACGGACGACGCCGCGGCCGCCCTGGGCCAGCGGGGCCTCGCGGCCATGGATGAGGTCATGCGGGCGGCCGGTTTCATCCGTCGGGAGCTCCTGGCCGCGCCCGCCCCGGTCCTTGAGTCGGCTTACGCGGCCCGGCCCGGCCTGGCACCCTACCGCGCCTACATCGACAACCTCCGCCGCCGTGCCAGCCGGGTGCTGACCCCGGACGCCGAGCGCGCCCTGGCCTTGCTGGGCGACAACCTGTGGGCCGAGATCGACCTCAACGAACTCCCCTCGGGCTACGAGGAGGCGCATGGCAAGCTGCTGGCCGACCTTCCGTGGCCGAAGATCAAGGACGCGGACGACCAGGACGTTCAGCTTACCCTCTCGAACTACAGCCGGTTCCGCGCCTCGCCCAACGCCGAGGTGCGCCGCGCCGCCGTCACCGCGCTCTTCGCCACCCTCCGCCAATACCAGCATGCGCTCGCTGCAACCCTCGCCGGGCAGGTCAAGCTCGACGTAGCCTACGCCCGCGCCCGCGGCTACGACACCGCCCTGGCGGCCTACCTTGACAAGGACAACCTCAGCCCCGCTGTCTACGAAAACCTCGTACGCACGATCAACGCCAACCTTCCGCTGCTCCATCGCTATATCGAGCTGCGAAAGAAGGTGCTCGGGCTGTCCGCGGTCCACCTTTACGACCTCTATATTCCGCTGGTGCCGGGCGTCGCCAAGGATGTGCTTTTCGCGGAAGCCCGGCGGACCGTGGCGGAGGCGCTTAAGCCGCTCGGGGCGGAATACGGCAAGGTGCTGGCCGAGGGGCTCGACCCGCGCAACGGCTGGATCGACTTATATCCGCACAAGGATAAGGAAAGCGGCGCATTTTCCTCGAGCGTCTACGGACCGCACCCCTGGGTCTTCATCAACTATCAGGACTCCCTGGACGACATGTCCACCCTCGCGCACGAGTTCGGCCACGCCCTGCACAGTTACCTGGCAATGAAAGCCCAGTCGTACCCGAACTTCCACTACACCACCATCCTCGCCGAGATCGCCTCGACCTGCAACGAATCGCTCCTTTCCGATTACCTGGTGGCCCACACGCAGGATCCCGCCGAGCGGGCCTATCTGCTGGTCGCGCGGCTCGAGTCCATCCGGACGACAATCTTCCGCCAGACGATGTTCGCCGAATTTGAGCGCACCGTTCATCAACTGCAGGAGGCCGGCACGCCGATTACCGCCGCCCTGCTCGATGAGCAATACGCCGGGCTGGCGCGCCGCTACTACGGTCCGAGCTACACCCTCGGCCCCGATGACGGGATGGAATGGGCCTACATCGAGCACTTTTTCTACAAATACTACGTCTATTCCTATGCCACCGGCCTGGCCTCTGGCATCGCCATTGCGGACCGGGTGCGGGCACAGGGCGAGCCCGCGGTCCAGGCTTATCTGGGCATGCTCAAGGGAGGCTGCTCGAAGCCCCCGCTCGAGCTGCTGAAAGGCGCCGGCGTTGACCTCACCACCCCGGCGCCCATCGAGTCGGCCATGAAGACCTTCGCCCGCACCCTCGAGGAAGTGGAGAAGCTGCTGGTGAAGCCGGAGAGCCCGAAGTAAGCGGTCACCCGGTCGGGCCTTGCTGCTACGCTCCGCCCCTGTTCCGCCGCCTGCTCCGGGTTCCCGGCGTCACCAACTTGTCAACTATTAGTTGACAAGTTGGTGTTGGGGACGGCCGATTGGGAAACCGGAACAGTCTGCGTCTGTGGGATGAGGGGGTGCTTCCTCCGGATCGTGAATGTCTGCGACGATTTCCCTGGAGGGCGAGGCTCCTGCCGAGCCGAAATGCTTCAGTCGGCACAGCTCGCCGGCCCTTCGACCGGCTCAGGGTCCCGAGCAGTGTCGAGCGAGAGGCTCACCCTCCACCTTTGGTTGCGGCGGAGCCTGGTCAGGCCATGCCCACGCTACTGGACCCAGCTTGAGACCAGCTCGTAGGCGGCGTCGCCCTCGGCCTGCAGTTTGCCGTCCGGACCGAAGATCTTGAAGTGCGGGATGGAATGAAGACTGTACTGCCGGGCAACGGGCGACTTCCAGTCGATCCCCTTCACATCGGGCCGGTTAATGTCGACCTTGACGACGGCGATGTCGTCGCGCGCCGCATGCAGTTTCGCGAGGCGGGGCGCAATGGCCCGGCAGGGCGGGCAAAACTCGCTGTAGAAATCAACGATGATGGTCTTACCCGGCACCAGATAATCCGCGATCGTGACCTCCTGGCCCATCGAGATGTGCGCGGGGTTCGGACCTTTCACATGCGTGTCCTCGGCGCGCAGGGCTAGCGGGCCGGCGAGAAATGCGGCGAGCGTGAGTGCGATAATGCAATAGCGGCGTGACATGGTTTTCTCCTGAGGTTGAGCGTGACGGTGGGCGGACGCATCTTGATTCCAACGAAGGCTCGGCAATGTCAATCGCCGTGTAATGCCGCGGGCGACCGCCGGCCGGTCACACCGCGATCTTGATCCCCTTGCGCAAGTAGGTCGGCACGTCGAGGTCCTGGCCTTCGAACAGATTGCGGTCGGTCTTGTCGAAATAGCCGCGACTCTCGGCCTCGTTGAACAGGAATTCATTCTGTTCCGCCTGGGCGGCCGCCGTGGTGGCCACAGCTTGGGCCGGCGCCGTTGCCACCGGGACGGTTTTCGCCCCCGGGAGCTTGCCGGCGGGAGTCGCGGCCCCTCGCGCCCCCGCCCGCGGCGGGCGCGGCGCGACGTTGCGGCCGCCGACATCCGTCGTGCCGATCACGCAGACTTCCAGGCGCTGCCGCATGCTTTCGTCGATCACCGCGCCCATGGTGACATGCGAATCCCGCCCATATTGCTCGGTGATCGCCGTCATGAGTTCGTTGACCATCGGCAGGGTCAGGTCGGTGCCGCCGATGATGTTGACGAGCAGGCGGTCGGCCTTGCGGGAAAACTCGGTCGTGTGCAGCAGCGGACAGAGCTTGATGCTCTCGATGGTCTCCGCCACCGCCTGCGGCCCCTCGCCGCTGCCAAGGCTGAAGAGCGTCTTGCCGCCGCGCGACTGGAAGACCTTCTCCAGCGTCGCAAAATCGAGGTTGATCAGGCCCGTGCGGAACAGCATCGCCCAGATCGACTTCACGCCGCGCCCGATCCACTCGTCGGCGCGGGCAAACGCCTCGAGCACCCCGGTGGCGTCGCCGCATTCCTGCAGCAGGATGTCGTTGGACAGCGGGATGACGGCATCGCAGGTGCGCCGCAGGGCCGCCAGGCCCTCCTCGGCCTGCCGCTGCCGCCGGCCGCCCTCGAAACTGAACGGCATGGTGACAAAGGCGATAACCAGCGCGCCCTGCTCCGTCGCCACTTCGGCCACGATGGGCGCGGACCCACCGCCCGTGCCGCCGCCCATGCCGGCCAGCAGAAACACCAGATCGCAATCCTTGACCACCGCGGCAATCTTCTCGCGGTCCGCCTCGGCCGCCTGCCCGCCCAGTTCGGGGTCGCCACCCGCCCCGAGGCCGTGCGTCACCCCGCTGCCGATGAGCACCTTGTCCTGCACCGGGGACGACGACAGCGCCTGCAGGTCGGTGTTGATGACCGCGAGCTGCAGCCGCTCGAGATTGTCCATCTTCAGGCGGTCAATGGCATTGGAGCCCGCGCCGCCCACGCCGACGAGCTTGATGGCGATGGAGCGGTCCGTGAGAATCTCGTGCGTGAGCGGCAGCTCGTTGCGATGGGGGTCAAATTGCATGGATCAGGAGGGTGCCAGAATGCGCTTGAGACTCTGGAAAATGCCGCCGGACCGGCGCGTGCCCGGCGCCCGCTCCGCCTGCGAGCTGAGGCCAAAATAGAGCAAACCCAGCGCCGTGCTAAACCCCGGATCGCGGAGTTCGTCCGACACCCAGGACGGCGGCCCGCCCAGCCGGCCGGGCACGCCGAAGACCTTGCTGGCGGCCTCATCAATCCCGGGCAACTTGGCACCGCCGCCCGTGAGGATGACCCCGACGGGAGTCTGCTCGGGCACGAACGCCGGGCCGAGCTTCTTGCGGACCACCTCCAGCAGCTCCCGGGCCCGGGAAGAGGTGATCTGTTCGATCGACTGGCGCGGAAATTGCCGGTCGCCGATGGAGAAGTCGCCGTTAAGCCAGACCTTCTCGTGCTTGTCCTTGGCGCGCGCCGTGGCCGAGCCGTACCGCAACTTGAGAGTCTCCGCCTGCCCGCGGGTGAGCCGCAGTCCGAGACTGAGGTCGTTGGTGAAATGATCGCCGCCCACGGGCACGACCCCGGTATGGTAGGCTACTCCGTCGTGATAGAGCACGAAGTCCGTCGTGCCGCAGCCGATGTCGAGCACGAGCACGCCGTTCTGCCGCTCCTCCGGGGCGGTGACCATCGTGCCCGATGCCAGGCTCGAAAGGATCAACTCGTCCACGCGCAGGTTGAAACCGGTGATGACGTGGATGTGGTCCCCGATCTTCGCCTCGCTGCCGTGCACGGTCCAGTAGCCGGCCTCCAGCCGCCGGCCGACGAGGTGCTCGGGATCGGGCACCAGGCGGCCGTCGAGTCGGAACGGCCGACGGATGTGGTGCACGACCGCGCGGCCTTCCGGCAGTTCCTTGGCCATGGCCAGCCGGCAGGCGGTGTCGATGTCGACGGCGCTGACGCAGTTGTCGGCCGCGTTCACGTTGACCGCCGTCTCGTTGTAGAATCCTTCCAGATGCCCACCGGTCTGCGCGAGATAGACCGCATCCACCGGCGCCCCCGCCCCCTCCTCGGCCGATCGCAGGGCGGCATGCGTGCAGGCGCTGGCCTCCTTGTAATCCACCACGCTGCCCTTGATCACGCCGCGCGACTGGCATGACCCGAAGCCGACGATGTTGAGGGTGCGTCCGCGGGTAAGCTCGCCGACGAGAACGGTGACCTTTGAGGTGCCGATCTCGACGGCGCCGATGAGTCTGGTCTTAGAAATCACTTCGCTGTTTGGGTTGGGAAGCGGGTTTGGGGCGAACGGAGCGCGCCGGAGTTGATGACGCGGTGTCCTGCAATTCAACCGGCACTTGGCTGCCGAGGGCGAAGTTCACCCGCTGCATGGGCGGGGCGCCGCGCGTGTGCAGAAACTCGACGATATGGTTGAGCCGGGCCAGCTGGCGCGGATAATCCTCCCGCACGTCGACCCGGGCGTCGAAAATGATCTCCGGGATCTCGCGCGAGCGGACGATGATCTCCTGGTCGGAGGCGAACCGGGCGAGTGACACGACCTGCCAGCCGGCACAGAGGTCCGGGACCAGCCCCTGCGCGGCCGTCAGCAGCGCGGCGATGCGGTCCATACCGGCGATGGGTTCGAAGCCGCGCCGCTGCGTCCGCCGCAACTGCACGCCGTCGAGCCACGGGAGGAGGTCAAGGGCCGCGGGAGCATAGCCGGTGCCCTCATAAACGACCCCGTCGCGGGCCGCCAACAGCAGACGCGGCGACATTTCGCCCACCTGCACCATCAGACGGGCCACCGGCGTGCGCTCCTGCACTGTCACCACCAGGGTGTTGTCGGTGAACCGGCGCCGGAGGATCACTGTCTGCACCTGGCCCGAGGCCAGCAGCCGGGCCTCCAGCGCCGCGAGATCCAGTTTCATCAGGCTGGCGCCCTTCGGCAGCGCCAGCGTCTGACCGAGCCAGCCCCGGTCGAGCACGCCATCGGCGGAAAAGACGACCTGCTTGAGCGGCACGCTCGGCCCGGCATCCTTGAGCCGCGCCGGATTGCTTTCATAGGTCAGGTAGACCTCGAGCCCCGTCCACGCCGCACCGGCCACCACGGCGCAGAGCGTGACAAATTTCGCCGCCGCGAAGATCCGGCGGCGACGGCCTTCCCTCGACATCGCGCGCGGGTTGACCCCCTGGCGGATATCCTTCCAGGAGCGCGAGAGCGGTGAATTGGCGGCAGGCAGGCTCATCGGATGAGACCGATTGAAAACGTGATGCGCGCCGGCCCGGCAAGCTCCGCGGCGGGGACTACCGGCTCCCGGAACCGGGCGCGAAAACCCGGCTCCGCTCCGCGGGCGAAACTCGGCCAGGCGCAAGCCTCCTTGTTGGCGCGGTTGGCCCTGATTTCGAGCAAATTCATCGCCGGAGCGGAGGATTTCACAGGAGGTCCCTCCATTCCCGGCCATAGAGCAGCACCTCGGGCTCCAGCGTGATGGCATGGGCCTGCCGCACGCGTTCGCGCACCCGGCGCATGAGGGCGATGATATCCGCGCTGGTGGCCTGTCCGCGGTTGATGATGAAGTTGGCATGGACGGCCGAAACCTCGGCGTCCCCCACCCGTTCGCCCTTCAGGCCCAGTTCGTCGATGAGCTTTCCCGCCGACGTGCCAGGCGGGTTCTTGAATACGCAGCCGGCGCTTGGTTCGCGCGGCTGCGCTTCGTGTCGCCGCTGCCGATAAACGTCGAGCTGCCGGCTGACGACCTCGCTTCCGGCCAGCGCCGCCGGCTTGAACAGCGCTCCGAGGGCAATGGCCTCGAGCAGTTCGCGGCATTCGCGGTATCCCGTGCCCATGGCAGATGTTCGCAGCGTCTGGACGTCGCCCGCGAGCGTCACCAACCGGACCTCCTCGACCACGTCGAAAATCCAACCGCCCATGGCGCCGGCGTTCATACGCAGCGCCCCGCCGACGGATCCGGGAATGCCCTCGAGGAATTCGAACCCCGCCAGTCCCGCTCCGCGGGCGAAACCGCAAAGCGCTTGGAGCCGCAGGCCCGCGCCCGCCCACACACAACCGTCGGGCCGCAGCTCGCAGGTCTGCCAGGCGGGGTGCGCCAAGCAAACCACCAGGCCGTCCACACCTTCGTCCGGCACGATGAGGTTGGAGCCGCGTCCGAGGAGGTAAACGCGCACGCCCTGACTGGCAGCCTCGCGCAGCAGCGTCTGCAGGTCGGCGAGACCGGCCGGTTCTGCGTAGCAGCGCGCCCGGCCGCCGGCGCGCATCGTGGTCTTGGGGGCGAGCGGCTCCTCGCGGACCAGCCGGGATTCCACCGAGAGCCGTGGCTGCAGACCGTCGACAAATCGGTCCCAGAATGGCGCTCTCACAGACTCCGCTTCCACGCGGGCCGCCACTTCGTGCGCCAGTTGATCGATGTCGCCGGCCCCGACGAACGCGAGCCAGTCCCCTGGCTGCAGGGTCGCGCAAAGCACTCCGGCAGACAGATCGGCAGGGCCCGACAGATAGTTCAGCGGCGCGGAGGTGCCGGCTTGTCGGATCTCGGCCAAAAGGTCGGCGGTGGTGCCGCCTGCGACGGGCGCCTCGCCCGCTGGATAGACGTCGAGCAGGAAAAGCTGATCGGCAAGGCGCAGCGCGGCGGCAAACCCGGCCCGGAACCGGGCCGTGCGACTGAACCGGTGCGGCTGGAACACCACCACCAGCCGGCCCGTCGTGCGCTGGCGCAGGCTCGTGAGGAGCGCCGAGATTTCCGCCGGGTGGTGCGCGTAATCCTCCAGGATCGTCAGGCGCTCCGTCGCGTGCAGCACGCTCTGCCGGCGGCGCACGCCCGGATAGGCGACGAGCAGATCCGGCGAGAGCTGCGCGCCCATCAGGTGCGCCGCCGCCAGTGCCGCGGTGGCGTTGTGGGCGTTGAAGGCACCACGCGCCTGCACGGACACCTCGAGCGCTGGAAAGCCCGCCTCCAGCCGCAGCACGAGCTGGCGGTCCGTCTCCCTCACGAGATTCGACCGAAAGTGGCCGGCCGGCCCAAACGTGAACAGACCGGTTCTCGCGCCGCTGACGGCCCGCCGCGACAGCTCACAGGCGGGATCAAACAGCACGGCCTTCCGCGTGCGGTCGACCAGCCGGCGGAACGTTTCCTCCAGTTGCTCGACGCGCGCGTAATGATCGGGATGATCCCAGTCGAGACTGACCATGACGGTGATCTCGGGCGCGAAGCCGTCGATGGTGCCGTCACTTTCATCGATCTCGGCCACGACCCAGTCGTCCGTGGCCAGACGGCCGGGCGGCAGGGAGTCATCCGCGAACAGGCCGCCGAGCAGCCAGCCGCAGGGAAAGCCGGCCCGCCCCAACGCGGTGATGAGCATGGCGGTCGTCGTCGTCTTGCCATGGGCGCCGACGACGGCGACCAGCTTTTTGTCGCGCAGCAGCGCGGCCAGCATCTCGCCCCGTCGCACCAGCGGCAGGCCGAGCGCGGCGGCGCGCACCCGGGCCGGATGGTCAGCATGGATGGCGGACGAATGCACGATCAGGTCGCAGCCGCCGGGCACGCCGGCCGCCGCCGTGATCGTCACGCCGGCCGGTTCCAGCCACCGGCGCGCGGCGGGCGCGAGCGCATCGTCCTCCCCGCTCACGCGCAAACCCGCCGAGCGCAGGCACAGGGCGAGCGGAGCCATGCCCGTGCCGCCGACGCCGACGAGGTGAACCGAACCGACCTCGCGATCCCCAAGGCGTAACGGCGACGGAGCGCTCATGCGGCGTGCGGCCGGGGCTCCGCCGGCGCATTGCGCGCGGCCGGGGCCGCCAGGCTCTCCAGGTCGTCGAGAATGAGGTCGAGCGAATTGGCGCGGTCCATTCGCTGCAGGTTCGCCCGGAACTTGCCGAGCAGCCAGTCGTTGAAGATGACGTCGCACACCTCGTGGTCGAGGTCGCCGAGATACTGCTGGTCAACGACGAGGCCGCCCCCCTGCTGTTCGAAAAAACGCGCGTTGGCCCATTGGTGGTTGTTGGCCGCCTTCGGAAACGGGATGAGAATGGCCGGCGTCGCGCAGCGGATGAGCTCGGCAATCGAGCCCGCCCCGGCCCGCGACACGACGAGATCGGCCGCCGACAGCAGCGTGGCCACGTCATCGCAAAACGGGATGAAGACCGCCTTGACCGCCTGGCCAGAGTTCGCGCGCAGGATCCGCACCTCGCTGCCGCCCTTGCCGGGGCCGGTGACGCAGCAGACCTGGATCCCTTCACCCGCCAGACGCTCAAGGCGTTCCTCCACCCACTGGTTGAGCGCTGAGGCGCCCTGGCTGCCACCGAAAATAACCAGCACCGTCTGGGACGGATTCAGTCCGAGCCGGGTGCGCGCAACCTCCGGCGACTGGCTGACGATCTCCCGGCGGACCGGCAGCCCGACGTGCCGCACCCCGGCCCGGCGCACTCCGGCCACGTGCACGCCCGGTGGCAGGTAGAGGCGCTGCGCCAACCCGCCGAGAAGCCGGACGGCCCGGCCGGGCACCCGGTTGGCCTCATGCAGCGCCACGGGGCGGCGGAAGAGCGCCGCGACCACGATGATGCCGGCAGTCGTGAAGCCGCCAAATCCAATGATGAGATCGGGCTTCTCCGACCGGATGATGCGCGCGCTGCACCAAAATGCCGCTGCCAACTGCCAGAGGAAACGCATGAACCCGGCCGGCCGCAGGGTGAGCGGCGCGCCCGGGATCGGCTCGAACCGCAACTGCCGGTATTTTTCAATCAGCCGGGCGTCGATCTTCTTGCGGCTGATCAGCAGGGTGGTCTGGTGACCGCGGGCGTTAAGCCCTTCCGCCAGCGCGATGCCCGGCGAGAGGTGTCCGCCCGTGCCGCCGCAGGCGATGAGAAACCGGCTCATTCCGCCAACCCCTTCCGCCCCCCGCCGGGCGCCGCCGGTCCCGCCTTCATGCCATGACCTCCTTCAAACTGCGCTCGCGGCGCATCAGCGCTGGCCGGGTCCACGCCCGCTGAGTGTTGATGAACACCCCGACCAGAATGCCCATCAGCAGCAGGTTCGATCCGCCCGCGCTGATGAACGGCAGCGACATGCCCTTGGTCGGCAGGCATCCCGTCACAACGCCCAGATTGATGAGCGCCTGCAGGCTGATGAGCAGCAGGCAGCCGGCCACCAGCAGGAACTGGAACAGGTTCGGCGCCTTGCGCAGATGCAAGAGGCCCGCCGCAAAAATGACCGCAAACAACAGCACCACCCCGATGGTGAACGCCAGGCCCAGTTCCTCTCCGATCACGGCAAAGATGAAGTCGGTGTGCACTTCCGGCAGGAAGCTGTTCTGCTGCCGGCCCTGGCCGAGGCCGACGCCGTCGAGGCCGCCGGCCGCGAACCCGAGGATGGCCTGCCAGAGCTGGTAGGTGCCGGCGCTCCGGTTGGCCTCCACGTCGAGAAATGCCGTGATGCGGGCCAGCCGGTTGGGATTGTTAATCACCGCCACCGTCAGGATGCCGGCCGCACCGGAGAATGCCGTCACGAGGTAACGCAACTTGGTGCCGGCGAGAAAGAGCAGGATGACGCCGATGGCAAACGTGAGGGCCGCCGTGCCGAAATCCGGCTCGAGCAGAATCAGGCCGGCAAACGCACTGATCCAGGCCAGCGGCGCCACAAAGCCACGGGCCGCCTCCCGGATGCGCGTCTGGTTCAGCGCCAGGTAATGGGCGAGACCGAAGACCATGGCCAGCTTGGCAAACTCCGAGATCTGCAGGCGCGCCGGCCCGAAGCCCAGCCATCGCCGGCTCCCCTTCACCGCGATGCCGAGGCCGGGAATCAGCACGAGCAGCAGGCCGACCAGGCACACCGCGGCGAAGATCCACACGTGACGGCGGGCATGCTCCAGGTCCATCCGGCTCACCGCAAAACAGGCGACGGCGGCGAGGACGAACCAGATGAGCTGCTTGGTCAGGTAGAAATACGGGTCGCTCTTCAGCGACACGCTCGCACTGTACAGCACGGTGAGCCCGAGGATGGAAAGGCAGAGGACGCAGACGAGAATGACGGTCGCGGGGTTGATGGCCGAGACCCAGCGCGGTTTCTCGATTGGTTCCTGGGACATGCTAGAAGGAGAAAAAACCTCAGCCCGGCCGGAGCCTCGTCCGGCACCCCCTTCCGTTAACGGCCAAGCGAAGGGATGCCTGATGCTTTCCGGCCGGCACGACGGGCGGAAGACCCTCAGGGAGCCTTCGGCTCGCCGTTGTCATCCACCTTGATGACGGGTACGCTGCCTTGCGATTTGAGGCCGGCGTCAAGATCCTGATTGGCCGGCGGCGGCGGTGTCGCGGTCGGGGCCGCGGGGGTCGTGGCCGCGGGTCCGGTCGCCGGCGACGCCGGACCAGCCGAGACGGTCGGGCTGGCCGCACTCGCGGCGGTGGCGCCGGGGATCACCAGCTCCTGGCCCGCCCGGATCTTCCGCGGATCGGCGATATTGTTTGCGACGAGCAGGTCCTGGGCCTTCACCTGGTACTTTCGGGCGATGGCCCCGATGGTCTCCCCGGGCTTGACGACATGAATGACGGATCCATCCGCCTTCCGGACCGGCGCAGCGGGGGAAGCCGCCGGCGTGGAAACCTTCTCGGCCCTGGACGGGACCGAGCCGGCCGGCAGCCGGAGTTCCTGGCCGACTTGAACGTAGTCGCTCTTGAGGCTGTTCAGTCGCTTCAGCTCGGCACTGGTGCTTCCCACCCGTCGCGCAATGATGGCGAGCGTGTCACCGCCCTTGACCACGTAGGTCTCGCTGGCGGCCGGCTCGATGCCGCCGACCGATGCGGTCGCACCCGCCACGGTCTTGCCGGGAATGAGGAGCTTTTGGCCGATGCTCAGCCGGGAACTGCTGGTCAGCCGGTTGGCTTTTTCGAGATCGAGCTGCGTGGTGCCGTGCTTGCGGGCGATCTTCCAAAGGCTGTCGCCGCTCACGACGGTGTAGGTGGTGGCGGGCGTGACATCGACGGGCGGCGCGCTTTCCAGCGCCGCGGAGGCGGGAGTGCCCGGGCGGGTCGGGCTGTAACGCACGGCAGCGGACGACGGGATATTGACCGAGACTGCGGGCGCCGGCGCGGGGCTGGCGTTGAGATCCGTCGGCGCGTCGCCGGTGGCGGCCGGAGGGACCGTATCCGCCGCGATCGGCGCCGATCGCTGGCTGGTGGAGCGGCAGCCAGGATTTACGAACATCATGAGCAGGACGACGACGTGGACGGCGACAACGAGGCCGAGGATCTTCAGGAACTTATTCATGGGCGGTGGCGGTGAGCTGGATTATGGGTCGATGAGTGGCAGAATGGCTACTGAAAAATGGAAGTTGTTCGCAGGTTGCTCACCAGTTTTTCGAACTGGTCGCCGCGGTCGGCGTAGCTGCGGAACATGTCGAAGCTCGCGAACGCCGGGCTGAGGACGACGTGGTCGCCGGGCCGGGCGCTGCCGGTCGCGCCGCGTACCGCCTCGTCCAGCGTACCGCACACCGTGTGCGGAACCTGCTCGGCGGCGCAGCAGGCGGCCAGCGCCGCCCGCGTTTCCCCGATCAGCCAGGCATGGCGGGTCTTCGCGGCGATGCGGCGGATGAACGCGCCCAGGTCCCCGCCCTTCGCCCGGCCCCCGAGGATGAGGTGCACGGGGACGGCAAAGCTCCCCAGCGCGGCCTCGACCGCGTGGAAATTGGTCGCTTTGGAATCGTTCCAAAATGAGACGCCGCGGAACTCGCCCACCAGGGCCAGCCGGTGGCGGCCGAGCTGGAAGGAGCGCGCCGCCGCGTAGAGCGCGGACTCGGGCCGGCCCGAGTGCCGCCACCACGCCAGCGCGAGCAGGAAATTCTCGCGCTGGGGATACCGGGCGAAAACCGTGCCCTCGAGGCGCGGGTCTGGCTCGGCCGCCGCGCTGGACACGCTGGCCGCCGGGGGCAGCCAGCGCCCGAATTCGCGCGCAAAATGCTGCACGCTGCTGCCGGCAAACACCGCGCCCTTGCGCGTGTGCTCGAAGAGATTCCACTTGGCCGCAAAGTAAGTTTCCAGGCCCCGGTGCCGTTCGAGGTGATCCTCGGCGAAATTGGTCCACAGCGCGGCGTCCGCGTGGAAGTGCTCCAGGGTCTCGGCCTGAAACGAGCTCACCTCGCACACGGCGATGGTGCCCGCGGGCAGCGCCTGCCCCGGCAGGCGGCTGAACGGCAGACCGACGTTGCCGACCGCGCAGGCGGACTCCCCCGCGGCAGTGAGCGCATAGGCCAGGAATTTGGTGAGCGTTGTCTTGCCGTTGGTGCCGGTGATGGCGACGAGCCGCCCGCGCCAGAAGAACGAGGCAAAATCAAGTTCGCCCAGGCAGATGCAGCCGCCGGCGTGCGCCGTCTTCAGCCAGGGATGCTCCGGCGCGAATCCGGGGCTGAACACCACCAACTGGTGCCGCCCGGCCTCGGCGTGGTCAAAGGCATGGCTCGTACCGACTCCGGGTTTCTCGTCGAAGATCTCGCCCCGGGCGCCCGCCAGCGTGAGCAACTCGCGCACCGCCTGGCCGCTCACCCCGCCGCCAAAGATGGCCACCGGGTCCTGGAGGAGCGGAATCAGAAAGCTGGGCGGTTTTAACGCCATGGAGAAAGCCGGCCGTGCGCCGCCCGCCGCGGCGGCAGGACCGGGCGGTCGGACGATTGCAGGATCAGCGGCCAGGACGGGCATGAGATCACGTCACCGGAGTTTGAGGGTTCCCAAGCCCGCCAGGGCGCACAT
>Ga0182027_10009151_pt1 | contig 14288 bp, 12 predicted proteins | sample 712E1DmetaG_FD_121300 | JGI IMG/M metagenome (GOLD analysis project Ga0182027, IMG submission 121300) | Permafrost microbial communities from Stordalen Mire, Sweden - 712E1D metaG (Illumina Assembly) | ecosystem: Environmental > Terrestrial > Soil > Wetlands > Permafrost | place: Sweden...
CAGGTCGAGCTCGGTGTACTTCTCGATCACCGTGGTGATCTGCCGGCCGATCTTGGTGGCGAGCATCACCATCTCGATGTACTCGTCGTCCTTGAAGCCGTTGCACATGATCGGCGTGTCGTTATCGGCTATGGCGAGCACGGCCAGCAACTCGGGCTTCGATCCGGCTTCGAGGCCGTACTTGAAGGGGCGGCCGAACCGGAACACCTCTTCCACCACCTGCCGCTGCTGGTTCACCTTGATGGGGTAGACGCAGCAATAGCTGCCCTTGTACCCGTGCTCGGCGATGGCGGCCTGGAAGGCGTCGTGGACCTCGCTCAGGCGGTGGCGCAGGATCTCGGCGAAGCGGATCAGGATGGGCAGCGAGATGCCGCGCAGCACCAGCGTGTCAACCAGTTCCTTGAGGTCCACCGAACGCGCGGGATCCTTGGCCGGATGCACGTAGAGGTGACCGTTCTGGCCGACGGAGAAATAGCCCTTCCCCCATCTGGCCACGTCGTAGAGCTCGCTCGCGTCGGTGGTGGTCCAACGTTCGGCTGGCTCGCGCACGAGCGTGGTTTCAGGAATCTTCTGGCTCAACGGTCCTCCGATACTCAAGTGTCCAACGAAACGCACTGGCGGGCAAGTGCAATTCGCGCTTTCCGCCGCATAATCAAGAGACGGAGGCTGGAGGATGACCGTTCCAAGCCGCTTCATCGAAGTCAGCCACCCCGTGGAGCCGGGGATGGAGACTTATCCGGGGCTTCCAGCGCCACGCGCCGAGGTGGTGCTGGACTATGAGGCCTCCCTTCCGCGATACCAGAACCGGGCGGAGTTCTTCATTGCGTCGGTGCACCTGTGCGGCAACACCGGGACCTATGTAGACGCGCCCGTACGACACGCTCGACCCCGCGCGCCCGGCGGCCTACGTTATGGCGCCGGCTCGCGCAGAATGACGATTTCGACGCGGCGGTTCGCGGCGCGGTTTTCGGCGGTGTCGTTCGGCTCCCGAGGGCTGTAGGAGCCATTGCCGGCGACGGAAAGGCGCGATTGCGGAACGTCGAAACGCTTGCTCAACACTTCGAGCAGGCTTAGACCCCGCGCCACCGAGAGCACCCAATTGTCCCGGAAACGGCGGTTGTGGATTGGAACGTCATCCGCGTTTCCGATCAGGCTCACCTTGTTCGGGATTCCACGCAGCGCCTCCGCGATACGGCTTATTGTCGGGAGCGCGCCATAACTCACCTGGTCGTCGCCCGATGCGAACAGGATCGCCTGCGGAACGCTCACCACCACCCCGCGCGGATCCAGGCGCGGCTTCAGCCCGCGTTGTTCCAAAATGCGTTGAGCCCGGAGAAGCGGATCCTCGGGCGAGGCGACCTTCGCGGGCCGGGGCGCCGGACGAGGCCGCACATCGATCTTGCGCAGCTCCTTCGCCGAAATCGCGACAAACAGAACCAGCAGGATGGTCATCATGTCGGCGTAGCTGAAGATCCAGCGGGGGCCAGCGCCGACGCGGGAATAGAGCGGCCTGTACGTCGTCATGGCCGCGCCACCGCGTCCCGTTCCTCCGGGCGCAAGAAGGACCGCAGGCGCTGGCGGATCAGGTAAGGATGCACGTGGTCGAAGATGCCCAGGACGCCGTCGGCGATCAGTTCGCGGATTTCGACATCGTCGCTCGCGCGGGCCCGGATCCGATGCGCCGCGGGGAGGAGCAGGAGGTTGGCCAGTCCCAGTCCGTAAAGCGTGGAGACGAACGCCATGCCGACGCCGTACACCGATTGCGCGCTCGAAAACTGCCGCAACACGTCGACCAGTCCCACCACGGTGCCTAGGATTCCCATGGTGGGGGCGAACCCGCCGGCAACTTCGAGCACCCTGGCGTCGGCCTCACCCTGGCGCTCCCGCATTCGAATCTCGGTTTCCAGCGCCGCCTGAAGTTCCGAGCGGTTCTTGACGTCCATGGCCAGCAGCAGCGCCTCGCGAAGAAAAGCGTTGTCGACGCGGTGGATCTCCGGTTCCAGATTGAGCAGGACGCTGTACCGCGCTTCCGTGGCGAAGTGAACGATCTGCTCAATCGCGGCCTGGCGATTGACCTGGTCTGCCGAGAACAGTTCCCGGACGCGCCGGGCCGTGTTGCGCAGGCCCGCGATGGGCGTGGTGAGGAGAATCACGCCGAGCGTGCCCCCCAGCACGATCAGCGCCCCAGCCGGCTGGAAGAAGTAATTGAGCCCGACTCCGGTGCAGGCGATTCCCGCGATGGCAGCCGCCGCCGAGATTCCGAGACCGGTCAGAAAGCCGGCATCGAGTTCCCGCGTGCGCACGGCACGGCGCGGCGCGGCTTGCGACGTCCTTGGCAGAGCCCTCAGTGCGGCTTCAGATGCGGACAAAGCTGGTCTCCCAGCAGAGTCGCTGGCAATTGCGAGGCCAAAGCGGAAGTCGTGTGTTTGGACGCAGGGGCGCGGCGGGCGCATGCCAGAAACGTGCCACGCGCCATCCGCTTGCCGCTTACTCCGTCACCTGGAAGCTGGTGTGGAGGGCCGCGGTCGAATCGTCGCCGATCCAGAGGTCGAAGGCCTCGGGCTCCTGGACCCACTTCTTCTCGGGAGTGCTCCAGAAGCTGAGCTTCCGCTTGTCGAGGGTGAAGCGCACGGTCTTCTTTTCGCCCGGCGCCAGGGCCACGCGCTCGAAGCCTTTCAGCTCGCGCACGGGCCGCGAAGTGCTGCCGGCGCGCTGGTGAATGTAGAGCTGGACCACTTCATCGCCCACCCGCGAGCCGGTGTTCTCCACATCGACGGATGCCTCAAACTCCTGGCCGAGCGGAACCTGCGGCCGGCTCAGGCTGAGGTTCGAGAACGCGAACTTCGAGTAGCTGAGGCCGAAACCGAAAGGATAGAGGGGCGAGCTAAGCTGATCCCAGTAGCGTGAGGTGAAACCCGGACGCGTTTCGGGGTCCTGGGTCAGGTTGTGCGCGTAGTAGATGGGGATCTGGCCCGAGCTGCGCGGCCAACTGAAGGGCAGCTTGCCGCCGGGATTGGCGTCGCCGAAAAGAAGGTCGGCGACGGCGTTGCCGCCCTGGGCGCCGGGGTACCAGGCTTCCAGAATCGCGGGCACGTGGCCGGAGGCCCAGGTGAGATCGAGCGGCCGTCCGTTGATCAGCACCAGCACCACCGGCTTACCGGTGGCAACCACGGCTTCGAGAAGCTGCTCCTGGCGGCCGGGCAGGTCGAGCGTGGCGCGCGAGGCCGCCTCGCCGCTCATGTTCTGCAGCTCGCCGAGCGCCAGCACCGCTACGTCCGAGCGGCGCGCCAGTTCGACCGCCTGCTTGATCTCTTCGTCGAGCTGGGCGGGGGTGGCAGGGGCGGTCTGGGGCCCTCTGTCGAACGGCCCGCGGATGGTGCGCCGGATCTCGCCTCCCCGCGCGTATTCGACGCGAACGCCGGAGGGCACGCCGTTGCGGATCCCTTCGAGAACCGTGACGGTTTCGGAGGCATTGTTAGCGAAGGTCCAGGACCCGGTGGTATCGATGCGGGAGTCGGCCAGCGGGCCGATGACGGCGATCGAGGAGAGCTTGGTTTTGTCCAGAGGGAGAAGCGAGCCCTCGTTCCTCAGCAGGACCGCGGAACGGGCGGCGGCATGGCGCGCCACCTGCCGGTGCTCCGGCGCGGCGAGCACCTGTTTGGCCCTGGCTTCATCCACATAGGCGTTCTCGAAAAGGCCGACGCGGATCTTGGCTTCGAGGATGCGGCGCACCGAGTCGTCGAGGGTGGCCATGGGGATGCGCCCACCCTGAACCAGGGCGGCCAGTTTGTTCAAATAGCTGCGCCCACCCATATCCATATCGACGCCGGCGGTGAGGGCGCGGAAAGCGGCATCGGCGTCGTCGCGGGAGAAGCCGTGCGTGGTGAGGCTCTTCACCGCGAAAGCGTCGCTGACGACGAAGCCCTGAAAGCCCCAGTCTCCGCGAAGCACGTCATGCATCAGGAAGCGGTTGCCCGTGGCGGGCACGCCATTCAGGTCCATATAGGCGCTCATGACGCTGGCGGCGCCGGCCTCGACGGCGGCACGGTAGGGCTCGAGATACACGTTGCGCAGGGAATCGTCGGAGAGGAAAACGGAGTCGTAATCCCGTCCGCCGTCTCCTGCACCATAAGCGGCAAAGTGCTTCACGCAGGCCAGCAGGTGGTCGGGGCCTCCGGTCAGTGGGCCTTGAAAGCCGCGAACCTGGGCGCGCGCCATGGCCGAGCCGAGGAAGGGGTCTTCGCCGGCGCCCTCGACGATGCGGCCCCAGCGGGGGTCGCGGGCGATATCGACCATGGGGGCGAAGGTCCAACGGATGCCGACCGAATAGGCTTCGCGCGCGGCGACGGTCTGGGCTTGCTCCACCATCAGCGGGTCCCAGGACGCCGCCATGGCGATAGGGACGGGGAAGATGGTTCGCCAGCCGTGAATGACGTCGAACCCGAACAGGATGGGGATGTGCAGGCGCGAGCCCTCGACGGCGGCGTGTTGCAGGCGGTTGATGACGGCCGGGTCGGAGACGAACAGCAGGGAGCCGATGGAGCCGCTGCGGATCACGGCATCTTGCGGCGGGGTGCCGAAAACGAAAAGCTGGTTGAGCTGGCCGATCTTCTCGTCCAGGGTCATCTGGGTCAGGAGCGCGTTGGCGCGCCTTGTGACCTCATCGGCGGCGGGCGGAGCGCCGGCGCACAGAGGGGCGGCTGCAAGGAGAACGAGCGCAAGAGCGCCCAGGGGCTTCAGGTTTGAGAGCTGCAAGGGACCTCCGACCCTCTATCGTACGAGAGAAAGAGGCCGGGAGTTCCGCGGTTTCGACCGCGTAGCGGCTGCTACTCGGCGTGTTTGCGCCGGCGCAGGACGATCAGGGCTACCAGCAGTGCGCACAGCAGCCCACAGATCAAGCGAATCGTTCCCTGTTCCATTGAGAGGTCTCCTTTCCCCGTTTGAAGCCGGGCGAGCCGGCCAGGTGGCTACATGTTTCGCATCATCGGAAGCAGTTCCCGCGAGATGCGCACGAATACCGGCCCCACCGTTACCACGAACAGCGAGGGTAGAATGCAGAAGAAAATCGGAAAGATCAGCTTCACTCCCAGCTTCGCCGCCTTTTCCTCGGCCACCTGCCGCGCCTGCACGCGCATGTAATCCGAGTGCTCACGCAGCGTCTGCGCGATGCCGGTGCCGAAGCGGTCGGCCTGCACCAGCACCGCCACCAGTTTCTTGAGCTCATCGACCGCACAGCGCTCGGCCAGGTTGCGCAGCGCTTCGACGCGGCGCTTGCCGGCTTTGAGCTCGAAGTTCACCTGGGCGAACTCCTGGCTGATCTCGGGGTGCGCGCGCCGCAGCTCTTTGGCCGTCTGCATGATCGCCTGGTCCAGCCCCAGGCCCGATTCCACGCACACCACCATCAGGTCGAGCGCGTTCGGCAGCGCTCGCCGGATCTGCTTCTGGCGCCGCCGGCCGGCCATTTTTACGAATTGATTGGGGCCGAGGAACCCCGCCGCAACGGCTAGCGCGACCGACAGCATGCGTTTCTCCGCCGGGATTCCGATCTGTGGCCCGATCGTCAGCGCCAGGACGGGCAACAGCACCGCCAAGAACACTTTGCTGCCGTAGAAGGTCTTCAGCGCACTGGCTCCGCGAAAGCCGGCCCGGATCAGTTGCCGTTGGACCAGCGAGGCGTCCTGGGCCGAGGCCGGCAACACCGTCCCTAACCGTCCGACCAGGCCGCGGAACGCTACACCCGGGCGCACGCGGGCAGTTCCAGGCGATCCGAAAGAACCCTCGGTGACTCGTTCGATGGCCGCTTTGGGCCGCACCCAGTAGCGCGCCCCCAGGAAGACGAAGGCTCCCGCGATGATCGCAAACAGGAGGAGTGCGGCAAGAAGTTCCATGCTCAGACCTCGATGGTGACGATCTTCTGGATCACGCCGTAGCCGATGATTTGCAGCGCGATGGCTGCCCCGAGCATGGTCTTGCCGGTGTCGTCGTGGGCGAAGAACTGGGCGTAGCCGGGATTGACGTAGCACATCATGATGCCCACCGCGATGGGGATCGTGGTCAGGGCGGAGCCGGTCATCCGGCCATGCGCGCTGATGGCTTTGATTCGCCCTCGCAGTTTGAACCGCTCCCGGATCAAAGAGGCGAGCTTGTCGAGCACCTCCGCCAGGTTCCCGCCGGTCCGCTTTTGCAGGGTCACGGCCGAAATGAAGAACTGCACGTCCAGCAGCGGCACGCGTTCGCCCATTTTCGTCAGCGCTATATCGAGCGGCATGCCCAGGTTCTGCTCGTCGAAAGTGCGTTTGAACTCTCCCGCCACCGGGTCCTGGAACTCGGAGTGGATCATCTCGAGCGAGACCGAGAAGGCATGGCCGGCCCGCATGGCTCGCGAGACGAACTCCAGCGCTTCCGGGAACTGCTCCTCGAACCGGTGCAGGCGCGCCTTGCGCTTGCGCAGGACGTACATCACCGGCCCAGCCCCGAGAATCAGACCCGCTACCGGCGCGGCTTGGCGGAAAGACGGCTGTAGGTACCAGACGGCGGCAAAGCCGCCCAGGAACAGGCCCAGCGAAGCGTGGATGGTTCGCGCCACGTTCCATTTCAGCCCGGCCTGCTCGACCAGCGCCTTCAGGCGCTCGTTCAGCCGCAGCCGCAGCAGCAGCCGGGCCACCATCTTGCCGGCTACCTGTTCTTCCCGGTCGATCAACGCCGGTCCCTGGCGCGCTTTGGCGGTGACGCGCTCGCCGGTCGCCAGACGCGCCCGAACGCGCTCCAGGTCGGGCCCCGATCGCCTGCGCGACCAGCTCCACCACCCGAACGCGATCAGGCTCCAGAAAGCAATCGTGACTGCGACAAACAGCAGCATGGTCAACCACCCCGCCTGGGCCGCCTCAGACCTCCATCATTTCGTCGAACATTCCCGCCTGCAGGCGAATCCCGGCCGCCAGCAGCTTCTCACAGAACTTCGGCCGGATGCCGGTGGCGGCGAAACGCCCCAGCACATGTCCGTCTTCGCCGATGCCCAGCTTTTCGAACACGAAAATGTCCTGCAGCGTGATCATGTCCCCCTCCATCCCGGTCACCTCCGAGATGCTGACCACGCGCCGGGTTCCGTCGCTCAACCGGGCCGCCTGCACCAGCAGGTGGACTGCGCTCGCGATCTGCTGCCGGATCGAAATCATGGGCATGTTGGCCGCCGCGAAGGTGACCATCACTTCCAGGCGGGCGATCGCATCGCGGGGGGTGTTGGCGTGGATGGTGGTGAGCGAGCCCTCGTGGCCGGTGTTCATGGCTTGCAGCATGTCGAGCGCTTCCTCGCCGCGCACCTCGCCGCAGATGATGCGGTCGGGACGCATGCGGAGGCTGTTGATGAGCAGCTCGCGCTGGCGCACCGCTCCATGTCCCTCCAGATTCGGAGGCCGCGTCTCCAGGCGCACCACGTGCGGCTGCTTAAGCTGGAGTTCAGCCGCGTCCTCGATGGTGATGACGCGTTCCCTGGGCGAGATGAAGACCGAGAGGGCATTGAGCAGCGTGGTCTTGCCGGCGCCCGTGCCGCCCGCGACGATGATGTTCAGACGCGCGCGCACCGCCGCCTCGAGCAGTTCCATCATGCTCGGCATCAAGGCCCGTTTCTCAACCAGGTCGGCCGGCATCAGCTTGTCTTTGCTGAAGCGGCGGATCGAGAGCACCGGTCCGTCGATGGCCAGCGGCGCGATCACGGCGTTCACGCGCGAGCCGTCGATCAGGCGGGCGTCCACCATGGGCGTCGACTCGTCGATCCGGCGCCCCACCTGCGAAACGATCTTGTCGATGATCCGCAGCAGGTGCTGGTCGTCGCGGAAGCGCACGCTGGTCAGCTCCAACTGCCCCTTGCGCTCCACATAGACCTGACGGTGCGAGTTGACCAGGATGTCGGAAATGGTGGGGTCTTCGAGCAGCGGCTCGAGCGGCCCCAGTCCGAAAACCTCGTCGAGCACCTCGTCGATGACCTGTTGCTTGTCGAGCGCGCTCAGCAGCGTGGGCTCCCCGTCCATTAGAGAGACCAGCGCCTGCCGCACCTCGCCGCGCACGCGCTGGTTGTCGATCGAGGCCAGCGCCTCCAGGTTGATGCGGTCGAGCAGCTTGCGATGGAGCGAGAACTTCAGCTCCTGGCACTCCGGCTTGAGCGAAGACCGGGGGCGGCCCGCATTCTGCAGGATCCGCTGGTCCCAGGTGAGCGGCACTTTCGCGTCCGCACCGTTTTGCGTGGCATTCATACTCGGACCTCCACCGGGGCGAGCGCGGATTCCGCCGCTTGATTGCGCCGTCCAGCCGCGGCTGCCTCGACCAGCCCGCCGGCGAACTCCTCGATTTCGCTTCCCAACTCGCAGCCGGCGCCGAGCGGCTCGCCTTCGGCCAGCGCGCGGTCGAGCGAGGAATAGTCGTTGGGAAAACTGTGATCGACCGTCGCTCCGAGGATCTTCTGGACGTCCGATGCCGCCAGGCCGCTGCGCCTGGCCACGCGGTTCACCAGGACCCGCACCCGGTCTTTGCCACAGCCGAGCTGTCCCAGGAGGTTGATCGCCTTGCGCGCCAGGTGCAAACTGGGGAGCTCGGCCGTGGTCACCAGAAACGCCAGATCGGCTTCCGGCAGCGCCAGCAGGGTGGCGCGATGGAATATCGCCGGCAGATCCAGAAGAATCCAGCCGTACTCCTGGCGGGCCCGGCCGAGCAGCTCGCGCAGGCGCGTGATGTCGAGCGAATCGCCGGGCGCCATGCCGGCCGGAAACACGTCGATCCCGTGCCGGACCGAGACCACCCCGCCCGAACCCGGAGCGGCGGCTTTCAGGTAGAAGGTCACGGTGCCGCTCATGGGGTCCAGATCGGCCAGCAGGACACGGCTCGACGAGGTGCGGCGCAGGGCGAAGGCGGTCTGGGCGGCCAGCGTAGACGCCCCCGAGCCCGGCTTCGCGCTCGCGAACACGGCCACCGTTCCGGCCTCCGGCCGCGCCTGCGCGCGCGGGTCGATCAGCCTGCGGATGCGCGCCAGCGCCTGCTCCTGAATGGCGGCGTCGAAGGGCGCATACAAGAACTCGCTCGCTCCCTGGCGCAGCGACCGCACGATGGCCGCCGAATCGTTGTGTGTGTGCAGACCGATCACGTGGATGGCGGGATTGGTGACGCTGACCGAGCGGACCAGAGCGGCGGCCTGGTCGAGATCGGTGGCCAGATCGAGCAGCACTACCTCGGGCTGAAGCTGGCGCAGCCGGATGTCGAGGGTCTGCTGGGGGGGATAGGCCTTCAGATCCGCCAGGATCTGGAAGCCGCGGGTCGCCGTCGCGCTTTCCTCGAACTGCCGCGCCATCTCGCGATCCGGCGCGATCATGAGTGCCGTGAGCTGCCGCACGTCGCTGTTTCTGCCGCTAGGCATGGGAATCTCGTCACTTCCCGCCTGCGGGCGGTTTCCCGTCCAGCCGGGCGCCGCCGGGGTAGAGTACCAGCGGCATGAACTTCTTCGGCATCTCCGGCTGCGGCCGCAGATCCTCGCGGCTGACGGGCGTGGTGATCTCCGGGGTCACCATCACGATCAGCTCCGTGGCCGACTTCTGCTCGTTCCGGCTCTTGAACAGCGCGCCCAGCACCGGGATGCTGGCCAGCCCGGGGATTTTCGAAAGCTGCTCGGTCACACGCTGATCGATCAGACCGGCGATCACGAAGCTCTGTCCCAGGCCGAGCTCGATATTGGTCTCCATGCGACGCGACGCCAGTGCCGGTATCGTGAACCCGGAGTACAGCACCGCGTTGGTCAGGTCGATGGTCGAAACCTCCGGCTTGACATACATACGGATGGTGTTGTGCTCGGTGATATTGGGCTGGAACGTGAGCCGGATTCCATACTCCTTGAAGATGATGGTTACCGCGCCCGCATTCGCGCCGCCTTGCACCACCGGGACCGGGAACTCTCCGCCCACCAGGAAGCTGGCGTCTTTGCCATTGGTGGTCACCAGGTTCGGCTCCGCCAGAATCTGCAGCACGCCCTGGGTCTGAAGCGCCTTGATGAACGCTCCCAGGTTCAGGTCGGGCCGGAAGGCGAAGATGTTGAGCGCATCGGTGACTGCGAACTTGCTGATGGCGGCAATCCCGCTCCCCGGCACCGGCGTCTGGATCTGATCGACCGCGGCGGATTGGAATTGCCCGGTTGAAATCAGGCCGGGCGTATTGGTTGCGCCGGTCGACAGCAGGTTTACGCCCACCGAAGTCACGGCGTTGCGGTTCAGTTCCGCGAACCGGACCCGCAGCAGGACCTGCTTCTCGGGCCCCGGCGGGACCACGCGCAGGTTCGCGACCACGGCCTTGGCGAACGGCGCCATCAGGGCGGCGGCCCGATCGGACACCGCCTGGCTCGGCACGACGCCGGTAAGCGAAAGCGAGTCTTTGGCTCCCTGGACCTCGATATTGCAGTCTGGAAACGTTTTCTTGAGCAGTTGGCGCACCGGCTCCAGGTTCTGCTCGACCGTAACGCCGTACAGGGTGCGCAGGCCGTCTTTCGACCAGATGACGATGGTTGCCGTTCCGGGGAGCTTGGCATTGACCAGAACTTCGCGGGAAGAGACCGCCACGGCATCGGCAACCTCGGGATTACTGGCGGCGACCCGGGCGATGTCGCCGGCATAATCGATCACCAGGCTGCGGCCGGCCGCCACCTGCAGGTTCGCGCTGTCGGCGCCTGCCCACCCCGGAGCCGCCGCCAGGGCCGCCAGGGCCATCCATAACATCCGGGTTCTCATGGGTTTCGCACTCCGACCTGCTCAACGGTTCTCTGGGTGCCGCGAAAGACCACCACTTCTTCTGGAAGGCGGGGCGCCGGAGTCCTCTCCACCACGACGGGACGGGGACTGGGAGGCGCGGCCACGGCAACCGGACGCTTGTGGGAAGTTCCCGACAGCTCCCAAAGCTCGCGGCCGGGCGGGTTCTGGATGGTGCGGTCGCTGCCGTTTCTGAGGACGAGCTGGATGCGCCACTCGCTCGCCAGCGTAAGAGTCTCGGCCTGTTCGGGAGTCACCAGGAGCGTGACCACGGGAGCATTGATGGCTTGGCCGTTCGAGCTCGGCTCGATGGTCTGGCCGGCCGAGAGGACCATAATGTCCTGCAGGATCGTTTTGGTGACTGACCCTGAGCCGTCCTCGGGCGGCCGTCCGGTGGCCAGCACGTCCACGTGCATCCCCGGCAAGGCGAATCCGGCCACGCCCACCACGTCGTTCACTTTCACCGCGACGGCGCGCATGCCGGTGGGAATCACCGGCGCCAGGCCAAGGCCGCTGCCGCGCGGCGCCAGCCGGCCCTCGCGGATCGGCTCTTCGGCCAGAATGCTCGAGGCCATCGGCCTCCCGATCACTTCCGCGGCGCGTGAGAAGCAGCCGGCCGGGAACTCCTCGACCGGCACCTGGATCAGTTTGAGGTCCTGGGCGTTCAGGACACCGCCGACCGACAGGGCATGGGCGGCAACGACGAGGTCGCGCTTGTCGACCTTCTCCGGCCGCTTCTGGCCGTGGTTCGATCCCGCCACCACCTGGTAGAACACGCCCGAAATCACCAGCGCAAACAAGAGGCTGACGGCTAGTACGGTGACGAATCTGCGGTCCATTCGTTTGCCCTCGCCCGAGCGCGGTCACGACGGGCCACGCTTTCCCTTGCCGGCTCCATGAGACGCCGCGCCAGCAGGCCCGATCGCAGCGCGAACTCGGCCAGCGTCTGCCCGGAGGGCAGGCGCCACCGCGTAGGAGGCTGCGGCCCGGATTCCGTTGGAGCGACCCGCTTGCCCGCGCTTGCGGACCTCTTCTTCGCGGTTCTCATGTCTCGCCCGGTCCCTGTAGACTATTTCGGCGGACTGAGGTGTTTTCTTTAGGGCAAAGTCGTTGGCGAGGAACGCGCAAACAATGCCGCCTGGCCGTCCTGCTCCACCAGGCGCCAGCCGGGTGTCGAACTCAGCAGGTCGGCCAGCGGCCACTCCTTCGGCGCCAGCACCAGCGCAACGCGGTACCGCTCCAGCGTCCCCTGCCAATCGCCGCGGCCGTACGCCGTCCGCAGGTACAACTCCCCAATCTCGGGGCCGTAGAAATCGCTTCGCCCGTCGATGAACACTGACTGAGACGGCCCGAACCGGTAGAGCAGGTAGTCGCCCCACTGGTCCGAAGTGAACACACGCGCCCCTGCGATCGCGTCCTGGTGCCGCCCGACCAGCCCGACAGGGAACTTGTTCTCAGGGAAATCCCGGGGCCAGTGACCCGGTAGGATCGCCAGTACTAAGAGCAATGCCGCGGGCCACAAGCTGGTATAGCGGGCGCTCGAGGCGAACCCGGCGCCGACGCGGTCCAGAATCGACACCACCGAGCACGCCGGCCGGTCCCTGGCCCATCCCGTCCACGAGCGGCTGGCTTGGGCCGCCAGAATCGGCGCGACCACCACGGCGAATACCGGCACGTTGCGCACCGAAACCAACGCCGCGTGCGCCCAGCCCACCACCAGCACCGCTTCCCCCAACCGGCCGCGTCGCAGCAGCGCCGCCGTGGCCAGTAGCCCGCCAAAGAGCAGGATTTCGAAGTGCACCGAGCTTTCCGAGCGGAATTTCGGCGACTGGAACTCGTCCACCGCCTGGCGGATCCAGTCCGACCGAAGGTATTCGACGATATGACGATGGAGCCCGATTCCATACGGGTTAGCGAGCGAGGCCGCCGCGCAGGCCGCCGCCAGCGCCGCATACCGGCGTGCCAGGTCCCAGCGCCGCTCGATCGCCGCCGCCGCCACAAGCGCCGCGATCGAAACCGGAAGCGCCACAAATCCGGCATGCAGATTGGCCCACAACGCCGTCAGCGGTATCAGCAGCCATACCGAGCCGCGCGGCTCGCGCCGGTCGCGTCCCAGCAGCCACAGAGAACCTGCCAGAAACAGCAGCGTGAACACATGCGGCCGAGCCAGGAAGTGAATGCCGGAAGCGCCCGCGGCCAGCAGGCAAACACCCAGCGCCACGAAAAAGCCGCTTCCGCGAGCGAGCATGTGCCGGAACAGCAGGGTGAGGCAGGAGGCGATGACCGTGCCCGCCAGCAGCACCACGCCCTTGAGTCCCGCCGCCCGGTGAGCCAGCGCGAACAGGACGTCGGCGAGCCACTCCCAGGCGCACCACGGCGCGCCTGGCCGGGTGAAAGAAAACAGATCGCTGTGCGGCACCTGGCCATGCGCCAGAATGTACTCGCCGGCGCGAATGTGCCACCCCGTGTCGCCATCGGCCAGCAGAACCAGCCAGCCGCTCCCGGCCACGAACAGCCACATCACCAGCGCCCCGAACAGCCAGTCCGAGTGTGAGGGCACGAGCAGCCGCCGGAGGCTCACGCTCCTGTTGATCGGCAGAGCGGGACGAGGCGAATAGGGGAGGCTGGTGGCTCGTGCCCCGTGGGTGGTGAACCTTTTCATCTTCCACGCGTGGGGCATCGTTCACGCCCTGTTCAGCGTGCTCCTGACTGCCGTGAACGCGGACAGCCTGGCGGCGATGCTGTCCGCCGATAGCCTTGGCGGGTGGTTCCAGGGCGCCAGCACGGCGCTTCTGATGTCGCTGGCGAGCATCCTGTTTGCGGTCATGGTCGCGTTGATTCCGTTTCTCGCCAGGCGGATTGTGACCGGCGAGATCGGAGCTCCATGCTGGCGATCATCTACACCGTCAACTCGGCTTTGGGGTCGGTGAAGAGCCTGGCGATGAAGAAGGGCTAACGGGAGGGCGCAATGTTCTTCAGCCGCAAGAAGACGACGGTCGCGGAAGCGCTGCCTGAGAGGCTTGGGTACAGCAGGTACTACGAGCACGACGGCCAGCTCCGGGCGTACGCCAACCGGTCGATGCTGATGGCCGGGTTGTTCGGCGTGCTCGCTTTGATCTCCCTGCTGTTCGCGATCTATGTGCGCCTGCAGCCCGCGACGGTGATTCGGGTGTCCGCGGACGGCGAGGCGACGGTGATCAGCGGGAGGCCCGTGTCCGCCACGAGCATCCTGAGTGCCCTGGCTGCGGGGCAGGCCGGCGACGTGCCGCCGACGGATATCGAGGGACGGGCGGTGGTCCGGAAGTTCCTCGAAAGCTACATGCGGTACACGCCGACGTCGGTGGACAAGAACCTCGCCGACGCGCTCAACATGATAACCCAGAATCTGCGCGCCTACAGCCTCGGCCAGCTCCGCGACCAGGACCTGGTCGGCAAGATCAGGGAGGAGCAGATCACGTCATCGTTCAAGATTCGATCGATCGAGCCGGTGCCTGGGCAGGCGTGGACGTA